>Ga0193963_1000346_pt1 | contig 24589 bp, 23 predicted proteins | sample FB_6_MG_FD_140359 | JGI IMG/M metagenome (GOLD analysis project Ga0193963, IMG submission 140359) | Microbial mat bacterial communities from the Broadkill River, Lewes, Delaware, United States - FB_6_MG | ecosystem: Environmental > Aquatic > Freshwater > River > Microbial mats | place: USA...
TATAATATCTTTTTTCAGGTAAGTCTATAAACATTAGTCAAGAGATTGTCCTTCAATTTGAGCTGCTTTCTGCATTGCTTCAAACTCTTCTGGAGATAAATTTCCATAATAGAAATTAATAGGGTTTATTTTTTTCCCATTTTTATGAATTTCATAGTGTAAATGAGGAGCTTGTGAACGGCCTGTATTACCAACAAATCCAATTAAATCCCCTCTTTTCACTTTCTGCCCTTTTCTAACATTGTACTTGCTCATATGCGCATATAATGAAATATATCCAAATCCATGATCAATTCTAACATGCTTTCCATAACCAGAAGATCTTTGATCTGCTCTAATTATTTTTCCATCTCCAGAAGCATATATTGGTGTTCCTCTTGGTGCAGTAAAATCCATTCCATAATGCTTTTTACGCGCTTTTGTAAATGGATCTGATCTCCACCCATAACCAGATGCCATTCTAGTTAAATTTTCTTTTTTTACAGGTTGAATGGCTGGTATTGCAGCTAATAATTCTTCTTTGTTTTCTGCCAACTCAACTATTTCGTCTAACGATTTGGATTGAACATATAACTGTTTAGATAAAATATCCATGTTTTTGGTTACATCCATCACCATTTCAGAATTATCAAATCCTTCTAAAGACTTATAACGATTTACTCCTCCAAAACCAGCTTTACGCTGCTCTTCAGGGATTGGGTTTACCTCAAAATACAAGCGATAAATATTATTATCTCTTTCTTGAATTCCTTCTAATACCTGGCTTATTTGAGCCAACTTTTTAGAATGTAACTCTTCATTTAACTTTACAAATTCAAGTTCACGCTTTAATTCTTTTTCTTTAGGCGACTCAAAAACAGGAGTAAACACAACAAAACCAAGAATCATAAAAATAAAAGCAGCAACAATTGTTAGCATTAATCGCTTAAATTTATCTCTTTTTCTAACCCGTATCTTTTGGTATGAAAGGGTCTCTGAATCGTAATAATATTTTACCTTCGCCATTGTATAAAATTATCTTATTTTTGCACCATAAAACGCAAAATTATTAGCTAATATTGCGACATATAATTAACAAAATTACGAAATGTTTTATAAAAGAGATAAAACAGTTCCGTTTTAGTATATAATTAACAAATGAAATCACAACAAGTTCGACAACAATTTTTAGATTTTTTTGAATCAAAAAAACACGCTATAGTCCCTTCATCTCCGATGGTACTTAAAAATGATCCTACTTTAATGTTTTGCAATGCCGGAATGGTACCATTTAAAGAGTATTTTTTAGGTCAGAAAAACGCCACAGATAAAAGAGTTGCAGATACCCAAAAATGTTTACGCGTTTCTGGTAAGCACAACGATTTAGAAGAAGTTGGTAAAGACACATACCACCACACCATGTTTGAAATGCTTGGTAACTGGAGTTTTGGAGATTATTTTAAAAAGGAAGCAATAGCTTGGGCTTGGGAATTACTTGTTGATGTATATAAAATTGATAAAGATTGTTTATATGTAACGGTTTTTGAAGGCTCAAAAGAAGATGGACTTGGATTTGACCAAGAAGCTTATGACTACTGGAAAGAATTAATAAGTGAAGACCGAATTATAAACGGAAATAAAAAAGATAACTTTTGGGAAATGGGTGCACAAGGACCTTGTGGACCTTGTTCTGAAATTCATGTAGATATTAGATCTGCTGAAGAAAAAGCAAAAGTTTCAGGAAAAAGTTTGGTAAACATGGATCATCCTCAAGTGGTTGAAATATGGAACCTTGTTTTTATGGAATTCAACAGAAAAGCTGATGGTTCTTTAGAAAAATTACCAGCACAACATGTTGATACAGGAATGGGATTTGAGCGTTTATGTATGGTTTTACAAAATGTACAATCTAATTATGATACCGATGTTTTTACACCTTTAATTAGAGAAGTTGAAGCCATTACCAATACAGATTATGGTAAAAATGAAGAAATTGATATTGCAATTCGTGTAATATCTGATCATGTTAGAGCTGTTGCCTTTGCTATTGCCGATGGTCAATTACCATCAAATACAGGTGCTGGTTATGTAATTAGAAGAATTTTAAGAAGAGCTATTCGATATGGATTTACATTCTTAGATACTAAAAACCCATTTATTTACAAATTAGTTCAAACATTAAGCAATCAAATGGGAAGTAACTTCCCTGAATTGAAAGCTCAAATTCAATTGATTACCAATGTAATTAAAGAAGAAGAAAATTCATTCCTTAGAACTTTAGATCAAGGATTGGTTTTATTGGATGGAATTATAAAAAATACACAAGGAACAGAAGTTTCAGGTAAAAAAGCTTTTGAATTATTTGACACTTACGGTTTCCCTATTGATTTAACAGCATTGATTCTTTCTGAAAAAGGAATGACTCTTAATGAAGAAGATTTCAATACTGAATTGGAGAAACAAAAATCGAGATCAAGAGCTGCTGCAGTTGTTGAAACTGATGACTGGGTAGTTTTAGAAGAAGATGATGTAGAAGAATTTATTGGCTATGATACTTTGGAAGCAAATGTAAAAATAACTCGATACAGAAAGGTTTCTTCAAAAAAGGATGGTGATTTATACCAATTGGTATTTAACATGACTCCTTTTTACCCAGAAGGAGGTGGACAAGTTGGAGATAAAGGATATATTGAAGTAACTAATGGAAACGTAATTTATATTGTTGACACTAAAAAGGAGAATAATTTAATTATTCATTTTGCAAAACATTTACCAAAAGATCCAACACAAATTTTAAAAGTTGTGGTTGATGAAAAACAACGCAACAGAACAGCTTGTAACCATACAGCTACACACCTATTACATCAGGCTTTAAGAGAAATATTAGGAAGTCATGTAGAACAAAAGGGATCGGCAGTACATTCAAAAAGTTTACGTTTTGACTTTTCTCATTATTCAAAATTAACGGTTGATGAGTTAAGACAGGTTGAAGATTATGTAAATGCTCGTATTGAAAATAAAATTCCATTACAAGAATTTAGAAACATACCTATGGAAACTGCTCTTGAAAAAGGGGCAATGGCTTTATTTGGTGAAAAATACGGAGATACAGTCCGTGCAATTCAGTATGGTAGTTCAGTAGAACTTTGTGGTGGAACGCACGTACAAAATACTGGTGATATTTGGCATTTTAAAATTGTTTCAGAAAGTGCTATTGCAGCGGGAATTAGACGTATTGAAGCTATTACAAATGATGCTACTAAAGAGTTTTATTTTGAAAGCAATCGTGCTTTTTATGAAATAAAAGACATATTAAAAAATCCTAAAAGCCCTCAAAAGGCCATTGTTGATTTACAAGAGGAAAATGTTGCTCTTAAGAAACAAATTGAAGGCTTATTAAAAGACAAAGCTAAAAACCTTAAAGGTGATTTAATAAATGAAGTTGAAGCGATTAACGGCGTTAATTTCTTAGCTAAGAAGTTAGATTTAGATCAAAATAGCATAAAAGATTTAGCATATGACTTAGCTAATCAAGTTGAAAACTTGTTTTTATTAGTTGGTGCTGAATCAGATGGAAAGGCATTCTTAACTTGTTTTATCTCTAAAAATTTGGTGGAAGAAAAACAATTAAATGCTGGGCAAGTAGTTCGTGAACTTGGAAAATTAATCCAAGGTGGTGGAGGGGGTCAACCTTTCTTTGCTACTGCAGGTGGTAAAAATCCAAATGGTATTTTAGAAGCATTAGAAAAAGGTAAAAGTTATATATCTTAAATTGAATTTTAGAACCAATATAAAGCTTGAAAAAGAACGTAATCAAATTGATTACAATTCAAACTTGTTACTTATTGGTTCCTGCTTTTCAGAAAATATACATCAAAAACTGGATTACTTTAAGTTTAATACTTATAGTAATCCTTTTGGTATTTTATTCAATCCTAAAGCAATTGAAAAACTAATTACCAACGCTATAAATGAAGAATTATATTCAGAAAAAGATATATTTCAACTCAATGAACGTTGGCATTGTTTTGATGTACATTCCGATTTAAGTTCAACTGATAACATTGAATTACTCAACAACTTAAATTCTACAATTACATCAACAAAAAAAAGGTTAAACAACTCATCACACCTTATAATTACCTTAGGAACGTCTTGGATTTATCGTTTTATTGAAACTGATCAATTTGTTGGAAATTGTCATAAAGTTCCTCAAAAAAAGTTTTTAAAAGAATTACTTTCAGTTGAAGAAATTGCCTCTTCATTAGAAAATATTTGTACGCTTGTAAAAAGCATCAATCCATCTGTACATATAATTTTTACGGTTAGTCCAGTAAGACATCTTAAAGATGGTTTCATTGAAAATTCACAAAGTAAGGCACATTTACTTACTGCAATTCATAAAGTAATTGATAAAAGAAAGCAACAGTATTATTTTCCTTCTTATGAAATAATGATGGATGATTTACGTGAGTATCGATTTTACAATAGCGATATGTTACATCCAAATGAAACAGCTATAAATTATATTTGGGAACAATTTCAGGAAGTATGGATTTATAAAAAATGCTTTGCAACAATGAAAAAAGTAGCAGCTATTCAAAGTGGATTATCTCATAAACCTTTCAATCCAAATTCTGAACAGCATTTAAAATTCTTAGAAAATCTTGATAAAAAGATTCAAGAATTAGAAAAAACACACCATATTATATTCAACAAAAAAAGAGAAGCTTAAAATTAAACTTCTCTTTTTTTTATATGATATATTTTGATAGTTTAATTAACGAATTTAGCAACGTTTTGCCATGGTCCACCATTAATTACATCAATTCCTTGTTGCTTTAAAAATGAAGTCGCCTGACCGCTTCTTGCACCACTTCTACAAACAGCAATTACTTTTTTATTCATTGCTTTAATTTCTTCAACTTTTCCAGGTATAGAATTTAAAACTATATTTTTTGATCCATTAACATTTCCACTTTGGAACTCCTCAATTGTTCTTACATCAATAACAACCGCACCTTCATTTAAATACTCTTCAATAGATTCGCCACTATTACCTCCGCCAAATAATCCGAAAAAACTCATTTCTTTTAATTTTAATTTTTGCGCAAATATAAGCCATATATACTTAAATATGGTAACTGCGGTTACTAATCATTGTTTTCTAATAGATTTAACCCATTATTTATAAGGTTTGTATACTTTTTTTCTTCTCCAAGTTGCAATAAATATTCTAAAGTACTCTTCGCTAATTTTGATTTAGAATTGTATATTAATTCATAAATTTCCAAAGCTAATAGCCAATCTGAAGAATAACTATTTTTTAATTTTTTAACAATTTCAGTTAATTTATCTTCATCAATAATTTTGCTTTTTCTCATTTCGGCAACATCTTTATACAAATCGTGCAGTTTTAATTCTTCACTTGAATATGTAATTTTATGAGTTTTAGTTTCCGAAACTTGACCTATATTTTTAAAGGATGAAACTGAAGCGGGCCCAGCATAAGCCGAAATTATTTCTTTTCCTACCGCCATGTCGTAAATTCCCCATTCTGGTTTAAATAATTCCAATTCATTATGAGTTACAGTGCAATTTTTAAAAGAAATCAACATAATTTTCCCTTGTAAATCTCTAATTCCAGTAATTACTTCACCTTCAACTCTAATGTTTCCTTCAAATAATAAGGTTGTTTTTTTACCTTCATAAATTCCATAAACCTCTAAATCTTTTGGAGACATATCTTCAATTGCCAAATTAATTCCCTTTAATTTCCCAATTGGACTTCCAAATCCTTCAGCATGATAGCTTGTACCGTGACCAATTAATTCTTTATCTCTACTTGCCAATGCAGTTGAACCCGTAGTTTGAATGTAAATAGGTTTATTATATTCATCCTTAATTACATTGGTAAAAATACCCGAAACCTGAATTCCTGTACTTAATTCAATGGTCCCTAAATTTTTTGAAGCAATTAATTTTTGTACACCTTTCAATCCGCCTTTTCTCAATGCCATTTTATTGGCAAATTCTTCCAATACAAAACTTAAATGTGCAAAATCTGGAGTAACATATAATTGAGGTTGTGGTTTGGTAATATCAAAATTTTGAGTTGCAGCAGCTATTGAATATGGTCGTTTTTCAACTTCATTAGTCAAACACAATTTACTTTCTCCAATTGACGACAGTAATCCGGCCCCATAAATTTTTGGATTTTCCAATTCACCTATTAAACCATATTCCACAGTCCACCAGTGTAAATTTCTAATTTGTGCCATTTCAGAAAGCTCTCCCATATTATTTTGTAGATCTTCAACCTCTTGTTGCGCTTTTTCTACATCTTTTGGATTGGAATTTGGATCCTCTTTTAAAATAGACAATAGTCGAATGGCCTCATAAATTTCGTAATCTCTTGCAGAAGAAATTGCTTTAGCCCCTATTTCTCCAAACCTTCTTAAATATTCTGCATATTCAGGGTTTGCAATTATTGGTGCATGTCCTGCTGCTTCATGAATTATATCTGGTGCTGGTGTATATTCTAAATGATCTATTGTTCTAATATCTGAAGCAATCACTAGAACATTGTACGCCTGAAATTCCATAAAAGCATTTGGAGGAATAAAACCATCTACAGAAACTGCAGCCCAACCAATTTCTTTTAGAATTCTATTCATGCCTTCCATTTTTGGAATGGAGTCTATAGAAATTCCTGTTTTTTCTAGCCCTTTGACATATGAATCATGAGCAACTTTACTTAAATAATCTAAATTAATTCTCATTACATAGCGCCATACAGCTTGATTTTGTGCAGTATACTCATCATAAGGCTGTTTAACAATAAACTTATGTAAATGCTTTGGCAACCTTCTTGTCACCTCATTAAATTCAATTTTTTTAGTCATTTTTCATATATTTATGGTGTGAATTTACACTTTTTTCAAAATTATCAACTGAGAAATACAAAAAATTAAGATTGTATATTTACAATTACACTAATTATAAAATCATGAGAAGGGGCAATAGAAAAATCAAGTTACTCTTAGGGGCTGGGATCATATTATTCACTTTATTTCAATATTATTCAAAAAGTGAAGTCAATGAATTTACAGGAAAAAAACAACATATTTCATTAACAAGCGAACAGGAAATAGCAATTGGATTACAAAGTGCTCCTCAAATGGCACAGCAGCATGGTGGTTTATATCCCGATCAAAATTATCAAAAATTTGTTGATCAAGTTGGACATAAATTGGTAAATAACAGTGTTGCACGTAAGACAAATTATCAATACGATTTTCATTTATTACGTGATGCTGAAATCATAAATGCATTTGCACTTCCTGGCGGACAAATATTTATCACCTATGCCTTATTTTCTAAATTAGAAAACGAAGATCAATTGGCAGGAGTTTTGGGACATGAAATTGCTCATGTAGTTGGAAGACATTCAGCTGAACGAATGGCTAAACAAGGATTGACTCAAGGATTATTAGGTGGTATTTCTGTTGGTTTTGATCCAAGCACTGCTCAAGGTGCTGCCGCAATTGCAAATGTGATGAATTTAAGCTATGGGAGAGATGATGAATTAGAAAGTGATGACTTAGGTGTAAAATTTATGATGGATGCGGGTTACAACCCTGAAGCATTAATAGGAGTTATGAAAATTTTAAAAGAAGCTGTTGGGCCAAATAGAACTTCTGAAAGAATGAGTACACATCCAGATCCAGAAAATAGAATTGAAAAAATTAAGGAAGCTATTAAAAAGTATAAAAAATAAAAAAAGCAGAACAATTGTTCTGCTTTTTTTGAATTCTAAATTACTTGTCTGTGCTTTCTCTTTTTTAATGATTTTTGAGTTTCAATGGCATTTTTAATAACTTTAAATGAATCTTTGGCTCCAGATAATTCTGCATATTTCAATGCGGTAAATCCTTTCGTTGATTTTGTTTTTAATTTAGCACCATGTTGAATCAACAATTCAGCAATATCAGATTTATTATGCCTTGCTGCGAACATTAAAGGAGTTAATCCCATAGATTTCAAATTAACATTTGCACCATTTTCAATCAAAGTTTTTACAGCGTGATAATCACCCTTTTGTATTAATTTACAGAATGGACTTACACTTTCAAGAGTTTCAATTTCATTTGAAATAGATTTTACGGTCAAACTTTTATTAGTTGCAGATACAAATACAACGCTTAACATTAAAACAGAAGCTAAAATTATTTTTTTCATAATAGTAAATTTTTATATAGTTTATTTATACTTGAAAGACGTTAGAAATAAAATAATGTTAACCAAAAAAAGGTTTTTAACAGCACTTTAACTATTCATTAGGCTTTTTAACATTTCAAAAATAAAAAATCACAATTGCATTTGACAATCATTTTTTTCGCAATCGTTTTAGTAGTTTTCAAAGTATTCGAAGCCTAATAATAAGGGTTTTACGGAGATAACTTCGTATATTTGACAATCAAAATAAAATAATACATTACACATGAATAAGAAAGTGATTTTAATGATATTAGATGGTTGGGGAATAACGCAAGAACCAAAAGTTTCAGCTGTTTTCAACGCTAATACATCATATATAGATAGTTTACATAACATTTACCCAAATTCTTTTTTAAGAGCTGATGGTGAACATGTTGGATTGCCAAAAGGTCAAATGGGTAATAGTGAAGTTGGGCATATGAACTTAGGTGCTGGTAGAATTGTTTACCAAAACTTGGTTAAAATTAATATGGCCGTTGAGCAAAAAACTTTAGGTAAAGAAAAAGTTTTATTAGATGCTCTAAACTTTGCAAAAGAAAATAATAAAAATGTCCATTTACTTGGATTGGTTTCTGATGGTGGAATTCATTCACACATAAATCACCTTAAAGGATTATTGGACGTTGCCAAAGAAAATGAAGTAGAAAATGTATTCTTACATGCTTTTACTGATGGAAGAGATTGTGACCCAAAATCAGGTAAATTCTTCATTAATGATATTCAAGAGCACATGGCAAAAACAACCGGAGAGTTAGCCACTCTTACAGGTCGTTATTATTCAATGGATCGTGATAATCGTTGGGAACGTGTAAAAGTAGCATATGATGCTTTAGTGCATGGAACAGGTGAAAAATCAATTAACGCTGAAGAAAGCATCGAAAAAAGTTACGCTAATAACGTAACTGATGAGTTCATTCAACCAGTTATTATGACAAATGAAGATGGAACTCCGAAAGCTCAAATTAAAGAAGGTGATGTTGTAATTTTCTTTAATTACAGAACTGATAGAGGAAGAGAACTTACTGAAGTATTAACTCAAAAAGATTTCCCTGAGTATGATTTAAAAGCAATGCCTTTACATTATACTACAATGACTAATTACGATGAATCTTTTAAAAATATCAACATTATTTATAATTCTGATAATTTAAAAGACACCTTAGGTGAAGTCCTAGAAAAAGAAGGAAAAAAACAAATAAGAATTGCAGAAACTGAAAAATACCCACACGTAACTTTTTTCTTTTCAGGAGGAAGAGAAGCAAATTTCGATGGTGAAAAAAGATTACTTTGCCCTTCACCAAAAGTAGCGACTTACGATTTACAACCTGAAATGAGTGCTTACGAAGTTCGCGATGCCATTTTACCAGAATTGGATAAACAAGATGTAGATTTTGTTTGTTTAAACTTTGCTAATGGAGATATGGTTGGTCATACAGGAGATATGGATGCCGCAATCAAAGCTTGTGAAACTGTTGATAAATGTGTTGAAGACGTTGTAAAATCAGCTTTAAAAAATGACTATACAACCATTATTATTGCAGATCATGGAAACTGTGAAACAATGATAAACCCTGATGGAACACCAAATACAGCTCACACAACAAATCCGGTCCCTCTAATTTTAGTTGATAAAGATTTAAAAGAAATTAAAGACGGTATTTTAGGTGATGTTGCACCTACTATTTTAAAATTAATGGGACTAGAAAAACCAGAAGTAATGAATCAACATTCATTGGTTTAATTTTGTAGCTTTACGTAAATTAAAATTTACAAAATGAAGAAAGTACTTTTAAGCCTGGTTTTAATAATTACATTTGGATGTACCGCCCAAAAAAAAGAAGTGAATGCCGTGAAAGATGAAGCTGGAAATTTAGTTGGTATTGCAGACAAGAATAGTTTTTTAAATGATGCCGAATTTAATGAATGGTTTACATTTAATTATGAAGATTATTCAACTAATACGATAGTTATTGAGAAACTAAAATTGGTAATTAATAAAAACATTAGCATTAAAGCCTTTATGGGAACTTGGTGTGGTGACAGTCAAGAACAGACTCCTGTTTTTTATAAAGTTTTAGACGAAGCAGGGTTTGATTATTCTAAATTAGAAATGATTTCTGTTAACAGAAGTAAAAAAACTCCTGACAATTTACAGGAAGGTCTTGAAATTGAACGAGTACCTACTTTCATCTTTTATAAAGAAGGAAAAGAAATTGGAAGATTTGTTGAATACCCAAGAGAAACCATTGAAGAAGATTTTCTAAAGATTGTGAGTGGTATTGAATACAAGCATTCTTACGAAGAATAAATATTTTATAAAAGCTAAAAAGCGGCCATCTTAATATTAAGATGAGCCGCTTTTTTATTTACGAAATGTCCTTTGATTAGCTTGTAGCCTCAAAGTATTCTTTTTCCATTCTTTCTCTATGATCAGGATGGGATATTTTAATTAATTCAGAAACACGTTGTTTAATAGTCTTACCATATAAATTGGCAACACCATATTCAGTAACAACATATTGTACGTGAGCTCTTGTAGTTACAACTCCTGCTCCAGTATTTAAAAATGGTACTATTCTACTAATTCCTTTATTTGTTTGAGATGGCAAAGCGATAATTGCTTTTCCTCCATCACTATAAGAAGCTCCTCTAATAAAGTCCATTTGCCCACCAACTCCTGAGAACATATTTGCTCCAATTGAATCAGCACAAACTTGTCCGGTTAAATCAACTTGAATTGCAGAGTTAATTGCAACCATTCTAGGATTTTGTCTAATATTAGCAACGTTATTTGTGTAATCACAAGAACGAATTTCAATAAATGGATTGTCATCTACATAATCGTATAAACGTTTTGAACCTCCTAAGAAAGTAGTTAAAGCTCTACCAGCGTTAATACCTTTATAGTTACCATTTATAACATCTTTTAGAATTAAATCAATAACACCATCAGAAAACATTTCAGTATGCAATCCTAAGTCTTTATGATTTCCTAAACGAGATAATACAGCATTTGGAATTGAACCAATACCCATTTGTAAAGTACTTCTATCTTCAATTAATCCAGCAACATAATCTCCAATTGTACTTTCAATTTTAGTTGGTTCAGTTACAGCAAATTCATGTAATGGTGCACTTTCTTCTACAAAAGTATCTAATTCAGAAATATGAATAATTCCTTCACCATGAACACGTGGCATTTGGTCATTAATTTGAGCAATTACATGCTTTGCATTTTCAATAACCGCTAAAATTGCTTCTACAGAAACACCTAAAGAACAATATCCATGTTTATCTGGAGGAGAAACCTGAATTAAAGCCACATCTACTGGTAAAACATTTCTTCTAAATAAATTTGGTACTTCACTTAAAAAAACTGGCGTATATGATCCGTTACCTGCTTTTAAAGTATGACGAACATTTTTACCAATAAAAAGTGAATTTACGTGAAAACTATCTTTATAAATTGGATTTGCATATCTTGCTTCTCCTTCTATATGAAGATGACATACTTCAACATTACGTAACTCTTCATGTCTTGCAGACATTGCATTCATTAATGCCTGAGGTGCCGCCGCTGCTGCTTGTATGTAAACTCTATCGTTTGATTTTATAACTTTTACTGCCTGTTCAGCAGTTACTGCTTTATACATAATAACTAATTTTTTTTAGTAATAATTTATAATACGGTAAAAATAATGAGAAATCAATAAAAAAAGCTGATATATCTCAGTTTTTTTACGATTTATTTAAATCAACTAAAACGATATAGTCTTATTTGATATTCTTTTTTTTAAAGTACCTTTGCATCTTAAAATTTAGGATTGAATGATACATATTAAAACTCGTGAAGAAATAGAGTTAATGCGCGAAAGTGCCTTAGTTGTTTCTAAAACTTTAGGTGTTCTTGCCAAAGAAGTTAAACCAGGTGTTACAACATTGTTTTTAGATAAAATAGCAGAAGAATTTATTAGAGAACAAGGTGCTATTCCAGGTTTTTTAGGCTTGTATGATTTTCCAAATACTTTATGCATGAGTCCAAATGCTCAGGTTGTACATGGTATTCCAAATGACAAACCATTAATTGAAGGAGATATTATATCAATTGACTGTGGAGCTTTAAAAAATGGTTTTTATGGAGATCATGCATATACTTTTCAGGTTGGTGAAGTTGCAGAAGAAACTAAAAAATTGTTACAGGTTACTAAGGAAAGTTTATATGCTGGAATTCGTGAATTCAAAGCAGGTAACAGAGTTGGAGATGTAGGATTTGCAATTCAAAATTATTGTGAAAAACACGGTTATGGAATTGTTAGAGAATTGGTAGGACACGGATTAGGTAAAAAAATGCATGAAGATCCTGAAATGCCAAATTACGGTAAAAGAGGAAGAGGTAAAAAATTTGTGGAAGGTATGGTTGTTGCCATTGAACCAATGGTTAACCTTGGTACACATCAAATTAATCAGCTAAATGATGGTTGGACTATTTTAACTAAAGATGGTAAGCCAAGCGCACATTTTGAGCATGATGTTGCTATAGTTGATGGGAAACCTGAATTGCTATCTACCTTTAAGTATATTTATGAAGCCTTAGGAATTGAAAGTAACGAAGAAGATGAGTTTAGACAAATGCCTTAATGAAACTTTTTAAACTTATATTAAATACAATTCCAAGACCAATTTTAATTAAAGTTAGTTATTGGGTGAGCCCTATAATTGCACTTTATTTAAAAGGAAACAAATACATTGATCCAATTGATGGAAGGAGTTTTCGAAAATTTCTTCCTTATGGATATGGAGAGCAAAGATTAAATGCTTTAGCTCCTGGCTCTTTATCGTTAGAAAGACATCGATTGTTATGGTTGTATTTAAAAAATGAAACATCATTTTTTACTAAACCAGCAAAGATGCTTCATATAGCTCCTGAGCAATGTTTTTTAAAACGATTTAAAAAACAAAAAAACCTTGATTATACCACAGCTGATTTACATTCTCCAATTGCAGATGTAAAAGCTGATATTTGCGATTTACCATTTGAAGATAATGCTTTCGATGTTGTTTTTTGCAATCATGTTTTAGAACATATAGAAGATGATTTTAAAGCTATGAGTGAATTGTACAGAGTTTTAAAGCCAAATGGTCTAGGAATCTTTCAAATACCTCAGGATTTAAGTCTAGAAAGCACTTATGAAGATTTAACAATAAATACACCTGAAGAACGCACTAAACATTTCGGCCAGTACGATCACGTTCGTGTTTATGGCAAAGATTACTTTAACCGTTTAAGACATGTTGGTTTTCAGGTTCAAGAAATTAATTATTCTAAATCATTCACTAAAGAGCAAATTCAAAAATACAGTCTAGTTGAAGGAGAAATTATACCTGTTTGCACTAAATAATATATTAACTTTCGAAATTAGGAGTTTTATACATTATTAGCTCTCCATTCCCATCAGCATAAATTAAATATGCTTTTAATTCGGAATGTTTATTTAAAAATATTTTTGTTTTTTCCAACCCCATCACCATAAAAGCCGTTGCATACGCATCAACATCTGAACAATCAGATTTAGAGATAACAGATGCACTTAGTAAATTACTTTCTGTTGCAAAGCCTGTTTTTGTATTTATGGTATGTACATATTTCATTCCGTCTTCTGTAGTTCTATATTTTCTATAATTTCCAGATGTAGCCATAGATTCATTTTTTAACTGAATTGTAGTTGCAAATGAACGTGATCCATCAAAATTTGGATTTTCAATTGCAATTCTCCAATATTCACCATTTTTATTAACTCCACGAGCCCTAATCTCTCCACCAATTTCTACCATATAATTTTTTATTGAATGGTTTTCAAATAATCGGCTAACAACATCCACTAAAAAACCTTTAGCTATAGAATTGAAATCGAAATAAATTTCAGGGTATTTCTTTTGAATACGATTATTCACAAGTTTTACTTTATTAAAACCAACAAATTTCAACAACTCTTTAACTTTAGCTGAATCCAAATCTTTAATTGCATCTCCGGGTCCAAATCCCCAAGCATTTACTAAAACACCAACTGTCGGATCAAAATCTCCATTAGTATCTTTATAAATTCGCTCAGATTTTAAAAATACCTCTTTAAAAAATTCATCAATAACAATTGTACTATCTCCTTTATTAACTTTTGAAATATCTGATGAAGAAATATAGGTTGATACTGATTTATTCACCAAAGAAATCAAACTATCTATTTTACCTTCAAATTTTACAGAACTGCTATCCAAATATCTAATTGAAAATGTAGTTCCAATTGCATTTCCATCAATTGTTTTTAATTCTTCTTTTGTTGATTTACATGATATCAAACTAATTAATAGTGCTATTAAAGTAATTTTTTTCATAAAGGCTTAATACTAATATTTATTGTGCCAAATATATCTTAAAATCTTCATAAATTCACTAAAAAACAACAGATAGTACGGTCGTTTTTTTTTAACTTTGTGTCTTATAAACGCAATTTGAATTATGAGAAAATTATTAGTATGTATTATTGGGGCATCAGTGATGTTGAGTTCTTGTGTATCTAACAAGAAATACACTGAATTAGAAGGAAATTTCAACAAAAAAAGTCAAGAATTAGTTGATGTTAAGGCTGACTTAATGAAATGTAACATTGAAAGTGAAGGTAAAATTTCAGCTTTAGAACAACAAGTAGTTGATTTAAGAAAAGACAAAGAAAAAACTTTGGAATATGTAGATAATTTAACTGTTTTGTCTAAATCAGCTTCAGATAACATTAAAGAAACATTAGCTCAAATGGGTAAAAAAGATGAGTATATCACTTATATCCAAAAGGCTATTACCCGCAAAGATTCAATTAATGTTGCTTTAGGGTTTAAATTGAAAAGTGTATTAAAAGATGGTTTCCATGATGAAGATATTCAAGTGGATGTTGAAAAAACTGTTGTGTACATTTCAATTGCAGATAAATTATTATTTAAAAGTGGGAGTGCCACTATTTCAAAAGACGCAAAAAACGTGTTAGGAAAAGTTGCTGAAGTTATTGCAGCTCAACCTAATTTAGAAGTTATGGTTGAAGGGTATACTGATAGCAAACCAATTAGTACTGCTGGAATTAAAGACAACTGGGATTTAAGTGTAAAACGTTCTACATCTGTTGTTAGAGTATTACAAAACGATTTCAATATTGAGCCAAGTCGTTTAGTTGCAGCTGGTAGAAGCGAGTATATGCCATTAGAAAGCAATGACACTGTTGAAGGAAGAGCTAGAAACAGAAGAACAAGAATTGTTTTAATGCCTAAACTAGATCAATTCTTTGATTTATTAGAAAACAAAATAGACTAATTTATAAAATTAGTTTAATCATAAAAAACACGCCAAAGGCGTGTTTTTTTTTAGTTCAATTCTACATCTAATTGTTGCAATCCATCATATTGCAACAAATACTCCTCGTTTAAAACAGGAGGTTTATTTCTATCTTCAGAAGAACCTAAACCAACACCAGCAAAAAGTACTTTCGCATTGTTATTTCTAGCATGAAGTTTAAATGACTCCATCCAAATAACATCAAAAATAATAGGAGTTTCTGAAATTCCTGAGGCTTTAACAATTACAAAATATCGCTGGTTTTCTTTATCAACGCAAACAAATTGAGGATTCCTCTTTAATTGGCTATTTACTGCTATAAACTCATAACCTCTTTTCTCTAAATCTTTTCCAACAATATTCATTGCCAAATTATGTAAATCTTGTTCTGTAAGTGGTCTACTCATACTTTAAATTAATTCAATAAAAAATCCGATACAAAGGTATCGGATTTAATAATATGTTTGGTTATTGATTTGGTCGATTATCCACCAAAGTCATCAAATCTTATATTTTCATCTGCTAAACCAAAGTCTTCACCCATTTTCTGAACAGCGTTGTTCATTAATGGAGGTCCACAGAAGTATAATTCTAAGTCTTCAGGAGCTTCATGTTTAGATAAATACTCATCAATTACTGCTTGATGTACAAATCCTGTAAAACCATCTCCTTCTTTATCATTTGCATCTTTCTTATTCACCCAATTATCTTCTGGTGCAGGTTCAGACAATACTAAGTAAAATCTAAAGTTCGGAAACTCTTTTTCTAACTTGTAGAAATGTTCTGAATAGAACAATTCACGTTTGGAACGTCCACCATACCAATACGTAACTTTTCTTCCCGTTTTCAACGTGTTGAATAAGTGATATAAATGAGATCTCATTGGTGCCATTCCGGCTCCACCACCTACATATAACATTTCAGCGTCAGATTCATTAATAAAGAATTCACCATAAGGACCAGAAATTGTTACTTTATCACCTGCTTTCCTTGAGAAAATATAAGATGATGCAACCCCTGGGTTTACATCCATCCAACCATTTTTAGCTCTATCCCAAGGAGGAGTAGCAATACGTACATTCAACATAATTTCTCTTCCTTCTGCAGGGTAAGAAGCCATTGAATAAGCACGTTCAACATTTTCAGAGTTTTTCATTTTTAAATCCCATAAACCAAATTTATCCCACTCAACTTGGAATTTATCTGCCGTGTCATGCTCTTCAGGATGTGCTGTAATATCCATATCCTTAAAGTCAATTTCACATTCTGGAATTTCAATTTGAATATATCCACCTGCTTTATAACCCATATCTTCAGGAATTTCAACAACAAATTCTTTAATAAATGATGCTACGTTATAATTACGAACAACAGTTGCTTCCCATTTCTTAATTCCAAAAATCTCTTCTGGAATAGAAATATCCATATCTTGTTTTACTTTTACCTGACATGCTAAACGAATACCCGATTGTAATTGTTTACGCGTAAAATGAGGTGTTTCTGTTGGAAGTGCTTCACCTCCACCGGAATTAACATGGCATTCACATTGTACACAAGTACCTCCACCACCACAAGCTGATGGTAAAAATATCTTTGCATTACCCAATGTAGTTAATAAAGAATCACCTGAACCTACTTCGATTTCCTTTTCCCCATTGATCTTAATTTTTACAGGACCAGATGGTGATAATTTTTGCTTCACAAAAAGTAAGATTGCTACTAAAAATAGGACTAGTCCTAAAAATGCACCTACTGTTGCTACTATTGTACCTAAAGTATCTACTGCTAATATCATCTTTATTATTCTTTAATTTCTTTTTCGTTATTAGCTATTTCGGTAGCTTCTTTTACAACCTCAACTTGAGCAGTTGCCTCCTCCGCTGGTTTTTCATCTCCACCTGTTAGCATTCCACCAAAACTCATAAATCCGATAGCCATTAAACCTGTAATGATAAATGTGATCCCTAAACCTCTTAATGGGGCAGGTACATTTGAATATCTGATTTTCTCTCTAATTGCGGCAATTGCTAAAATTGCAAGGAAAAATCCAATTCCTGAGCTTACACCATAATTCAATGCTAAACCAATAGTTTCAATTTCTCTTGATTGCATAAATAATGATCCTCCCAAAATTGCACAGTTCACCGCAATCAATGGTAAAAATATTCCTAATGAATTGTATAAGTCTGGAGCAAATTTCTCAACTATTATTTCTACTAATTGTACCATTGTTGCAATGGTTGCAATAAACATAATAAAAGATAAGAAACTTAAATCGTAAGTAGCATATTCTTCACCTAACCAGCTTAAAGCTCCTTCTTGTAAAATATATTGATCCAACAACCAGTTTAAAGGCACTGTAATAGCCATTACAAAAATAACTGCTGCACCTAATCCTACTGCTGTTGATACTTTCTTAGATACTGCAAGGTAAGAACACATTCCTAAGAATGTTGCAAATACCATGTTATCTATAAATATTGCTTTAAAAAATAATTCTAAATGTTCCATATTTCTTAGTTATCCTCGATTAATGCTTCGTTTCTCGAGCGTTGTACCCATATAATAATTCCTACAGTAATTAAGGCCATTGGCGCTAACAACATAAATCCGTTGTTCTCATAACCAAAAGCATAAACTCCTGTTTTCTCAATAGGATCTCCTAATACTTTAAATCCTAATAATGTACCTGATCCTAAAAGTTCTCTAAAGAATCCAACAATTACTAAAATTAAGGCATAACCTAATGCATTTCCAACACCATCAATAAACGATCTTATTGGTCCGTTTGCCAAAGCAAAAGCTTCAAAACGTCCCATAATAATACAGTTTGTGATTATTAATCCAACAAAAACAGATAATGTTTTACTTAGTTCATAAGCAAAAGCTTTCAATACTAAATCCACAATAATTACTAAAGTAGCAACAACAATAAGTTGCACTATAATCCTAATTTTTGGTGGAATAATATTTCTCATTAAAGAGATTGTAAGGTTTCCTAACCCCATTACAAATAGAACTGCAATTGACATAACAATAGAAGCCTTTAACTCGGCTGTAATCGCTAAAGCTGAACAAATACCTAATACCTGAATAGTAATTGGGTTATTATCTGCTAAAGGATCTGTTATTAATTTTAAATCTTTTTTTGATAAAAGTCCCATAAATTATTTCTTTAATGTTTTTAAATATGGTAAATATAATTGTAAGTCTTTCTTAAGCATTGCTGCTAAACCATCTCCTGTGATAGTTGATCCTGCAATTGCATCTACTTCAAAATCAGTTTTATCTAAATTTTTAGGATCTGCATTTCCTTTTGATACAGATATTCCTTTGAATATATCTCCATCTAAAAAGTGTTCACCTTTAAAATCGTCCATAAAAAAACGTTCCTTGATGTTAGATCCTAAACCAGGAGTTTCCCCTGCGTGATCAAAAAATACACCTTGAACTACTAACTGATTATCTACAGCTACATAACCCCAAATTGCATCCCATAATCCTTTACCTCTAACAGGTATAATATAATACTCAACATTATCTTTCATTCCCATAAATAATGGTAACCTACGTTGGTATTCTTTATTTTTTGCAGCTGCCTCTTCTTTTTTAAGATCTATTAAATATGCATTTTCGTCTTCAGTTACATCTGTTCCGGTAATTACAACTTGTTTAGTGATATATTTAGAAAACTCTTCACCTACAATATCTTTTGATATAAAGGTAACACTGCTCTCATCATTATCATTAACACCCATTGCATATAGAATATTTTGTTGTTTTTCTATACGTTTGTTCTCTGTAATTTTTTCTTTTAAAGATGATGCTAAAAAAGCTAGTAATGCTCCAACTATTACAACCATTCCGGTTGCAAATAGCACTGTATATACGTTACTTTCTGTATTCTTTGCCATTCTTATGCTGTTTTTGCTTTTAAACGTTTTAGCCTTTTATTAACGTTTGCTCTTACTATATAATGATCAATAGTTGGTGCAAATACATTCATTAATAAAATTGCTAACATTACTCCTTCTGGATATGCTGGATTAAACACACGGATTAAAATTGACAAGAAACCAATTAAAAATCCATATATCCATTTTCCTTTATTAGTTTGCGATGCTGTAACTGGATCTGTTGCCATAAAAACAACACCAAAAGCAAAACCACCAATTAGTAAATGATGCCAAAATTCAGTGCTCATTAAGCTGTAGAATTTACTTCCTTCATGAATCCATCCTGCATCAACAACACCATTAAAAATAATTCCCATTACTAATGCTCCAACAACTGACGATAGCATAATTCTCCAGCTTCCAATTTTACTAAAGATTAAGAATAATCCTGCCAATAAAATTAAGAAAGTTGAAGTTTCACCAACAGAACCAGGAATATACCCCCAAAACATATCTGCCACTGAATACGCTATTTCCTTTCCTTGAGCCAAACTTCCCAGAACTGTTTCTCCGGAAATTGCATCGAGATTTGCTCCACCCGCAATATCACTTGCTCTTTCAGTAGCACCATGAACCCATACTTTATCACCACTCATCCAGGTTGGATAAGCAAAGAATAAGAATGCACGAATGGTTAATGCCGGATTTAGAATATTCATTCCAGTTCCACCAAAAACCTCTTTACCTATTACAACTCCAAATATAACTGCTACTGAAAGCATCCATAATGGAATATCTACAGGAACAATAAGTGGAACCAACATACCTGTTACCAAGTATCCTTCTTCTACCTCATGTCCTTTAATAATTGCAAAAATAAATTCAACACCCAATCCAACCACATAAGAAACTACTACCAATGGTAATACTTTCCATAAACCTATTAGCAAAGCATCAATTGATAAAAAATCAACTGGCGTTCCTAAAGCTGCATAATGTTGAAAACCGGTATTGAATATTCCGAAAATTAAACAAGGAATTAATGCTAATACCACAGTATTCATTGTTCTTTTTAAATCATCGGCTCCTCTAACATGACCACCTGAATTTGTAGTTTCGTTAGGTGTATATAAAAATGTATGAAAAGCACTAAAAGCAGGTAACCACTTTTTACCCTGTCCTTTTTCTTTTATATTATGTAATTTGTCTTTTAAACCCATAACCTTATCCTATTTCTTTTAACATTAAGTCTAAACCTTTTCTAATAATTTCCTGATGTGGTTGTTTAGAAATACAAACAAACTCAGTTAAAGCAAAATCTTCAGGAGCTACTTCGTACATACCTAAAGCTTCCATTTCATCTAGATCTTCATATTTACAAGCTTTTAAAATTTGCATCGGAAAAATATCTAATGGAAAAACTTCTTCATAATTACCAGTTACAACAAAAGCCCTATGCTCTCCGTTAGTATTGGTATTTAAATCGAATTTTTTATTAGGGAATAACCAAGAAAAAGTTAATGCTCTTGTAGTAGAAATTTTATTAAAAACTGGCATTGTCCAACCAAATAATTCATAATCATTTCCTTCAGGAATTACCGTCACCATATTATCGTAATAACCTAAATAACATTTCTGAGTTTTAGATTTACCAGTTAATACGTTACCGCTAATGATTCTATTATCTCCATCATTCAATTTTCCATCAACAATTGAAGCTATTGATGAACCAATCTTAGTAGTAAAATATTTTGGAGCAGCAACAGAAGAACCTGCTAAAGCTATTACACGTTCAGCATTAAATTTCCCAGTTAATAACAACTCTCCAATAATTACTAAATCTTGTGGATTGATTGTCCAAACAATTTCACCTTTATTCACTGGATCTATTTGTGCAATTTGAGTACCTACATTACCTGAAGGGTGTGGTCCAGAAACTTTATGCAGTGTAATATTATCCAATCCAGCTAAAGGAGAATTTGAATTCTTCCCAACAGATACATGAATAGTTCCAGAAGTTAATTTACTAAGAGCGGTAATTGCTGTTTGCAATTCATTTTCCTTACCTGCCAATACGTAATCGTAATCAGCTGCTAAAGGAGCACTAGCATAAGCAGACACAAAAATAGCTTTTGGTGTGCCTTCTGGGTTTGCAATTACGTCATAAGGTCTTTGCTTAATAAAAGGCCAACAACCAGCAGCTAACAAGTGACTTTTCACTTCATCAGCTTTCATAGACTTAGGATTTTTCACTCCAAAATCAACAAATTGTTGTTCTTTATCAGCTTTGATCTTAACTGCTAAAATTTTTCTTTTTTCTCCACGAATAATATCAACCAATTCACCACTTACAGGAGAAGAAAATTTCATTTCTTCATTAGCTTTATTATAAAATACTGGATCACCAGCTTTTAAAATAGCACCAACCTTAGCTGATAATTTTGGAATAATACTGTGGAAATCTTCAGGTTCTAATGTGAACACATCGCTAGACATCGCTTTTTCAGTAATCTTCTCAGATTCACCTTTAAGCTTTATATCTAGTCCTTTCTTAATTCGAATGTCCTTTGACATATATTTAGTTTATTTAATAGTCCTTAAAAAACGGTGCAAAAATAAGAATTTCTGTTTTAGGTTTTGTCATTTTTCATCAATTTTTATGTGATATTTATCACTTTTTGTAATTAAATTCTCTTTTATTGTAGTATCAGTTATATATTTGGTACGTATTTTGTAAAATAAAAATTATCAAACTCCATAAATTTTGAAAAAAAAATCACTTTTAATATTTTTATCAATTATAGCACAGATAGGTTTTTCACAAACCAATTTAATAGCACCAAATCACATTAAAAGTATTGTTTTTAAACCTGTGACTTCAAATAACTACGCTCCATTTATAAAACTGGGAGAAAAATTAATCCTCTCTTTTGACGATTTAAATGCTGATGAACATGATTACACATACAAAATAAATCATTGTACTGAAAACTGGGACATATCAGACCTCTCTGATTTTGAATTTATTAATGGATATTCGGAAGATAGAATTAGAGATTATGAAAACTCTTTTAATACACTTCAACCTTACACCAACTACCACCTATCAATTCCTAATGAAGAAACTCAAATTAAAATTTCAGGAAATTATGTAATTACCATTTTTAATGAAGAAGAAGAACCTGTATTTAACAGGAGATTTGTTGTGTACGAACCAAAAGTAACGGTAGGGGTTTCTATTCATAAAAGCAGAGATTTAAGAACATTTAACACAAAACAATCGGTCGAATTTATCATTAATTATCCTAATTACCGAATTAACAACCCTAGCGAAGAACTAAAAACAATAATATTACAAAATAACAACTGGCAAACTGCTATTACAGGTTTAAAACCACAATTTTATCGTGGCGAACAATTGTTATATAAATACAATAAAGAAACAAGCTATTGGGGTGGAAATGAATTTCTATATTTTGATTCAAAAGACATTAGAAGTTCTACATTAAACATCGCGAACACCGAAATTGGAAACGAATTATACCATACTCATTTATACATTAATGAAGAAAGGATTGACCTTCCTTACACTTTATCACCCGATGTAAATGGAAATTTTATTATTAGAACAATAAACGGCGAAAATAATGCAACTGATGCAGATTATAGCTGGGTTCATTTCTCGTTAAAAAGTTTAGAAAATTTAGATGATAAAGAAATTTACATCCATGGAAACTTCAATAATTGGCAATTAAATGAATTAAACAAATTAACCTTCAACTCTGATTCTAACTTGTACAAAGCAACCATACTATTAAAACAAGGGTTTTACAATTTTCAATATGTTACAAAAGATTCTAATGGGGTTATAAGCAATCATGATATTGATGGTTCACATTTCCAGACTGAAAATGATTATACTGTTTTGGTTTACCATAAACCATTTGGAAGTAGATATACTCGAGTTATTGGTATAGGTTATGGTAATTCCGAAAAAATAAACAATTAATTTTTAATTAAGATTTTAGTATCTTTGATATAGATCTCCAAGTTTAACTTACGATGGTACAACAAGTAACAAACGGTATTAAAATATCTGTAACATCTAATTTCGAAGGCACTAGCTATCGAAATTACAGGTTGTATTATGCCTTTAGTTATACTATTTGTATTGAAAATAAAAGCAATGAAACTGTTCAATTACTGGCAAGGCATTGGAAAATCTACGATTCTTTAAACAACACTGAAATTGTTGAAGGCTCTGGAGTTATTGGTAAAAAGCCAGTATTAAAACCATCTCAAAAACACACCTACAAATCAAATTGTTTTTTAACCTCCCCTATTGGAGCAATGAAAGGTTTTTATAAAATGGTAAATATTGCAACTACAAAAACTTTTAAAGTATACATACCTACTTTCCAATTAATGGTTTCAAATATTCATAATTAAAATGAAGTTAATCCCTTTTAAATTCAATCTAAAACCCAAACAACATAAAGGATTAGAGTGCTTAAATTGTAAGCAACCATTTACTGGGAATGAAAATTTTTGCTCTTATTGTGGTCAAAAAAACACAACTAAAAAGCTAAGTTTTGGCGTATTTATAAACAATTTATTTTCAGGATTCTTCTCCTATGATTCTCGATTTTGGAAAACCTTCATCCCACTTTTAATAAAACCTGGTAAGGTTTCACGACAATATATTGAAGGAAAACGGTCTCGTTTTGTAAATCCATTTAGATTATACTTAAACGTTTCTATTATCTTTTTTTTAATAATTGGTATTTCTTCCAAAGTGGGCGATCCAAATATTAATGATAGCATTTTAACAATTAATGATAATGAAAAAGATTCAATAACGATTCTAGCCCCACAAAAAATAGATTCTTTATTAACCAATGTTCAAAATCAAATTATTGAGACAATTGAAAATGACTCTCTTAAAAAGAGTACAGAAAAGGATGTTAAGAATGTGATAAATATTGTTAAAAATGAGATTAACAAAACCAATAATAAAGGTACGATTCCATTAAAAAACAACACAATTCATTTTGGCGAA
>Ga0193963_1000347_pt1 | contig 24580 bp, 21 predicted proteins | sample FB_6_MG_FD_140359 | JGI IMG/M metagenome (GOLD analysis project Ga0193963, IMG submission 140359) | Microbial mat bacterial communities from the Broadkill River, Lewes, Delaware, United States - FB_6_MG | ecosystem: Environmental > Aquatic > Freshwater > River > Microbial mats | place: USA...
CTTAACTGTAGAACCTACTGTACGTAAAGAAGTTTTCTTAGCTTCTTCCCATAGAATTTCACAACCAAGTCTTTTCTTCCCATTATAGTTTTCTTCTAATTTATTGTAAACTGCCATATTTGGGTCTTGAAATTTAATCTTTCCAAACACACCTAACTCACAATTTGTTATCTTTAAACCTAAACTTTTTGTAATTGCTGACATTTCTTTTGGCTCTCGTCCAATTAAACGTGCAACTTTAAACGCCTTTAGACAAGACATTTTTCCGTCTTCATCTAAATTTGTCATTATTAATTCTTTTTGAATATTATCAAGTTTAAAAGTTAAATTATCATCAATACTAGACATCTATTCTCCCTTGATGTGTATATAAATTCATTTTTTTACCTCTTGCAAAACCTATCATTGTAACTCCATGTTTATGTGCAACTTGCACACCTAAATATGTAGGTGCAGTTCTTGATACAATAATAGGAATTTTGTGCATTACAGCTTTTGTAACCATTTCAGAACTTAAACGTCCTGATACAAATAAAACTGATTTTGATGTATCTAAACCTTTTAATTTACATTTACCAACAACCTTATCAATTGCATTATGTCGCCCAATATCTTCAGCAGTAATAGTAGACCCATCTAGTAAATAAATCATAGCTTTATGAACACAACCAGTTAGATAATATAATTCACTCTCTTTGTAAAATATTTTTACTTCTTTTGAGATTGTTTCTGGTTTTATAGTAAATGCAGTTTGGTTAAAAGGTATTTCTAAAGAACCTTCAATATTTCCAGTAACTCCACCACCACAACCACTTACAAGTGTTTTTTCTTTATAAAGGTTTTCTAATGAACCATCATTAATTTTAGCCTTTACATCTACTCTTAATCCATCTTCACTAACACTTAATTCTTCTATATCATCAACACTTGAAATTACATTCTCGCTCATTAAAAAACCAATTGCATGAGCATCTTGATCTTTTGGAATACACATCATAGATATAGTTTTTTCACCATTTAAATACAAGTTAAGACGTGATTCATCTATTGTCACATCCTCAAATTCTGTCGCTTCATTTTCTATAAGTTTGTCAATAATTACTGTTTTTAAATATTTGGCGTTTTCTATATTTTCCATGTTTTTCCTTAATATGCAAATCTTGCATATATCTATATTATAAAAAAGAAAAGAGGCTTTACTCCCTAAGGAGTAAAACTACTTAATCTATTTTTTTAAATCTTCGTATTCTAAAATTTCTGGTCTAAATTGTTCTAAATATTCAACAGGTAATCTTCCAGTAATTATACCAGGAATATAACCTTTCACTGAAACAAAATATGAATAAATTGTTTCAAATGTAAAGAACGAAATAATCGCACTTCCCATAAAGTGAACAAATAAAAGTAATCTTTTAACCTGAATAGTTTCAGCATGTGTTGCTGCATCAGGGAACATAAACCAAATAATAAAACCACTTAATACAAGTAAGAAGCCAAAAGCTACGTACGCATAATAATTAATTCTATTCATTGCTTCATATTTTCCTCGCAAAAAGATCTTATTCCAAATCTTCATACTTGGTCTTGCAAAATACTTATGATCTTTAAAAGCAATTATTGTCATAATAAGCCAAACGGGTATCCAACCTACTCCAACAATTTCATGAGTTGCTCTCATAAATCTAGCAATTTCTCCACCACCAGTTACATTTCCAAATGTAATTGAAAAACCAGTGATAAATAAATATATCATAATGATAATATTTAACATTAGTACTAATCTTTGAAAAATAGAATATACTTGAACAGTATCTTCTGCTCTAGTAATTTTTGCTTGTTTTCTTCCCTTTGCAACAATAAACATTGTTAAGAACAATAAAAATTCAACTAAAAATACTATAGGTAGTAAATGTTGTCTCTCTTCAAATGCTCTTATTACTTCTGGTGCAATTGAATGGTAATCTGGTCCAAATAAACCAACTTCCATTTGTTGATAGTTAGTTAAACTTTCAAATGGAACAATTTGCCCTGTAAAATTACCTTGCAGCATTTGTAAAATAAATTCATATACATATGAAATATCTGCAATAGTTGCTAACCAAAAGTACCAATATGTTAAAAGGACGAATAGAAGGCCTATAATTAAATAGACCTTATACTCACTTAGAAAACTTTTATTTTCCATACGCTTTATCCCAACCGTAAGGTGCAGACTGAACTCCATGTCCAGATGCCATTACTCTTTCTCTAAAAATATTTGATACAGATTCTGCATCACCTACTAATAAAGCTTTTGTTGAACACATAGCAGCACAAACAGGAACTCTACCTTCAGAAATTCTATTCTGACCGTATAATTCTCTTTCATGTTCACTATTTGTTTCTAATGGACCACCAGCACACATAGTACACTTATCCATTACACCTTTTGTTCCAAATGCTCCATTTTTAGGGAACTGAGGAGCTCCAAATGGACAAGCATATAAACAATATGAACAACCAATACATTTATCTTTATCATGTAAAACAATACCATCTTGTCTAATGTAAAAACAATCTACTGGACATACTTGCTCACAAGGTGCATCTGTACAGTGCATACAAGCAACAGATAAAGAAAACTCCATCCCTTGCTTACCTTCGTTTACAGTTACAACTTTTCTTCTAGAGATCTCAACAGGTAACTCATGAGCTTCGGCACAAGCAACTGAACAACCATCACAATGAATACATCTGTTTTCATCACAGTAAAATCTCATACTTGCGAAATCTACATTATTATTACTCATTTTGCTCTCCTACACTCTTGATATCTGACATAATCCACCCTTAGTCTCAGGTATTTGAGTAACAATGTCATAACCGTAGTTAGTAACAGTATTTGCACTCTCACCTGTAGCATAAGGAGCAGTTCCATCAGGATACTTATGAAGTAAACTTTCACCTTCCATTACACCTGCGAAGTGAATTGGAATAAATATTCTATCAGGACTAACTGAATAAGAATAATGTGCTTTTACTTTAATTTTAGTTCCTTGAGGTGAATGAATCCACATCATTGAACCATCTCTAATTCCGTATCTACCAGCTAAATCTGGATTAATATCACAGAACATTTCTGGTGTTAATTTTGCAAGATACTTAGATGCTCTATTTTCCATACCAGCACCATTCATATTTACAAGTCTTCCTGTTACAAGGTTAATTGGGAAATCTTTTGCCCAATCTTGTTTAGTTTGCTCAGAAATATATCTTGTATCTACTCTCCAGTGATTTGGCTTATCTGCAAAACTTGGATAATCTTTTGTTAAATCTGTTCTAGGCGAATGTAGAGGTTCTCTATGTTTTGGAATCTCATCTGCCCATCCCCATACTTTTGCTCTTGCTTTTGCATTTCCATAAGGAGCTATTCCAGCTTCCATACATTTTTCAGCAATAATATTTGATTTATCAACTTTCCAGTTTTTACCAATTCTAGATTTCTCATCTTCTGTTAAAGTAATTCCTAAAACAGCTTCAATGTTATCTTTATTAATTTCAGGATATCCATCTTTGTTACTTGAAGCTTTTGGTGCACTACCTTTACCAGCTAGTAAATTCTCACCATCTCTTTCCATACCAAATCTGTTTCTGAATCCCATACCACCTTCTTTAACACTTCTGTTAATATTGTATAGTACTGGACTTCCTGAATGTCCTTCTGTCCAACAAGGCCATGGTAAACCATAGTACTCACCAGTCATATCTCCATAACCTCTTAAAGTTACTTCGTCAAACATGTGCCAATTTTCTTGGTGTGCTTTTAATCTTTTAGCTGTCCAACCTGTTAATCCAATAGTTTTGATAATTCTAGCTATCTCATCTGTTGCATCTTCTGGCCATTTGAAATCTTTTTTATCATCATTCATTTTCATACCAGCTGTAAATTCATCATAGAATCCAAGTCTTTTTGCTAATTCAAACATAATGTCTTCATCTGTTTTAGATTCAAACATTGGTTCAACTACTTTATCTCTCCATTGAGAAGATCTATTTGTAGCTGTTACTGAACCGCTTGTTTCAAACTGAGTAGCTGCGGGTAATATATACACATCATTTTGCTTATCAGTTATAATAGCACCTTCATTAACAAATGGATCACAGAATACTGCAATATCTAAGTTATCTAAAGCTTCTTTAACTTTTTTTGTTTGTGCAGTTGATGTAATACCATTACCCATAACAAATAAAGCTTTTAATCTTGTTCCTGCATTGTGAATTGCATCTTCGCCTTCATTTTCGCCAAGTACACCAGCCCACCATCTAGCTAATGTGAAACCTTTTTTACCCATCCATGAAGGATCTTTAAATCTACCTTGAAGCCAATCAAAATCTACACCCCATGAAGAAGCGAAGTATTTCCATGAACCTTCTGATAAACCATAATAACCAGGTAATGAATCAGCTAAACAACCAAAATCAGTTGCACCTTGAACATTATCATGACCTCTAAGAATATTAGTTCCACCACCTTCAACACCCATATTACCAAGTGCCAATTGTAAAATTGGAGCCATTCTTGTATTAGAAGTACCATTTGTGTGTTGCGTTAATCCCATAGCCCAAATTAATGTACCTGGTGTATTGTGTGCGTAATGCTTAGTAATTTGTACAATTAAATCTGCATCAACACCCGTTACTTCTGCAACTTTTTCAATAGGCCAATTTTTAGCCTCTTCCATGATATCTTTCATACCAAAAACTCTATCGTTGATAAAGTTTTTATCATGCCAATTATTTTTAAAGATGATATTTAACATTCCATACATAAATGGAATATCAGTACCAGGTCTAATTTGTGCATAATAATCAGCTTTTGCTGCTGTTTTAGTAAATCTAGGATCTACTACAATAATCTTTGTGTTATTTCTTTCTTTTGCTTTTAAGAAATGTTGGAACCCTACTGGATGATTTACTGCTGGATTTGCTCCAAAAATAATTATCGCTTTAGAATTTTGAATATCTCCTAAAGAATTTGTCATAGCACCATAACCCCATGTGTTTGCCACCCCGGCAACTGTTGAGCTATGTCAAATTCTAGCTTGGTGATCTATATTATTAGTTCCAAACATTGCAGCAAATTTTCTGTAATAATATGATTGCTCATTACCGAATTTTGCTGATCCTAAAAACATTGTTGAATCTGGACCATCTTTTTCTCTAAGATCTTCTAATTTTGAAGCAATACCATCTAAAGCCTCATCCCAAGAAATTCTTTTCCATTGTCCATCTTTCTTAACCATTGGATGCTTAAGTCTTACTTCTGATCTAACCATATCAATCATATCAGCACCTTTACAACAGTGCCCTCCAAGTGATACAGGGTGATCTTGAGCAACTTCTTGTCTTACCCACACGCCATTTTGTACTTCTGCTATTACACCACAACCAACAGAACAAGCTGTACAAACAGTTTTCACCATTTTTGAACCAGGGAATGGATTTTTAATCTCTTCCTCTGTAGCTTTTCTAGTTGCATTTGTACTAGCAAAAGAAGACGTAACACCAAATGCAGTAGCAACCGCAGCCATTTTCATAAATGACCGTCTTCCTACCTTTGCATTTAGAGTTTCATATGTATTTGCTGACATACATTACTCCTTTTATTTTGCAGTCTTGTAATATTCTTCCCAAGCCGCAGATTTTTTGTATAGAATCTCTTTTTTTGTAGAGCTTCCTAAAACAACACCATTATTTTCATCACTTTGTGTATGTGAATCACCGTTAGCCGCCAATACACTAGTTCCCGCAACTGCTGCAGCACCCGCAGCAACAAGTGCTGTCTTCTTTGCAAAATTTCTTCTACTTTCTTGCATGACTGACCTCCTTATAGAAATTAAGTCCCTTGAATTAGAGACTTTATTAAAAAAACTTAATTTTCTTAATAAAATCTCTAAGGATTTATTATTTATATATCTGTTTCCATTGCTGTTGCTGTATCAACAGGTCCTGCAACTATGTCTTCTTTTGGACCTAAAGCTTTTAAAGCTTTATTTTTTGCTCGTCTTTCTAATTCTTCATCAGAAATTCCATCACTTTTTACTTCTTTTTTAATTTTTTCTTTTGGCTTTGGTTTTGAAACTTCTAAATATAATCTTTCAAATTCAGCAAATGAGTGTAATACAATCATCAATTGTGCAAATATTTTTGCATTTTCACTTTCATAAACTTCTTTTGCAAACTCATCTACAAAATCATTTAAAATTTGTGAGAAAATACAATGAACTGTATTTTCATACTCTTTTTCTCCATTAGCAATATTATCACATAATTGAGCCATAAAAGAAAAAATAAATCCAATTGAATCTTCATAATCAAAATAGCTTTTTTCATCACGTCTTAGCTTTGTTTTTGCAACAAATTGAATCATTTCTACTCTTTTTTTACCTGATTCAACACCTTCATCATAATAAGAAGCTGTAAGTCTTATTTTTTTGTTTAAAGGACTATGAAATAAATCATCAAATTCTTGAACTAAAGCAACATTTGAACTAGGATCTAATTCATCTGAAATATTTTGTAAAGCTTTTCCTGATTCAATATCTAAAGGACTATCTTTTAGAATATTAATTAATCTTACTAATTCAAAATAGTTTTCACTTTTAGATGAAACTATAAAAAAGTTTGCAAATAAATTATAATAAAGAGCTCTAGCTTTATTTATTCCTTGAGTATCTTGCATTAGTCATTTCCTTTATTTTTTTGATCATAATAATTTTGCATCATAATTTTTGGTTTACAATCAGCACAACAGTATAAAGATCTCTCTTTAACAGGGTCATGTGAGAATAACGGAGCCATCATATCTGCAATTTTAGTTACAGATTTTACTGTTGCAAACTCTACCCCACACTCAACACATGCAAATAATTCATCTTGTGCTAAAACACTTTCTTTAAACCAAGTTGGCTCTAATTTTATTACATCTCTTTCAATAGTTAAACAATCAGCTTCAGGACATGAAACTTCACAATAACCACATGATGTACATAATGATGGATTAAGTCTTAAAGTATTATCACTTGCATCTGCTTGTAGTGCATCAACATTACAAGCTCCCACACAAACTAGACATAAAGTACATTTATCTTCATTTACTTTTACAAGTCCATAATGAACGTGTTCTCCAGTTTTAACCTCACCTAAATCTTCATCACCTACAATTTTTTGTAATCTATGAGAGAAAATTTCTCTTTTTTTAAGTGTATCTTGATTGAAGTTAAATTCTGAACCTTCAATAAATGAAACTTCTTCAAGTGCATTTTGAAGTTCTTCTTCGTTCATAGCAACTAAAATAGCATCTTTACCATATTTAGCTTGATAAATATCATTTACAATTCTAATAGCATCTCCACTTCCTTTTGAAATAAAATCACTATAGAAAATTACTTGTGAACCAGATATTTGAAGTAGTGTTAAAAATGAAGCTTCATGTAAAAACTTTTCTCCTTCAACCGCAAAAGGTAAAACATTTTCTTTTAAAGAAAGATTTAAATCACCTATATTCATTTTTTCAGGAACTACTAAAGGGTGTGTTTCTTCATAGAACTTACTCATTTCAAATAATGACTCTTTGTTTGATGGAGCATAATCTATTGCACCACTTGGACAAACAGAAACACAACCACCACAACCATGACAATCAATTTGAGAAAAGCCTAATGTTTTTGTTTCATCATCTTTAGTGATTGCAACAGTTGGACAAACCTCTTCACATTTAGAACAAATTTCTTCTCTTCTTTCATGATACTGGCAAATACTTTGATCATATGTTGTAAATTTTTTGTAAGAATATTCATTAATATTCTCTTTTAAAGTTTGTACAACTTCTTCTACACTTGAAAGATTTGGATCAAATGTTCCACTTTGATTAAGACCTATTTGTTTAGCATCAAACCAAACAATTTGAGAAACGTTTAAAGTAACATCTTTACCTTCATCATCAACTATAACTGTAAGATTTCCAATATGGCCTGAGATTTCTTTTACAATATCTTCATTTACAGAAAATAGTTCAAAATCATCAGGCATTATACAGGCTGTAAAAGCTTCATATTCTTCTTGAGAGTTTGTAATTAGTAATAATTGTTTTGAAACTTCTTCTGAATAAGATATATCTTGTGCAAAATCATATTTACTTGCAGCAATTTCATAAAGCTTTAATACATTTTCAATTTTTGCTGATACTGAATCTTTTGAATTATTTATATAAAATTCTATTTCACTTGCGTTTAATTCTGATTGTACTTCTTTTGTATTTGATATTAAAAAATTCTTTTCTTTTGTATCTTCGATATTTGTTGTAACTAAAATTTCTTCACTTAGTGGGAAATCTAGTTCTTTTGGGTTATAATAAATAAATTCTTGCATTTAACATGCCTTTTTAGTCAATAATATTTTATTTTAATAATATATGTATAAAAATTAAACAAAGCTTAAAAGTTAAAAAATATTTTACCAAAAAAAAATAGACTGTTACTTTTAACCTCTAATTTAAATTTAATTATTTTTATATCTAAATAATTAAAGCCATATTTTGTTCATTTTTTAGTAAACTGTCTTATGATTAAACGTATACCTATATTACTTTTTATTTTTGCATTACTATTTATTTATTTTAAGGATGAAGTATTTACAAGTAAAACTATTACTATTGGAACATCCATTCCTAAAACAGGAATAATAAAAGCATGGGGTGATTCAGTAACTGCAGGAGCAAACTCATATTTTAAGTTTGTGAATGAAAAAAATATTCTAGGAAATAAAAAAATTGATTTTTTAATTTATGATGATAAATATGAACCAGAGCTTACAATAGATAATACTAACAATCTTACATTTAAAGATAATGTCTTTGCACTTTTTGGTTTTGTAGGAACTCCAACGGTTAAAAGTATTTTACCAATTTTATATGATGAAGATATTCCTTTCTTTGGAGCTTTTACAGGAGCTTCATTTTTAAGAAACAGTAAAAAAGAAAACTTAGTGAATTTTAGAAGTTCTTATGAAGAGGAAATCGAAGCTATTGTTTCTCATTTACATGACGATAAAGGATTAACATCAATTGCAGTTTTTTATCAAAATGATGATTATGGAGAAGAAGGTTACATATCATTATTAAAATCTTTAGAAAAAAGAAATTTATCTTTAGTAGCACAAGGTTCATATAAAAGAAATACACTTTCAATAAACCATGCATTTAATGAAATCAAAGATGCACACCCGCAAGCAATAGTTATGGTTGGAGCTTATAAAACAAACTCTTTATTTATAAAAAAAGCAAAAGAAAATGAATATTTAAAAGATGCAATATTTTGCAATATTTCATTTGGAGATGCAAATGAAATGATAAAAGAGTTAAAAAAACAAAATACAAATACTAATAATCTTTTGTTTTCACAAGTTGTTCCAAACTATACAGATACTAGTATTCCTACAATTTTAGGATATCAAACATTGATGAAAAAATACTACCCTGAAGAAGAACTTGGTTTTATTTCATTGGAAGCTTATCTTAGTGCAAAAATATTAGTTAATGCATTAAATAGAGTAAAAGGAGACTTAACAAGAAAGAAATTTCTAAGTGCATTGAAAAAAACACCTTATAATTCATTAGATGGAATATATTTAAACTTTAGAAACACACAACTTTTAAATAAAGTTTATCTATTTCATTATGAAAACTCAAAATTTGTAGAAGTGAAGAACTAACATGAGTTTAAAAAAAATACTAATATTCTTTGATAATCTTAGCTTTAAATATAAAACATCATTTTTGATTTTTATTATTACAGGTGGAATGATTTGTATTGTTGTCTTATCACAAATTTCAACTTTTACGATAAAAGAAGATTTTGATACTTTATTTGATAACAGAACAAAAACATTAATCAAACTTGAAAATATAAAAGATATTTATAGCGTGAATATTCAAGATACATTAAAAGATTTAGAACAAGCAGACATAACATATAATCAAGCAGATGAAGTTTTAGCTTTAGCACAACAATTGATTGATAAAAATTGGAGTGAATACAAAATAAATATACAAAATAAAAAAACTAGAATATTCATAACAAAGTTTATAAAAGATTTTTTAATTCATGAAGAAAAATATTATGAAAATAAAATATTAAAACAAAATATTATAAAAAATATAAATAAAAAACTTTTAGATATAAAAGATAATCTTAATATCAATCAAAATAATAAAAACTTTGCAAAACTAAACCTTGATATAAATGCAATATCAATCTATCTTACTAGTTTGATTAATTATGATTTATCACTTGCAGTTAATGAAAAAAGAAACACTCAAAAAATATTTAATACAATAATGATATTTTCCTTTATATCTATTATTTTAGTTTTTTTATTTTCAATAATTCTTACAGTATTAATAATCAATAATTTTAAAGTTTTACATAATACCTTAGAGCAAAAAGTTGAAGATAAAACAAAAGAATTAATAGAGTTAAATAACTACCTTGAGACTAAAGTATCAAAAGAAGTTGCTCAAAATAGAAAAAAAGATATTATCATGTTTCAACAAGCAAAACTTGCTTCAATGGGTGAAATGATTGGAAATATAGCTCACCAATGGAGACAACCTTTAGGTTCTTTAACAATGATAGTACAGAGTTTTCAGACAAAAATGTCTTTAGGAAAATTAAGTGAGAAATTTGTAGATGAAAAAGTAGAAGATGCATTATTGCTAGCTAATAATATGTCAAATACACTTGATGATTTTAAAAACTTTTTTAGTCCAGATAAAGCAAGAAGTGATTTTTTTATAAAAAACTGTATTGAACATTCAATGCAACTAGCGAAATATTTATTAGAAAAAGAAAATATACAAATAAAACTAATTATAAAACAAGATATTCAGATTAATAGTTTTTATAATGAACTATCGCATGTTTTTTTAAATATCTTATCTAACTCAAAAGATGCTTTATGTGCTATATCTAATAAAAATGATAGAATTATTAAAATAATAGTACATAAATATAAAGAAAATATCATCATAAATATGATTGATAATGGTGGTGGAATAGATGAAGAAATTATTCCTAAAATCTTTGAACCATATTACACAACAAAGTATAAAAGTGCTGGTACAGGAATTGGTCTTTATATGTCAAAACAAATTATTGAAAAACATATGAATGGTACAATATTATATAAAACTGTTAGTCATAAAATTATTGATAAAAGAAGTTTTAATTGTTCACTCTTTACAATCAAAATCCCAATAAAGCAAGAGTTTAAAAAGGAAATAAATGCAAAATAAAGATTTAAATATATTACAAGATTTTAATATTTTATATTTAGAAGATGATGAGAATTTATTAAAACATACAAAAGATTTATTAGAAGATTTTGTTAACAATATTTATGCAGTTAAGACTTCAAAAGAAGCTATGAATATATTACTAAATAAAAAAGTTGATGTAATTATCTCAGATATTTTACTTGAAAATGAAAATGGAATTGATTTTTTAAAACATATAAAAGAAAAAGAAATATTTATTCCAACTATACTTACAACTGCACATACAGATACAAAATATTTACTTGATGCAATAAAACTAAAAGTAGAAAATTATATTGTAAAGCCTATTAATATTAAAGAACTACTAAATAGCTTACATGATATTTTACTTCCAATTGTACAAAAACAAGAGATTTTAAAAAACATTTATGTAATCAAAACTATTTCAGCAATTACAGATAGTAAGCAAGTTGATATTATAAAATATATCATAAATAGTTTAGACAATGATAATCATTTTACAGCTTCTTATACAGATATTATGGAAGAGATATCAATATCAAAACCTACGTTGATAAAACTATTTAAAGATTTAGCCCAAAAAGATATTTTAGTAAAAGTAGCTCATAAAACTTATAAATTTAATCAAAGTGCTTTAAAATAAATCTAAAGCACTGGTTTATCAACTCCAAACTTTTTATACCAATCATAAGATAATACAATATGATGATTAGCTTCATTGTCTAAGCTTTTTAGATACTCATCATTTGGGTATGTTTTAGTTAATTTAATCCAAATATTTACAGCAAATAATAAATGAGCTTTAATATCTTTTGGAACTGGAATATAAGGTCTAAAATCTGTAATTCCATCTTTTTCTAATTGTGCTAATTTTTCATCTGAAATATAATCAATTGGTGTATTTGTTCGTGGATTTCTAACTATTTTTGCTTCCATATCTTTTTGATATTGTGCATAATCAAATACTTCTACAGGCTCGTAATCTTTGTTCATAACTTCATTCATATTTAAACTTCTTTATATTTTTTTCGTATTATATCAAGAAATATTTAAACTCATTTTACTTCAAAGAACATCCGCAAGATGTAATGTTTTCATCAACTCTTAAATAAGCTCTTACTTTTCTTGAGATTAAATCTACAAGTATATTTAACAATGCCGTTACAACTAAAAGTAAAAACATCTTATCGAGTCTAAAATCTGCAATAGCAGAATCAATAAAGAAACCTAATGTAGCAATTCCTAAAATACCTAAAATCGCACTCTCTCTCATAATTATTTCCCATCTATAAAAAAGGTAAGCTAAGAACTGATTATAAACTCTTGGCATTATTTCATAAAAATAAAGATTAATTCTTTTTTTACTTACCCCAGCTCTTAAAGTAATTAAAGTCGTTTCATTACCCATTAAATGCCCAATAATCGAACCATTATGAAGCATAAGAGCTAAAGCTGCAGGAAGCATTGAAGGACCAAAAAGCTGTAAGAAAATATAAGCTAATATATACTCAGGAGTTGAACGAAGTATTACTAAAACTATATGACTTAAAACCCTTGTAGGTTTTGAAACAAATTTTTGTGATAATAATGGAAATAAAATCAAAGCTAAAACTGCTGTTAGAACAAGTGATAATTGCGTTAAAACAATTGTATTAATCGTTCCAGGAACTATCTCATTTGTAAAAATATTTGAAAACCAAGAAAGAGTTTTTTCAAAACCTAGGTCATTTCTAATTGGATGAGGGACAATATCATTTGTAACAAATCTAATTAAATTATCAAGATTAAAACCTTTAAAATCATCTAAATAAAAAAATGAAGCAATAACTAAAAAAGGAAAAGAATATTTTGTAAACCAATATTTAATAGTTGCAATTACAATATAAAACGAAATTAAAATCATCCATACTTCAGAATAAATTCCTTGCATAAATGATGATGATAAATAATAACCTAGTGTTGTAATTCCAACAAAACCTAAAATAGCAGTTGAACGTAAAGCACACTCAAATCTATAAAGTGTGTAAGATACTAAATGTGGGAAAGCATCGGGTATTTTTGTAAATAAAAAGTAAGATAAGGCATCTTTACCTCGTAAAACTTTAGGAAAGGTATCATGCTCTTCAAGTATTTCTGCGTATACTTTTCCTAAAATCGCACTATATGGTATTACAATTGCTAGTAATGCTGTTAATGTATTAAGACCAAATATTTGTAAAAAAATTAAAGCCCAAAAAAGTTCATGTATTGCTCTTGTAATTGCTAATGAAATTCGCACTAATAAAAAATTAAAAAACAGTGCTAAAAAAAATCCAATAATAGAAGAGAAAAATATTGCTAATATTGCAATTGAAATAGTATTTAAAAATGCATCAAATAAAATTGAATAATCATTAAATTTCAAATCAAAAATAGAATAAAAAAAATCTTTTGTAAGTTGAGTTGTATCAACAGTTGATACTTCTAAATCAGCAAGAATAAAAGAAAGAATTCCTATAAAAATGAATAATATAGAAACTTTAGTATTTTTAGTCACAGACATAATATAACTTTTGTCTATCTTCATTTGTTAATTCAGTACATTTCTTATCAACAAGTACTTTTCCATTTTTAAGACCAATTACTCTATCAAAATGCTCTACTGCTAAATCAACGTTATGTAAGGCACAAACAATTGTTTCAAATTTTTGATTTAAAACTTCTAGAACTTTTGAACTTAGATATTCATCTAAAGCAGATATAGGCTCATCAGCTAATAAGATATCTTTTTGATTATAAATTGACCTTGCAATTGCTGATCTTTGTTTTTGACCACCTGATAAGTCATGGTTTTTTACAAAAATCTTATCTTCTAAATCAAAATCAATAAGTATATTCTTGATTTGTTCAACTTCTTTTGAAGCTGGTTTGATTAGATTTCTAATATTATAAAAAGTTGAATAATCATCTAATCTTGCTAAATAGACATTATGAAAAACTGACAAATTATTTACTAAACCTAATTCTTGTGGAATATATGAAGACTCATCTTTTTTAAGTTCATAAAGTCTTTTTATAAGTGTGGATTTACCACTTCCACTTTTACCTAATAAAGCAACCTTTTCTCCTTTTTTTATCTCTAAAGATAAAGAGTCTAAGATTACTGTATCAAAATATGAAATAGATTCATTTTGTAAATAAAATGCCATAATAATTAGTCTATTAAACCTATTTTTCTTCCAACATTTAAAATTGGGTCAAAATCAGCATTTTTAGCTTTAATAAATGCAGCTCTTGGGAATGCATCTAAGATTGCTTTATCTTTTAAGTTTAATAATGCGTTTGTAAGTTTAGTAGTAAATCCAGCACCATAAACTTCATCTAAGTTACCATGAGCTGTGAACTGATAATCAGGATAAGCAGGAGTCTTCCATAAAACTTTTACTTTTGAAGTATCAATATTTCCAGCTTTAAGCTCTCTATCCCATACTTTAAAGTTTACAGCACCAACTTCATAAGCACCACTTTGAACTAGTGAAATAGTTTTAGTATGATTTCCAGAGAAACCAACTTTTTTAAATAAATCATTTGGAGCTTTTTTCATATTTTCTCTGATGAAATATTCTGGCATTAATCTACCACTTGTACTACCTTTTGAACCAAAAGTAAATGTTTTATCTGCAATTCCTGCTGGGAATGCTTCACTTTTTTCTAAGCCAGTTGATGAATTTGCGATGATATAAGAATGAAATTCTGGATCTTCAACACCTTGTGCAATTGCAACAGAACCAGGAACGATTAATCTAGCTTTAACACCTGATAATCCACCAAACCATGCTAATTGAACTTGATTGTTTCTAAACGCAGCAATTGATGCTGAGTATGACTTAACTGGAACAAATTTAACGTCTACATTTAACTCTTTTGTTAAATAAACAGCTAATTTTGAAAATCTTTCTTTTAATTTAGTTTCATCTTGATCTGGAATCGCTGTGAAAGTAAATGTTTGTGAAAATAGTACTGATGAAAGTACTAACAATGAAATAAGTATTTTTTTCATGAAAAAACCTCAATAATTTGAAGCATACATTAAGATATAAAGTAGATTTTAAATAATCATTTCTTTATGTCAAACCTAAACCTTAGGTCTAAATGCTATTTTGTACGAAATAATACAATATGAATAGTAAACAAAAGATTAAATGGTAAATTTTTTTTTACTTTTTACTCTTTATTAATAACTATTTAAAATAAAAAGATGTAAAATCCACAAATAAGAAAAAAATCTAAAAGAGGAAATCAATGAACAACGAATATAAACTAACTAAATTCGTTCAAGCTGCTGGGTGAGCTGCAAAGATGGGTCCGGGGGATCTTAAACAAACTCTTTGTAATCTTTCTCCAAAAGATGAAAAAATTTTAGTAGGATTTGACACAGCAGAAGATGCTAGTGTTTATCAAATAAATGAAGACCAAGCCATTGTTCAAACATTAGATTTTATAACTCCTGTTGTAGATGATCCATATATTTATGGACAAATTGCAGCAGCTAATTCATTATCAGATGTTTTTGCGATGGGAGCTGAAGTAAAAACAGCTTTAAACATTGTTGGATTTGATAAGAAAAACCTATCTTCAGAAGCTTTAGGTGAAATCCTAAATGGTGGAAATGAAAAAATAAAAGAATGTGGTGGACTTTTATTAGGTGGACATACAATTGAATCACCAGAAATGTATTATGGTTTATCAGTAACAGGAATAATTCATCCAAATGATGTAGTAAGAAATAACACATCTAAAATAGGTCATGTTTTAATTTTAACAAAACCTCTTGGAATGGGTATTTTAACAACAGCTATAAAAAGAGATTTATTAGAAGAAAAAGTTGCGAGACATTGTGCTGATATTATGGCATCGTTAAATTACTTACCATCTAAGATAATGAGAAAATATGATGTAAGTTCTTGTACAGATATTACAGGTTTTGGATTATTAGGTCATAGTTTAGAATCAGTAAATGAACTTACATCTTTTTCTATTGAATGTTCTGCTGTTCCTTTAGTAACTGATGCAATTGCATTATCAGAAGATAATGTAATTCCTGGGGGAACAAAAAAGAATATGAAATATATGGAAGACAAAGTTTTATATATGAGTGGATTAGCTAACTATTGTAAGACTATTTTATGTGATGCTCAAACATCTGGAGGATTATTAATAGCCATGGATAGAAATGATGCTAAAGAATATATCAAAGAAATCGAAGATTTATCTTTAGGTTATGCTTCTATTATTGGAGAAGTTATACCAAAAGGTGCTAAAGATATTATAGTTCACTAAAAATACTACTTCAAATTAAGAGTTGATGTTTAAACATCAACTTTTTTTTATTATTTTCATTCATTTTCCTTAAGTTATTTTTCACATAGTTAAAGATAACATAATTAAAAGGTGTAATAAATGGATAGCTTCTCACAGATACACAAAAATGAAATTCTCAATGATGTTTTTGATAATGAATTTGTTGCAATAATTGTTGTAGATAAAGAAAGAATCACTAGAGTAGTTAATAATGCCTTTTGTAAATTATATGGATATACAAAAGATGAAATTATAGGAAAAGATACTAATAAATTTCATATAAATAATAATTATTTTGATGATTTTAGAAAAATTGCTTTTGAAAAAATCATTAAAAATGAACCTGTGAGTATTGAATATGAATTTAAAAAGAAAGACGGTAGTACTTTTTGGGCTAAGATATCTGGTAATCCTTCAAAAAATGATAATCTCTTCTTATGGATGATTGTTGATATAACTGAAACAATTAATATGAGAAATGAAATAAAAGAACAATCCAAACTTTTAAAAACAGTAATAGATGAAAATCCAAATCCTATTGTATTAAAAAATTATGATGCTAAATTTGTACTTGTGAACAAAGCAACAGCTCTGCTGTACAATTCAACACCAGATGAAATGATAGGAAAAGATGATGGAGATTTTATTCCAGATAAAAAATTAGCAGAATTTTTTAAAGAAAATGTTCAAGAAATTATGAATAATAAAAAAACTGAAATTGTATACGAAGATTCAATAGATGTAAAAACAAATGAAGTAAAAAACTACATGTCTATTAAAAAACCTTTCAGAAATCAGCATAATGAAGATTTTATATTAGTAATTGCAAATGACGTAACAGAATTAAATAAAAAGAATCAAGAGTTAGCTCAAAAAGAAAAACTATTATTCCAACAAGCGAAGTTTGCTTCAATGGGTGAAATGATTGGAAATATTGCACACCAATGGAGACAACCTTTATCATCAATATCAGTTTTAGCATCTGGGTTAAAACTAGAAAAAGAGCTTGGTATTATAAGTGATGAAGATTTTACTTATGCAATGGATAATATAATTAGTACAACAAAATATTTATCACAAACAATTGATGACTTCAGAGGTTTCTTTAATCATAAAAATATAAAAGTCACTACATTTCATATAAGTAACTTAATAGATAAAACTCTAAGTCTTGTCAATAGCCAACTTAAAAATAAGGAAATTGAATTAATAAAAATAATTGATGATTTTAAAATAAGTACTTATGAAAATGAACTCATTCAAGTTTTATTAAATATAATCAATAATTCAAAAGATGCACTTTTAAATAAGAAAGAGAAAAAAGTTATTCAGATAAGAACTTACCAAGATAAAATAAATGTACATATAGAAATTCTTGATAATGCAGAAGGTATTTCTTTAGATATTATCGACAAAATATTTGAGCCATATTTTACAACTAAACATAAGTCTCAAGGTACAGGTATTGGACTATTTATGTCAAAAGAAATTGTAAATAAACATTTAAATGGTAATATAAGTGTATTTAATGACACTTTTGAGGCTGATAATATGACATACAAAGGTGCAAAACTCACTATTTCTTTACCTCGTAAAAATAATACTTAAGTCTAAATTTATGTTAAATAGAACTATTAATTCTAGCATAAGCTAAAGTAATAATAAGTCTTTAGAATCTAATTTATCGATAGTTTCAATATTAAAATATTAAGGTTTTGTTGATTTTTGTTTAGATACAATCCATAAAAATTAATGAATTAAATTATTGTAGATAAGTGGCGAGAAGGTGTAGGAATTGAACCTACCGCGGCGTACACACGTAAACCGCCGATCAGGGTTGAAACCTGCGGTGCCCACCAGGGTCACATACCCCCCACTTTTGAAGTAGAAGTTTACATTATTTAGTTTTAAAACCATCTGAAAGAGTTAATTATGAGTCTACTAAAAAGTATTCCAAAGGTTGATAAGTTTATCAACAACAAAAAGTTTAACGGGTTTTCAAAATCTCTTATAACAAAGTTATCAAAAGAATTAATAGTTAATTTAAGAGAAGATATCTTAAATAATAAAATTGATGCAATAAATGAAGAAGAGCTTATTCAAAATGTAATAAATAAATATAATTTATTAATATCTCCATCTCTTCAAAGTGTAATAAATGCAACAGGAATTATTGTTCATACAAATTTAGGACGATCACTAATAAATGAAGAGAGTTTTAATAAAGCAATGAAAGTAGCAACTTCATATAACAATTTAGAATATGATTTAGAAAAAGGTAAAAGAGGTGAAAGATACTCTCATATTGTAAAAACACTTCAAGCACTAACAGGTTGTGAAGATGCAATTGTTGTAAACAACAATGCAAGTGCAGTTTTTTTAGTACTAAATACTTTTTGTAAAAATAAAGAAGCAGTTGTTAGTCGTGGTGAGCTTGTAGAAATTGGTGGAAGTTTTAGAGTTCCTGATGTAATGAGTCAAAGTGGTGCTATTTTAAAAGAGATAGGAACTACTAATAAAACACATCCAAAAGACTATAGAAACGCTGTGAATGAAAACACTTCAATGCTTATGAAAGTTCATAAATCAAACTATACAATAGAAGGATTTACTTCAGAAGTTCCTTATGAAGAAGTTGTAGAAATTGCAAAAGAAAAAAATGTAATTGATTACTATGATATGGGAAGTGGACATATGATTGACTTGCCTTTTAATTTAGATCAGGCTGAACCTTCAATTTTAAAAATCATGCAATATAATCCAAGCTTATTAAGTTTCTCAGGTGATAAACTTCTAGGTTCTGTTCAAGCTGGTGTAATTATTGGCAAAAAAGAATTAATTGCAGAAATCAAACAAAATCAACTTTTAAGAATGCTAAGAGTTGATAAAATAACACTTGCACTACTTGAAGATAATTTAACTTCATATTTAGAAAACAGACTTGATGATATACCAACTTTAAAAATGCTAAATACTTCTGTTATTGAATTAGAAAAAAGAGCTAGAAGTTTAAAAGAAGCAATAAATGATATTTGTGAATGTGAAGTTATTCATACGCAAACACTTATAGGTGGAGGAACAACTCCTAATAAAAAAATACCTACAGTTGCTTTAAGTATTTCATATAAAAATTATAAAGCAAATAAAATTGAACAAATGTTTAGAAAAGAGAATCTAATAACAAGAATTGAAAATGAAAAAGTTTTAATTGATTTTAGAAGTATAAAAGAGAATGAAATATATAAAATAGAAGCAATTATAACAAAGGTATTTAAGTAATGGCAAATATAATTATAGGAACAGCAGGACATATTGACCATGGTAAAACTGCTTTAATTAAAGCACTAAATGGTTACGAAGGTGATATTACAAATGAAGAAAAACAAAGAGGAATCACTATTGATTTATCTTTTTCAAATTTGAGTCGTGGACAGCAAAATATTGCTTTTATTGATGTTCCAGGTCATGAAAAACTTGTAAAAAATATGATTGCAGGTGCTTTTGGTTTTGATTATGTAATGCTTGTTGTTTCTGCGTACGAAGGAATTATGCCTCAAACTGTTGAGCATATTGAAATTATAAATTTACTTGGAATCAAGAACTTAATTTTAGTTATTGCAAAAAGTGATTTAGTAAGTAGTGATGAGCTTGAAAAAACAAAAGAAAAATCATTAGCTTTTTTAAATGAGTTTGATTTTGATATTAAATTTACTCAAGAAGTTTCAATCTTTCAACCTGAATCAATAGAAAAACTAAAAAACAATCTATTCACTATTAAAAACTCAACGAAACAAGAAGAAAACTTCTTTAGATATTATGTTGATAGAGTTTTTTCTCCTAAAGGTATTGGTACAGTTGTAACGGGAACTGTTTTAGGTAAAAAATTAGAATTAAATGAAAAAGTATTTATTTGTGAAGCACAAAAAGAATCAAAAATAAAAAATATTCAAGTACATAATGAAAACGTGCTTGAAGCAAATATCTCAAATAGAGCAGCTTTAAATTTACAAGGTGTAAATAGCTCAAATATCAAAAGAGGTGATTTAATTACAAAAAAAGGTCACGTTCGTGGTTTTGATGAAATTGATATTTCTTTTAAAGCTTTAAAGGGAAAGAAACTTCATCATAATAAATCATATACAATATTTATAGGTGCAAAAAAACTTGAAGCAAAGGTTTTACTATTTGATTCAACACAAGAGCTTGAAAGTGGATTTGCAACTATTAAAGCAGATGAAAAGCTTTTTACAATATTTGCAGAAAAACTAATTATTCGACAAGGAAATCAAACTATAAGTGGTGGAAAGGTTTTAAATCCAATTATTGATCCAATGAAAAAAAATCAAAAAAGACAGCTTTTAGAACACTTAGAAAACAATAACTTTAAAGATGCATATTATGAACTGCTTCAAGCACATAAAAAAGGCTTAGGAATAATCTCTTCAGCTCAAAGATTTGCACTTTCACACACAGAAGCAATAGAATTTGCTAAAAATTTAGAAAATGTATTTATTGATGAAAAAGAGCTTGTAATTTATCCAATTGAAACAAAAGAGTTAATTGTAGATTCAATTAGAGAAATTTATACAAAAAACAATTATGCCCTACTTTCAAATGCTTCAATAGCACTTCGTTTAAAATGGGCAAGTACTTCTTTTATTCAAGCAGCACTAGATGAACTTGAGAATGAAGGTTTTTTAAGTAAAGATAATAACTTATATAAAAATGCAAACATAATAGAAAACTTTGCTAAAAACCTAGAAGATTCGTTTTTAGCTAGATTAAAAAAAGAAGATATTACACCAACTGCACCATATAATATTTATGATCAATTAGACTTAGACAGAAAATTAGGTGATGATATTTTAAAATCTTTAACTGCTAAAAAACATGTAGTTAGACTTCAACATAATCTTTTTATTCATGCTGAGAGTTTAAATAATATCATTATGAAAATGAAAGAAATCATAAAAGAAGATGGACATATTGATATTGCAAACTTTAAAGCAAAATTTCCAATGAGTAGAAAATATTTAGTTACTTATTTAGACTATCTAGATAATTTTTCAAATATCAAAAAGATAGATAATAAAAGAGTATTTACTTAAATAATGACATTAACTAAAGAGCAGACAAATATAATAAATGCAAAAGAAGAGTCGTTTAAAATAAATGCAGTAGCAGGAAGTGGAAAAACCACAACCTTGCTTGAATATGCAAAGAAAAACTCTCATTTAAGAATTTTATATTTAGCATATAATAAATCCTTGCAAACAAGTCTTCAAAAAAAACTTCATGAATATAAACTAACACATATGAATGTAAGTACTATTCACTCTCTTGCCTATCAAAAAATAAGTGCATATCAATACAATTTAGCACATGATTTAAAAATTCAAGTAATTGAAAAACTTTTAAATGGTTATGAGCAAACTTTTAATCAAAGAACAAACTATTATCCTGTTGCTGAATATGTTGCACTTATAAAAGATTTGGTTAATTTTTATTGTAACTCGTCATTAATAGCACTTGATTTAAAACTTTTAGAATCATACAAAAAACAAGGTGATTTAAGTGCAAAGATACTTGAACTTTTAAACAAAGATGAACAAAAGGCTCTAAATCATTTAAAACATATCTTATCCGCTATGAAAAATAAAATCATAGATGCAACTCATGATTTTTACTTAAAAATGTTTTATTTAAATAAAAAAGTAAGTACAAACTTAGGCTATGATTTGATACTTGTAGATGAAGCACAAGATATTTCAGACGTAATGATAGCAATTGTTGAAGCACAAAATTGTAAGCGTATTTATGTAGGTGATTCCTTTCAACAAATATATTCTTTTAGATATGCAATAAACGCTTTAAATAAAATAGAATTGCCAAGTTATGAATTATCAAAAAGTTTTAGGTTTAGTGATTCTTATGCAAAGGGTTTAGAAAAAAACTTAAACGCTTTATATGGTATGAATAGTAAAAAATTATTAAAAATCTCAGGTGTTGATACAACTACAAACTTAGGTGAAAAAGCTATTGATTATAAAAAACCTATTTGTGTAATTGCTCGTTCTACTTTTGGATTAATTCAACAAATTGTGCACTTTATTCAAGATGATAAAAAAATATACTTTGAAGGTGGTTATAATTCATACTCTTTTATGAATCAAACTGTATATTCGATTTTTTATTTAAAAGAGAAGAAAAATGACAAGATTACAATTGATGAAATTAAAGATTTTGAAACTATTCAAGAGCTTGAACAATTTGCAAAAGATACAAAAAATCAAGACTATTTAAATATTATAAAGTTTATCAACACTTACGGAGATAATATTTTTGAAATCAATAAAAAGATTAAAACAAAAATTACAACAAACAAAAAAGACGCAGATTTAATTTTTACAACAACTCATAAATCAAAAGGTTTAGAGTATGAACAAATTATTATGGCAGATGATTTTATTACAAAAAAAGAGTTATCAAATCCAAAAAGCAAAGTATCATTTTTAAAACTACAAGAAGAGTTAAATATATATTATGTTGCAGCAACTAGAGTAAAAAGTGCCATTTGGCAAGCATCATTAAATCTTGACTATGTTTACAAAGAAGGTGATGAGAATAATTTTACAAAATCAAAATACTCTAGTAAAAAAACAAGCTCTAAAAAAATGAAACAAATGCAAGAAGAATGGCTTAAACAAAATAGAGTAAATAAAGTTAATGCTTTTTAAAAACATGAAAAAAAGTATTTTTATATCTTCACTTATTATTGTAAGTATACTTATAGCTTTTTTTATTTTTAATAATAAAAATAGAGAGCTTAACTATTCTTTTTATCATTGGAAAAATAGCTACAATCAAACAAATATAAAAGATAAACTTTATATCAAAGTACTTGAAGTTAAATATTCAAATAAAATTGAATTAATAAAAACAAAATTTATAACAAATCCAAACAAAAACTCTGTTCCCGTTGTTTATATAACAAATGAAGCAATGAAAAATCTATCTTTTAAAGACATCTCAAAAAGTATAGTTCAAACACTAAAAAACATTAATGTAAAGTATCAAGAAGTACAAATCGATTGTGATTGGTCTGATTTAACAAAAGTTAATTACTTTAAATTATTAGAAGATTTAAAATCAAAACTTCCTTTAAAACTTAGTGCAACCATTCGATTACATCAAATCAAATATTATAAAAGAACAGGTGTTCCACCAGTTGATTATGGCTTATTAATGTATTATAATATGTCTACAATTACAAAACTAGAAACTAAAAATTCAATTTTAGATAATAATATTGCAAAAAAATATCACTATAACTTTGAGACTTATCCTTTAAAATTAAAACTAGCTCTTCCTTTATATTCTCAAGCCATATGGTTCAGAAAAACTCAAGCTTTAGAAATATTAGAAGGAGTAAATGAAAAAGATTTTTCAACTAACTTTGAGATGATAAAACCTAATATTTATAAGTGTTTAAAAAGTGATTATTTCAAAGGTAGATATATTTACAAAAATGATATATTTAGATTTGAAGATTCAAAAGAAGAAGATATAAAAACTGCATTAAAAGATTTTTTTTCAATTTCTTCAAATAACTTTGATGAAATAATATTCTATACAATAAAATATAAAAACAAATATGATTTAGATAAATTAATAAAGGATTATAAATGATTAAAGTAATTTTAATACTTCTTCTTAGCTTTAATATTAGCTTATTCTCATGTGCATCAGGATTGGACTATAGTGATAAATCCTTTGTATTTTTAAAACAAAGAGAACTTCCTTTTTCTAACCTTGATAAAAATTTAAATAGTCCAAGTGTTTATAATGATATTAATTACAAATATAAAACTACTGCAAAAAAAATCAATCTAAAAGAATGGCAAG
>Ga0193963_1000349_pt1 | contig 24521 bp, 21 predicted proteins | sample FB_6_MG_FD_140359 | JGI IMG/M metagenome (GOLD analysis project Ga0193963, IMG submission 140359) | Microbial mat bacterial communities from the Broadkill River, Lewes, Delaware, United States - FB_6_MG | ecosystem: Environmental > Aquatic > Freshwater > River > Microbial mats | place: USA...
ATTGTTCGACCTGAAATTACCAGCCAAGGGCTGCCGGTCTGGCAGACGCAATAAAACAGGATACAGGGATTGATCCCATTCTCGAACCCGGCAGCGGCGGTGTTTATGATATCAGCGCTGACGGCATACTTTTATATTCAAAACACCAGACAGGCTCTTTTCCGGATAACCAGGAAATTCTTATCAAAATCCGCGAGCTTAAAGAGGGCCGGAAATAGGCTTAAAGCCCGTTTAAAAAAGTTGCAAACACCGAAATAAAGTACAAAGTCCCCTGCCCTGACACCCAAAAACGGCAGCCGGTAATCGGCTGCCGTTTTTGAAACTGATAGGAAAAGACTGTTTGCCAAAACACGATTGCGAATAAGTCAAATAATTTTGAAAAATCCTCCGGCAAATCCTTTGCCCCGGGTGTGGCATGGATATTTTCTATGGCCTGGCGACCTTCGCCTTGGATTTCGGCCGGAACGTTCCAGTATCAGCACCAAACAGATGTCGATGTTCTTTGATAAGTTCCATTGTGGGCCCAAGGATTTCAAAGGGTTTAATCACAAGCATATCTGTCTGAAAAATGGTGAAAATCTGACGGCCGGCAGGGGTCTGGTCCCAAATTTCAATCCGATTTAAAACAATTTCCTTAATTTTGGATTGGTAACTTTTACGGAATGCAAGAATACCGGGTATGTATTCTTTAGAAGCAGCCAAAACTTTAAGCTGACGTGAAATCTGGGGATTGAGTTCCGCCATGATCTCAAAGCCTTTCCGGGTTACCAGGCAGGCGTTTTTCTTGCCGAAAAAAACAGGAAGAAGCGCATCACTGACCTTGCCCACCGGCTCCATCCGTTTAAAAAAATTCGCCGCCGTCGGCAGCCCCGACCGTGCAAGCTCAATATCCAGCCAGGTAACCGACAAAGCGCTTCTTGAATTCTTTGAATATATCAGGGAGCGCCCCTTAAGATCTTTGATCTCTGCAATAGGGCTTTTTTTGGGGGTAAGCAACAGGTATTCTTCGGTCATACTCCCCCCACTGACGGAAAAAATTAATTTTTCCCGGTTCAGCAAGTGCTGCAACGCAACAAATTCCGTTGTGGTAACGCAGATAAAATCAGTCCGAGCCTGTTTAAGCGCGGTTTGAATATCCCTGACATCGCCATAGATTTGAGGCTGAACGTTAACAAAATAATTCTCAGCCACCATCAATTCTGTGGCCCAGGCCTTTATCGCAGCCAGAATATCGTTCTCGTTAACCTCACCGACAATCGACCGGGAAAACCCAATATTAATACGCTCATTGGGCTGCGCCGTACCGGCCTGAAGGCAGACAGCAGCAATCAGCAGTGCCATGGTCCATAGCCTGAATTTCACAGGCTTTATTACAATATCTACCTGCATTTGTTCTTTTCACCGAATTATTGAAGGGGATAAAGCTTCCATCCAATTCAGGTTCCAGCAGGAATCGGACCAAAGCAGCCTTTTCCCTCCGCGAATAATTTAGCACTTTTGAGTAACGAATCAACTATACCCTAAATGCTTTCATCAGGCCAATAAAATATACCGCCAAGGGTTGGCGATCTGGATAACGGCGCCCGATATGCCCTTTGACCGTCTCAACGTTACGATCTTGGGCGACCTTTTCCGTATTTTCATTGTTTTCTCCGTTTGTTCTTGATAAAAATCATACCGTACAGTATGTTACTTAAATACATCGGCCTCATCAGAGACCGTCAACAAAAAAAATCATACTACCGAGTTTGATTTTCAGCAAGATAATAACAGGCAAAACCGCACATGAAAAAAATAGAGCAAAAAAAAAGACAAAAGATAGAAAGCATACAAAATGCGGCCCGGGTATTATTTCAATCAAACGGCTTCATTGGTACCAGCATGGATAAAATTGCCGAACACGCCGGTGTCACCAAACAAACGGTGTACAGATATTTCGAGTCCAAGGAAGTACTGTTCAAGTCGGCCCTGGAAGCACAGCGACTCCAGGCGACCAATGACTTTTTAGAAGCACTGGACCTGGAAGACGCGACAAAGGCCCTGGAAGCCTTTGCAATTGGATTCATTGAAAGGCATTTGTCCAAAGAACATTTGGCCACTATTCGACTTCTGGTGTCCGAAGGCCCCATGGTCCCGGAGATAACGCGCGCCTTCTATGCCGTTGGGCCCAGGCGAACCAAAACCCGCCTTGCCCAATTTTTCAAAGATCAGTTCAAGATTGATGACACCCAATACGAGATCGACGTTTTCCTCGGCATTCTTGTCTCCATGCGCATGACCGTACTCACCGGTTTGGATGCACCACCGTCACAGAAAAAGATCCGTCAGCATTCTAAAAAAGCGGTCAAGACCGTTTTGAAATTGCTGGATTTATAAAACAAAATGAGATGAAGCATGAAATATAACCGATGTGGAACGACGATTCCCATCAACGATAAAGGAACGCCCAACATGAATTTATTCCCGTTAAACAACCAACGTGCCTGGAAGGATCTGTGGCTTAACGAATTAAAAAACGATCCTGAAAAAAAGAGCGGTACGGATCATTTCAAAAAGTGGGACCAACGTGCCCGGGGATTCGACAAACGGTCTGCCACATCGGAGGCAGTTTCCCGAAAGGAACGCATCTTATCCATACTCAAAGAAGCCGGCGCACTCCGCACCGGGTTCCATGTTCTGGATGTCGGTGCCGGATCGGGTAACTGGGCCATTCCCATGGCGGAAATGGGGGCAAACGTGGTCGCGCTGGAACCTTCCGGCGGCATGGTCGAAATACTCAGGGAAAAGATGGCTGCCAAGGGTATTGGCCCGGATCAGATCCGCATTATTCAGAAGACATGGCAGGATGTGGATGTGGAAAAAGAGGGCTTGGCCGGCCAATTCGACTTGGTATTTTCCTCCATGAATCCCGGCGTTTGCGATCCTGCAACATTGGAAAAACTCATGCAAGCCTCTAGGAAATTTTGCTACCTGAGCACCTTTTCCGGCGGTGGCTGGCGCGGTTGCTACAACGATTTGTGGCTGCACATCACCGGCCAAAAGATTGAATCCACCTCATGGGATTTCATCTATCCCTTTACCTATGTTTATTCCCTGGGATACCGCCCACAAATTGATTTCAATGTCTGGTCCCATGACCGCGAAGAGACCATTGATGAAGCCGTGGAGAACATTCTCTTTTTTATCCAAGGCGTGACAGAGGTCACGCCGGAAATCCGCCAAAAGTTAGAAGCCCATGTAACCGACCAGGCCGTTGACGGGATTTTTCATCAGGCGCAGACCGTTTGCCAGGGCATGATGTTGTGGCAGGTCGCATGACGACAAGGATTATCGTTTTCATACTCCGTGGCCACGGAATTTTCGGATTTATGGAAGCCATTGACTTTTTGCCCTAGCCCGCTGTAATAAAACGTCATGAATATCCAAATGATGATCAGCCGGGGTACCGGCCTGAAAGAAAAGCAGGTAACAGCAGTTCTGGATCTACTGGACCAGGGATCCACCGTGCCTTTTATCGCAAGATACCGAAAAGAACGCACAGGCAGCCTGGACGAGGTAGCCATATCCGACATCCGGGACAGAGCAAAGGCCTTAAAAGAACTACAAGACAGAAAACAGGCCATTATCAAATCTTTGGAGGAAAGGCAGCTTTACACCAAAGATCTGGGCAAACGCATTGAAAGTGCAGACTCCATGACCCGACTGGAGGATGTGTACGAAAAGTATCGGCCCAAAAGGCGGACCCGCGCCGTAATCGCCCGGGAAAAGGGGCTGGAGCCCCTGGCCTTAATTATTTTGGACCCTAAAACCGATATCGACCTTCAAAAGGAGGCAGCCGGATTCATCGGTCCTGATGTGGCAAGCCTGGACGAGGCATTGGCCGGAGCCAGGGATATTATTGCCGAAATCATTAACGAAGATGCATCCATCCGATCAAGGATCAGGGATCTGTTTATCAAAACCGCCATGATCCAAACAACGGTGATCAAGAACAAAGCCGAAGACGGCGTCAAGTTCAAGGATTATTTTGACTGGGAGGAGCCGGCATTTAAAGCGCCGTCCCACAGGGTTCTTGCCATGCTCCGGGGAACCGGCGAAAAAATTTTGCGTATCCATGTCCTGCCCGATGAAAAAAAAGCCTTAAATATCATCCATGGGATTTACCCGGACAAAAGCAAGGTTAGCCCCCAAAGCCGGGAACAAATCCTTGCCGCCGCCGATGACGCATACAAACGCCTGCTGTCCAAATCCATTGAAAATGAGGCCTTGCGAATGCTCAAACAAAAGGCCGATGAAAAGGCAGTTGCGGTTTTTTCGGACAATTTACGGCAGGTGCTCCTCTCCCCACCCCTTGGTGGCAGGCCCGTGCTGGCAGTTGATCCGGGATTCCGCACCGGATGCAAAATCGCCTGCATGGATGCCACGGGAAAACTGGTTCACCATGATGTCATTCATCCCCATACCCCAAACGGAAAATCATCTGCTGCACAGCTCATCCCCAAGCTTGTTACCCGACACGAAATCCGGGCCATCGCCGTGGGCAACGGCACGGCCGGCAGGGAAACGGAAAGCTTTATCAGGGAACTGACGCTGCCCGAAGATGTGGATATAATCATGGTAGATGAAAGCGGGGCGTCCATTTATTCAGCCTCGAAAACAGCCAGGGAAGAATTCCCGGATCACGATATCACGGTCAGGGGCGCGGTATCAATCGGCAGACGGCTCATGGACCCCCTGGCAGAGCTTGTCAAGGTAGAGCCCAAATCCATCGGGGTGGGACAGTATCAGCACGATGTGGACCAAAACATGCTTCAAGCAGCTCTAGACGATGTCGTGGTGTCCTGCGTCAACCAGGTGGGCGTGGAGGCCAACACCGCATCAAAACAGCTTTTATCCCGGGTATCGGGCCTGAACGCCGGTATCGCCGCCAATATGGTCAAATACCGGGATGAAAACGGGGCCTTTGCTGCCAGAACCGATTTTCTCAAAGTGCCCCGCCTGGGCAAGAAAGCATTTGAACAGGCCGCAGGCTTTTTAAGAATCCAAAACGGAAAAAATCCCCTGGACCGCAGCGGTATTCATCCCGAATCCTATCCCGTGGTCAAACAGATGGCCAAAGATATCGGCTGCCGTGTCGAAGAGATGATGACGGCAAAAGCGCCTGTGCAAAGTATGGACCTTACGCCTTATGTAACGGCGACCACAGGCCTTCCCACGCTCAAGGACATTATTGCCGAACTGGCAGCCCCGGGCCGGGACCCGAGACAGCCGTTCCAGGCCTTTTCCTTTGACAAAAATATCCATGAGATGAAAGACCTGGTGCCTGACATGGTTGTTCCAGGCATTGTGACCAATGTCACCGCATTTGGCGCGTTCGTGGATATCGGGGTACACCAGGACGGTCTTGTTCACATCAGCCAGCTTGCGGACCGGTTTGTCAAGGATCCCAATGAGGTTGTCAAAGTACGGCAGCAGGTTAAGGTTCGTATTCTTGAGGTGGATATCGCCCGGAAAAGGATTTCTCTTTCCATGAAGGGGTAATATCCGTCCCAACAAAATTTCCAGGTTTTCGTTCAGGCACAAAATAGAACCGCCCATATGACTTGCCTTTTAAGCCTAAGTCATATTTGGACGATTTTAATCTGATCCCAAGCCTTACTTTTTCATTCAAAGATTACGCACCCAGGTACGCTTTCTTCACTTCCGGATCGCCAAGCAGCCTATCAGCCGGGCCTTCAAGCACAAGTTTGCCATGTTCAATCACATACCCTCTTTGGGCAAACTTAAGGGCAAGCCGGGCGTTTTGTTCCACCAGCAGGATGGTGGTGCCGTGCCTGTTGATCTCTTTTAATGCATCAAACATCTCAAGCATAAGCAAAGGTGCAAGCCCCATGGAGGGCTCATCCAGAATCATGAGCTTTCTGCCGCTCAGGTATCCCCTGCCCACGGCAAGCATCTGCTGCTCTCCGCCGGACAGGGTGCCGGAGATCTGATTCTTTCGCTCTTCAAGGCGGGGGAAAAGATCAAACACCCACTTTTTATGCTTTTCAATCTGCGCGGTATCTTTTCTGGCAAAACAGGCCAGAGTTAAGTTTTCCGTTACCGTGAGGTTGCCGAAAATTCTCCGGCCTTCGGGCACATGGGAGATGCCAAGCCGGGTGACCACCTTGTCGGTTTTATATGACAACACATCTTCTCCCTCAAATTCAATGACGGAGCCCGGCTCACTGGGCACCATCCGGGAGATGGCTCGAAGAGTGGTGCTTTTGCCCGCCCCGTTGGCCCCGATAATGGTGACGATTTCACCGGCATCAATGCTGAAGTCCAGCCCGTGAAGTGCCTTGATATTGCCGTAGGACACCCTAAGATTTTTAACATTCAGCTGCATCAGGTCAAATCCTCCTTGCCCAGATAGGCTTCAATCACTTTGGGGTTGTTTTGGATCTCTTCGGGGGGGCCTTGGGCAATCACTTCGCCAAACACCAGGGTCTGGATATGCTGGCAAAGATCCATCACAAATTTCATGCGATGTTCAATCAGGAAAATAGCCACCCCGAAATCCTGGTGTACCTGTCTGATAATTTTGATCATCTGGATCAACTCGTCAGGGGTCATGCCTGCGGTGGGCTCATCCAGGAAAAGTACCTTGGGATTGGTGGCCATGGCCCGGGCCATCTCCACCCGCCGCTGGGCCCCGTAGGGTAGGCTTGTCACCAACTGATCGGCATGCTGTTTAATATCAAAAAGTTCCAGAAGCCGGTAGGCATTCTCTTCGGCTTTGGCTTCCTGCCTGCGGCATTTTCCGGTATTAAAAAACGAATCTAAAAGGCTGTAGGACAGCTGGGAATAATGGGCCATTTTGATATGGTCCAGTACATTCATGTGCCGCCACAGGGCCAGATTCTGAAATGTTCTGCCAAGTCCCTTGGCTGCAATTTCATTGGTTTCCAACCCTACAATACTTTCATTTTCAAGTGTAATACGGCCTTCTGTGGGGGTATAGACCCCTGTAATCAGGTTAAAAACGGTTGTTTTACCGGCACCGTTGGGGCCGATCAATCCGACAATCTGGTTTGGCGCAACCGAAAGATTATAGTTGTTAACCGCCCGTAATCCCCCAAAATAGTGGGTCATTTTATCTACATGAAGCAAAGGCGTCATGGTGTGCTCCTTATTTGTTCTTTCTGGCCGCAAGAAGTTTTCCGGCATTGATCTCCTTAAAAGAGATCAAGCCGTAGGGCCTGAAAATCATAACAAAAATCAGTATCAGCGGAATAATGATCCACTTAAACAGCTCCAGGGGCCGCAACGCCTCGCCGAGAATATTAATGGAGACGGCGCCGACAATGGAACCGACAATGGAGTTGAGCCCACCGAAATAGACCATGGCAAGAATTTCAGCCAGCCTGTTGATGCTGAACATACCCGGGTTTATATAGGTCAGCACGTGGGCAAAAAGACCACCGGCCACACCGGCCCAGAATGCGCCAAACATAAAGGCCGTCATCTTGGTTTTCCGGGTTTTCACGGTCATGGATTCGGAAGCGGCTTCATCATCACGCACGGCATTCAGGGCCTTTCCCATGATGGAGGTGACAAAATTATGGATCACCCAGATGCACAGCATGGTCCAGATAAAGATCACATAAAGCGGGGCAAGATCGGGTTGCCCGCCCATGCCCCGGGCTCCACCAATGATATTGATATTTTCCACCGCACTTTTGACGATGAACATAAAGGCCAGGGAGATGATGGCCAGGTAATCCCCCCGGGTCCTGAATGAGGGAATGGCCACCAAAAGCGAAGCAACGGCAGCGGCGATCCCGCCCAAGATCAAGGCAAATGGAAAAAGCCAGGGCCCCAGGGAAGGCGGCAGCACAGCAGCCCCGAAAATCTTGTCATTGGCAAATAAAAACAGGGTAATCACGGACGAGACATAGGCCCCCACGGCCATGAACCCTGGATGGGAACAGGAAAACTCACCCTGATACCCGTTGATGACGTTGATGCTGATGGTCAAAATAATGGATATCAGCGTCAGTTTGACCACAAGTACACGATAGTCGTTGATCCCGGCCCAAAGGGACAAAATACCGTAAAAAAAACACAAATGGATCAGCACAGAGATCCATAAAGGCAGCTTCTCCATGGCACCTGCCAGCGGGTTGGTAAAAAAAGCAGAGGCTTTTCCCACAATGCAGACCGGCAGAACATAGACAACCAGGTCATAGGCCAGGGCGCCGGGAATCATAGCCGGATCTTTCAGCATGATAATGGCGCCGAACAACACCGGAATCTTGGGCAGGCCCAGGTAGTAAGAGATATAGTCGTATCCCCAGAAATACTCAATCAACACAGCGGCCAGCATCCCTAAAAGCCAGCCTGCCATGGGTATGTTCGATAGGAATTTTTTTATTGATTGTACAATCTTCATGGCAACGCTTCTTTCTGAAAACGGGTAAAGAAATAAAAAATCACAGCCGAAGTTTAGTGCTGTGCTCCATGCCGAAAAAGCCCCTTGGCCTGAAGGTCAGGATCAAAAGGATAATGGAATAGGCAATGAGATCCCTCAGGGTAGACGGAAATATGGTGGCGACAAATATTTCAATAAACCCCAAAAGATAACCGGCCAACGCTGCGCCTTTAATGGAACCGCGTCCGCCGAGGATTGCCGCAACAAAGGCTTTCCAGCCAATCAGCACCCCCATGTACGGATCCAGGATGGGATATGCCTGGCCGTAGAGAATACCGGCCACCGCGGCCAATCCCGCACCAATGGCAAAGGTTAAAGGTGCCATGATGTTGATGGAGACCCCCATGAGGGGTACGGCAAGAAAATCATAGGACATGGCGCGCATGGCCATCCCCCACTTGGTTTTCTGAATAAAGGTGTGCAACGCCACCATGAGCAACAAGCTGATGATGATGATCATCACCTTGATATTGGTGAAATAGACCCCGCCTACATTATACGAGACCGATTCAATGAGTGGCGGAAAACTTAAGCGTTTGGCTCCCAGAAGAATCAAAATACCGGTTTCAAAAATAATGCCGATCATAAGGCCGGTGATGGCCGCAGAGGCCCGAGGCGCCTGGCGCAAAGGCCGGTAGCCCGCCACTTCCACAAACACCCCGATCCAAGAGGCTAAAAACATGGTCACCACAATGGTGGCTAAAAAGATGATAGGCCCCGGTAAAATGCCTGCAAACAACGCAAGAAAAAGCGTTGCAATACCAAAACCGATATAGGTGCCCACCATAAAAATATCACCATGGGCAAAGTTAAAAAGCATCAAAACGCCGTAGACCATGGAATAACCGATGGAGATAACGGCGTAAAAACTTCCTCGCTGGAGTGCATTGATAAAGTTCTGAATAAAATACGGTATCAGATCCGTAAACGATTCCATGCTGCAGTTCCTGTCAAAACAATGAGATTATAGTCTGTAGGAATTAAGTATCAATTCATTTGCGATGAACTATAGTTGAAAAAATAACTGCCGCATGTCATGTTGCGGCAGTCACTTTATCTAACTTAAAAACGTATTAACGAGAGATCCGTCCGGCCACTAAGGACATACGGATTTGTAGAACTCGTATTCACCCTTATCGTTTATTTTTACGATAACCGCACATTTGACCGGATCACCCTCTTCGGTGAAGGTCATGCTGCCGGTGATACCTGCAAAGTTTTTAATTTTTGCAAGGGCATCCCGGACAGCCTGGCGGTCTTTGTCAATTCTGCCGGTCAGTTTTCCGGTATCCTGAATGGCCTGCTGGGCCAGACGAAGGGCATCCCAGGTCAGGGCCGCCACATCATCGGGGATATAACCGTATGTTTCATTGTAGCGGTCAATAAATTCTTTGGTTGCGCCCTTGGCACCGGCAGCAGCGTAATGGGAAGAGAAAAACTGGCCGTAGCAGGCTTCGCCGCACAGCTCAACGGTCTCGGCAGACCCCCAGGAGTCGGAACCCACAATGGGGCCTTTCCATCCAAGCTCTTGGGCCTGTTTGGCAATCAAGGGGACTTCATTGTAGTACTGCGGGGTAAAAAGCACCTGGGCACCGGATTGGATAATTTTGGTCAGCTGGGAAGAAAAATCCGTGTCTTTTGTGGTAAAACTTTCAAAGGCAACAATGGAGCCTGGGCCGTGTTTTTTCTCCCAGGCATCCTTGAATACTTCGGCAAGCCCTTTGGGGTAGTCTGAGGCCACATCATAAAGAACCGCCGCCTTGGTGAAGTCAAATTCATCGGTGATAAAATTGGCCACAACAGGTCCCTGGAAGGGATCAAGGAAACAACCGCGGAATACAAAGGGCCGGTTCATGGTGGTGTCCGGATTGGTGGACCAGGGACTGATCATTACTGTTTTGTATTTATTTGCCACTTCACCGGCCGGCACAGCCTGTTTAGAAGACTGGGGGCCAACAATGGCCAGAACGTCATCCTGGCTGATCATTTTGGTATTGGCTTTTACCGCGGATTCCGCTTTGGATTCATTATCTTCAACAACCAGTTCGACCTTGTATTTCTGGCCGCCGACTTCAATGCCGCCCGCTTTCTCAACGTCTGACAGCCACATTTGCGCAGCATATTTTGATCCCTCGCCAACCTTTGGGATATCTCCGGTCAAAGGCGCATTGATGCCGATTTTAATGACAGTCTCTCTTTTGCAAAACGCAGATGAAGAAAAAACCATGGTCATTGCAATGACAGCCGCCAGACAACACGTAATTTTTTTCAATGTTTCCTCCTGTATTTTAGATTTTTAACAATAAAATTAATGTATAAGAAAATAAAAAAGCGAAGTAAAGTAGTATATTGTATAAAAATTTATTCAAATATTCAAATCTTCCGGTAAGCTGACATAATAAACAGGAGTCCGATCATGGAAACAATAGACAATACGTGCTGCGTTGTGCCTGATATCCCCACCCCTTGTCTGTTCATAGATGAAAACAGACTTGAAAAAAACATCGGCCGCATCCACGACTATGCCGCCCGCCACGAGTTCATGGTCCGGCCCCATGTTAAAACCCATAAATCCAAGTACATAACAAGGATGCAGATGGCGGCCGGGGCAAAAGGCATTGCGGTTGCCAAATCAGGCGAAGCCCTGGCTCTGGCGGAAAACCTTGGCACAGACATTACCGTGGCCTATCCGGTGCTGGGAAAACATCAAATAAAAACGATTGCAGATATGGCATCCCGGCATACGATTCGCGTGGCGGTTGATTCCCTGAATTTGATGGCGTGCCTGTCAAAAGCGGCACAAGAAAGCCAAACCCGGATCGGCATTCACATTATTTTTGATGCCGGGCTCCACCGCTGCGGCACCTCAGACCCCGACGACGTAGTGGCGCTGGCCCGCTATGCAGCAAAAGCACCCGGCCTGCGCTATGACGGTATTCAGCTCTACCTTGGCCACCTGTACGGTGATGCGGCCCGGAATCCTGACCATTTTAAACAAATCAATACGCTGTGGGACCCGACATATCAGATACTGTGCAGGGCCGGGCTTGCCCCTGAAATCGTATCGTCTGGGTCCAGTCCCTCCCTTTTCAATACCCACTTGATCAATCATGTCAACGAAATCCGGGTGGGGACCTTGTATCTCAACGACTATTTTGAATTAAAATTTAACCATTGCAAAATTTTAGAATGTGCGGCCCGGGTTGTGGCCACTGTCATCTCAGACAGGGTTGAAGGCCAGGTGATCATTGATGCAGGCGCCAAAGCCCTTTCCGCCAAACAGTTGCTCGCCGGCGAAAACCTTGAAATGGGATACGTGTGTGAATATCCCGAAGCCAAAATTTTCAGACTCCATGAAGAACATGGATGGGTGGACGTCAGTCGGTGTAAAAATCCGCCCACCCTTGGTCAACGCATCAGCATCATCCCTGTTAACATTGCCCTGTGCATGAACTTATTTAATACGTTTTGTCTTGCCGGAAAAAACGGGTCCCTTCGCCGGGAACCCATCCAGGCCAGGGGATATTGTGTCTGATCATTTTTTTTAATGACCCACGCTAACTTTAATGAACCCGTAAAAAGTCTAACCGATGGCTATGTCAAAAGTTTCACAAGGCATGGTGCAGGGCGACTTGCTCCGCCAATTAGCAGTTTGACGCCCCTCTTTAGTTCAGATACAAACTAATGCCAGTTGAAAACAATTGACAATCGCCTTTAAAAAACGCAAACAACATATATATATGGATAATTTATTAAAACTTAACTTGAGGTATTTCACAAGGCTCATACTGATACCGGCACTCATTTTGGGACTGTGGGCCATCAATGCGGCATATTCCCGGGCCCAAAAGATAGCAGATGATGCAGTTGGCAGCATCCAATTGACCCCGGCTGAAAAGACCTGGATTGGCAGGCATCCCATGATCACCGTTGCAGGACCCCGATCCTTTCCGCCATTCCACTATTATGAAAAAGACAAATTAAAAGGCCTGTCAGCCGATTACACCACCCAGATTGCAGATAGGTCGGGTCTTAAACTGCGTATCCTGGCAAACCTGCCTTGGCCCCGGGTGTTGGAAGGCGTCCAGCAAGGAGATATTGACCTGATCACCTGCATTGCAAAAACAGCCGATCGGGAAACCTATCTGGATTTTTCTGTTCCCTATCTGACGTTTCCCCTGGTTGTCGTCGCCCGTGACGACAGCCCCTTTATGGGCGGTATTGAAGACCTGCATGGAAAAACTCTGGCCATGGTATCCAAAACCCTCACACAAGAATGGCTTTCCCGAGACGGAATCGACTTTTCCCCCCTTTATGTACAATCCCCGTTACAAGGGCTTAAAGAGGTCTCCTTTTCACGGGCAGATGCCGCCATAGAGAACCTGGCTGCAGCCGACTATTTGATTCATCACAACGGACTTGCAAATCTTAAAATCGCAGCACCGACACCCTATGACAATTATCAACTCTATATGGCCGTCCCCAAAGGGCACCAGGAACTTCTCACAATTGTAAACAAATCACTTGTCGCCATGTCTGCCCGGCAAAAAAGTGATATTCGCAACCAGTGGCTATCGGTCAAATACGACTATGGCGTCAGCCACAAAGATGTATTCCTATATATTTTTTTAGTCCTTTTGTTTTCTCTTGGCATTATCTTTATTGTACTGGCCCGAAACCGAAGGCTTGCAAAAGAGACCCGGGAAAGGATCTCCACGGAAAAGGCCCTGCGGGAAAATGAAGAAAAACTTCGAAACATTTTAGAGAACAGCACCAGCATGTATTACGCCCACACACCCGAACATGAATTAACCTATGTCAGCCCCCAATGCAGACAGATCCTGCACTGCGAACCCGAAGAGGCCATGACGAGATGGACTGAATTTGTCACGGACACCCCCATCAATCTCAAGGGTTTTGAATATACTGAAAAGGCCATCAGAACCGGACAGCGCCAACCCCCGTATGAATTGGAACTGAAAGTGAATAACGGGCACAAAATCATAGTGGAGATTCGTGAGAACCCGGTGGTGAAAAATGGCAGGACCGTGGCCATTGTCGGTTCGGCAACCGACATTACAGAACATAAAAAAGCTGAAAAAGACAAGGAAGCCTTACAACGCCAACTTATCCAGGCCCGCAAAATGGAGTCCATCGGTACCCTGGCAGGCGGCATATCCCATGACTTTAACAACATCCTGGGAATTATTCTGGGGAACGCCCAACTTTCACTGCTGGACCTGCCCGAAGAAAATCCAGCCCGGCGACGCATCAATGAAATTCAGGCCGCCTGCCTCAGGGCAAAGGACGTTGTCCTGCAACTGCTCAGTTTCAGCCGACAGGCAGAACTGGGAAAGCAACCTTTAAATCCGGCCAAACTGATGACCGATACGATTCGATTTTTAAGGGCATCCATTCCCTCATCCATCGAAATTGTGTACCAAAACGAAGAGCCGATACAGACAATCAATGCCAATCCCACACAGATCCAGCAGATCATTATCAACCTGTGCAACAATGCAGCCCAGGCCATGGAGCCCGGCGGCGGCACCCTGACCATTTGCCTGAAAATGGCGGATGCACATGATTTAAAAAGGCCTGAACTAAAGGCGTTCTCGGCAACCGAGGCTGTCCGGCTCACCATTGAAGACACAGGCACCGGCATTGATCCTGCCATCCAGGACAGAATTTTTGACCCCTACTTCACCACCAAGGAGGTCGGCAAGGGATCGGGCATGGGACTGGCCATTGTTCATGGTATTGTTCACAACCATGGCGGCGTCATATCCGTTAAAAGTGAAATGGGGTGCGGCGCTGTGTTCACTGTTCTGTTGCCGACAAGTTCCATGCCCCCGGCAGACGAGGTGTCCGCCGATACCGGTCCCGTACCCGGGGGCACAGAAAGCATTCTTCTGGTGGACGATGAAAAAGGGCTGACTGATATGCTGGGGGCCATGCTGATGAACCTGGGGTACACGGTAAAAACCGATCAAGATCCGGAAAAAGCCCTGGCCACATTCAGAGCATCACCTTCCCGGTTCGATTTAATCATCACGGATATGACCATGCCGCACATAAGCGGTCTTGAACTTTGCACCGCAATAAAACAAATCCGACCGGACATTCCGGTGATTATCTGCACCGGACACAGCAACCGGCTAAATGCCGATTTTCTTAAGCGTGTCGACATAGCCGCAGTGGTCATGAAACCTGTGACAACCCGGGAAATTGCACAAACCATTCGAAGGGTTCTGGATTAAATGTTCCGTTCCCTGACCAGGTCCAGGGAAAGCCCGCTTCTACGAAAATGTTACCGCATTTCCTTTTCAAGTACTCGGCAGTATGCGTCAAGACTTGCCGTATCCATTTGGAACCACAGGTTCTTAATTTCCACAAATGAGGCCGGCCGTTCTTTCACCTTTCCATAGCAAAGGGATTGAAATCTTGGTTAAGCAAATTTTTTAACGACAAAAACAAAGGTTTTGGGAATTCATTCCAGGAAAACCATTCCCATTCTTCGCATTTATCAGGCTCTTTAATTTCCGGTTCTCCAGATTCATACTCACAGACAACATACAATGTCACATAGTGCTTGTTATTGTCCTTAAATAAATCGTTGGTACAAGTAGCGTATCGGCAATGTTTAACGCAAAGGCCGGTTTCTTCATAAACCTCGCGGACAGCACAGCCTTTGATAGATTCGTTAAATTCCAAATGCCCGCCTGGAAACGCCCAGCAGCCTGGCCCATGCGCGCCCCTCCTCTTACCCAACAGCACTTTTTTATTTCGGGTAACGATCACGGCAACACCAACAAGAGGTCTGTTCATGGTTTTAAAATTCTTTATAAATCCGCGCCAGGGGGTGACCAGGTGCTTCGATGACCAAATCGTTATAGTATCCGTAGGCTGTCAGGGATGCGTCATATTCCGCCTTCAAAAGTCTTTGATGCACTCTGTCTAAAAGTAGCTTGGCTTGATCCGGGTCTGCTTTTTCTTCCCCAAGGTGGGTAAAAGAATGGAGTAAGATCTTGGCAACATCCCATTTCCTGGCCAGCCATTTGGCATTTTTTACAAGTTTGGTTTCTGATGAACTGCCTTGCTCGACATCTTTGGGTTCGATATGAATAAAAGCCACGACAACTTTATCTTTTCCATCCGGCTCTGATATTGGGACTTGATCAAGGGTTTTAATCGTAGGCGTCCAGGCAAATTTATCGCAATACCAAAACAAGACTCTCATTATTCACTATCCTGTTTTTCGGCAGGTTTTTTTATATTTAAAAGCTCATCCTCATCGGCATCAATCAACTTTTGACAGTGTGGGCATGTCATTTTTAACCATCTCACATCCCCTTTCATCAAAAATTTTTGGCAATAAGGACAAAGATATGATTTAAATTTTGAATTGCTCTGTATCGCTTCTATTCTACTCTGGTCCAAATTCACCTCCCTTAAATTCAATTCAGTTTTATAAAATACCGCCGACCAATTTGACGATCCTAAGATTCACTATAATTACTAATAACATCTATTCCTCAATCTTGCCAGTTCAGAATCCAGGATTAATGCACGTAAACATTCAGAGTGCAGTCTTGTTCAACCAGCCATCATCCTTTTATCCAAACACCACATCCTGCAAATATTGTTTATTCACAGCAATTCCCGACGAATGCAAAAATAATGATTTATACCTATGAATACGGGCTCTATGAAACACAAGATGAGCCAAGCCGTTTTATGATTCATCATTCAGAAATGAAATCCGAGGCCGGTTGTTTCTAAAATAAATTTGAGAAAGATGTTGACAAAAAAGCAGTTCTTTATAATATAGAAGAAAGTTCACTGAATAATGAAAAAGAAGAACCTCTATACGAAAAATATGATCTGACGCTGTCCTTACATTTCAAACAAATCAGTGAACCCTGTCTGTCTTCAAAACTTGGACAATACAAATGACCGGTTTTTATCCGCCGGTTCAGTAAATAATCCGTGAATGTAACTCATTAACGTATGAGATAAAAATCATGGCAAATTTTTGGGCGATCCATTCGGTCGGCGACTCGTTGATCAATTTCCTGCGAAATACATATCCGAATCCTTTACGGAGCGATCATCCGTGCGAATTCAGACTGATTTCAAGTTCAGATCTGGCTGAAGACCAGGATATGGGGACGGCAGTGACCCTTTACCTTTACCGAGTTGAAATTGATGAACATCAGCGTCAACACTCCCAACCGGGCCATTCCCGTTATCCCTTATCGCTTTCCCTGTATTACCTGATGATTATCTGGGCGGATTCGGCCCTGGCGGAACACGTCATTACAGCCTGGGTCATGTCACAACTCCATCAACACCCGATTCTTGATAATTCAATTCTCTCGGATTCAGGCAACTGGAGCCCCGGAGATCAAGTGTCGGTACTTCCCATTGAAATGAAAAATGAAGACTTGATGCGATTGTGGGATGCATTAACCCCCACGTACAGACTGTCACTGCCCTATATGGCTCGTGTGATCCATATAGATCCGGATGAAATCGAAGAAAGCCTGCCGGTTGTAGCCAGGCGATTTTCCCATGGAGAGGTCGTGGATGAAGATGAGACCGGTTAAAATTAAGGAAACAATTGACCGCCGCGCGTTAGGGGCCTTGCTGTTAGTGGACAATGCCACCGGAATTCCGCTGGGAAGAGCCATGCGTGTTTTCGCGGACGGTTTAACATTTTTTCCCAACCGCTCCTTTCTTTATGTCATTTCCCATGCCCGGGGTCTTGAGTCTCATTTAACGGCATTTGAAAGCCCCCCGGACGCATCAGATCCCGGCGAACCGGATATCGGTTCACAGCAATTCAATGTGACGATCCGGGATCCCCTGGGAAAATATCTGACCCGCTCGCTTCAATTATCCCTGCCCCTAAACCCTGATCGCGAAGAAGAAAATCATATTTTTAACCCCATTCAGGTTCCGTTGTTTTCTTCTCCAATCTGCGATTTAAACCCCAATTGGAGCATTATCCGCGCCTCGGTGTTTGATCTGGTAGATATCGATAACGAAAACCCAGCTCCGGTGCAGGGTGCATTGTTACGAATTTTAAACGCCTCTGATGAAATCATTGCCGGCGGGATGAGCGATAAAAGAGGAGAAGCCGTTATCATTGTTCCCGGTATCCCTGTCAGTGATTTTGCCCGGGAAGATAACCCGGACATAGAGGATCCCGAACTTGATGACGAAGACCTTGGGTCTGATCATTTGGATTACCTGGCTTCGGGTTCGGTGGTTGAAATGCAAACGCCGGTCACACTGACGGTCGTTGTGGCCCCTGATGCACCGTGGCCGGTTGATCCGGAAGAAATGGAAAAAAACATTGAGGATTGGCAAAAGCACTTTAGAAGCGAAACGGATGCAGAGCTCATAAATGAATTGGACTTGAAACTTAAAACCGGAAAGACTCAATCCATCAAATTATTTATAGACTTAACATAAGATTAGGGCCATGGCCCTTAAATTTAAGGAGGGAGAATGCATCATGCCTGAATACCTAGCACCTGGTGTGTATGTTGAAGAGGTCAGTTTCAGATCCAAATCCATTGAGGGCGTCGGTACGAGTACCTGCGGTTTTGTGGGGCCCACACGCAAAGGACCCTACAATACCACGCCGGAGCTGATCACCAGTTTCGGGGAATATCAGCGGGTGTACGGCGGTTTTACCGACCTGAACTTTAATGCAAGTTCATTTACAAATCACATGACCCACGCGGTGCGCGCGTTTTTTGACAATGGGGGAAGGCGGCTTTACATCTCCCGCACCTATGTGCCCATGGAAGTGGCGAATGTGCCGGTGCCGGGTTTTTCCCATCGCGATATCGGAGGAAATGTGGCGCGAATCCAGTCCCGTAATGCCGGTAGCGGATATGACGGGACCGCCAAGGTTTATCTGAATGCCAAACGTGTATTCGGTGCGGTTCCCCTGGACAAGGCCAATGTGGGAACCCTGCTCCGGGTGGCCGACAGCACCGAAACCCAGGCCGCCCTTCCCGGACGGATAGACGGAACCGTAAACCCGCCCTTTGCACTGACCAACGATGATCAGTTGAGCATCAGCGTTAATGGGGGCGCTGCCCAAAACCTAGCGTTCAGCGATGAGAAAGAACCGGCCCAGGTTGAGTCCACAGCCGATCTGGCAGCAACCATTGATGTGCCGGCCGATACCAGTTTCAGGGTCCAGGTGGGACCCGGTGGAACCCTTTTCGATGAAGTGATCACCCTGCCCCAGGGGGATGATCAAACACCGGCTGAACTGGCAGCCTTCCTGAATATTGAGATTGATTATGTCAAGGTTGGAGTTGATGCCAACCGGCTGTTCATCGGCACCGACGAACGGGGAGAAAATGCTGAAATCACCATTGAAGCACTGCCCCTTCTCAATCTGGAAGCGGGCACGGCCAACGGTACGGGAAATGTGGATGACATCAATGCCGTGACCGTGGAGGAGATCAACAGCGCTTTGACCCGGGCTGCAATATCAGCCCGTGCAACCACCATGGCCGACACGGGCAACATGCGTCTTTCCACAACGGCTGTGGGCGCCGGCAATACCTTGAGCATTGCCGACTCCCCGGCAAGAACAGCCATGGGGCTTGCCGGAACACCGGCAGAGGGCCGCAACGGCGTAACCTATACCTATTTTCTTAAACAAAACGGCAATGTCTGGCAGGACAGCTCAAATACGGATCTGGGTGTCCTGGACGAAAACAGGCTTTATGAACTGGTCACATGGACCCTTGAAATCGAGGATGAAGACGGGAATCGCTTAATTTATGGGGACCTGGGATTTGACGCAAACCATCCCAATTTTGTCTCCAACGTACTGCCTGAAAATACCGCCACAAAATCCGAAGCCCTGGCAAATCCGTATTATTTTACGGTTTCCAACGGCAGAACCGCCTTTGATCTTTTCAATGCCCTGTTCGGCACCCAAAATGCCAATACCATCTCCATTGGCAACGGGAACGATGGGCTTGAACCGACGGTGAACACGGCCACGCAAAGCCGGACCGATCATTGTGTGCCCTATGCCGAAGCCCTGGAAGTGTTCGAGGCCCTGGACGACATCTCCATTATCGCAGCGCCCGGCCATTCGGAAATGACCCTTTATACATCCATTCAACAGGCCCTGATTTCCCACGCGGAACGGGACAGGTACTGCATTGCGGTTCTGGACACCCCGTCAAATCAAACGCCCCAGGAAGCCCGGGAAGCAAGGAGCCGTATCGACAGTTCCTATGCCGCCTTGTACTACCCCTGGGTCACGGTGGCCAACCCCCTGTGGAAACCGGGAAACAGCCAGGTTTACAAGGAGATCAACGTACCGCCATCGGGATTTATCACCGGTATTTACGCCCGTACCGATGTGAACCGCGGTGTATGGAAAGCCCCGGCCAATGAAGTCGTCCGGGGGGCCATCCGGTTTGAGCGGGAGATCAACCATGCCCAGCAGGAAATGCTCAACCCCGAAGGCATCAACTGCCTGCGCTTCTTTTTCGGGCGCGGCAACCGGGTCTGGGGGGCACGGACCGCCACCTCTGATCCGGAATGGAAATACGTGAACATCCGCCGGTATTTCATCTATCTGGAACACTCCATTGACCGTTCCACCCAGTGGGCCGTGTTTGAGCCCAACAGTGAGCGCCTCTGGACCAACATCACCGACACCGTATCTGCCTTTTTGTATAACGAATGGCACAGCGGTGCCCTGCTGGGGGGCACCCCGGAGCAGGCTTATTTTGTCCGGTGCGACCGGTCCACCATGACCCAGGCGGATCTGGACAACGGACGTTTGATTTGTGAAATCGGTGTCGCCGCTGTGAAACCGGCGGAATTTGTTATTTTCAGAATTGGTCAGAAAACCGCGGATGCGTAACAAAGACCGTAAGGAGAATTAATCATGTCAAATCAACGAACATCACCGTACAGCGCGTTTAATTTTCTGGTCGAGTTCAACGGACAGGATATTTCGGCGGGCTTTTCAGAGGTGACCGGGTTGGGCGCGGAAATCACCATGGCGGAATACAGAAACGGAAATGATCCGGAAAACCAGGTCCGTAAAATTCCCAATATCAGCAAAGTCAGCGACGTGACCTTGAAACGGGGCATCATCAAATCCCAGGATCTCTGGGACTGGCTTAATCTGACCCGAAGGGAAGGCTGGACCGCCCAGCGGAACGTAACCATCACCATGATGGACGAGGCCAACCAGAACACCGTCATGCGCTGGACCCTCCAAAATTCCGTGCCCATCAAATACACAGGTCCCAGCCTGAATGCCAAAGGCGGATCGGATGTGGCCATGGAAGAGCTGGTGCTTTCCGCCGAAGGCATCCGGTACGCTGAAGGGTAAACACCATGCGCGGCATCACCTTCAATAACCTGCCCCCGATCCGGCAGGCAGCCCAGGACAGGATGGATGTGGCCTGCTTTATCGGCTTTGCCCCCCTTGCCCGGACGCCGTTGTTCTCCAACACGTTGAAACAATGGCTGAACGGGTATGGGTGGGACAGGGATAAGATCCAGCTGCTGGACACAGAGCCCGGGTTGATCCGAAATATCCCCGTGCCCCTGGAATCCTGGGATGCGTTTCTGGCCGTATTTGGTGAAAAACGCCTGGGATTTGAAGCCGTCCGGACTGATGCCCATTATCTGCCCCATTACGCCGGGGCAGCCATCAAGGCGTTTTTCCGCCAGGGCGGCCGGAAGTGTTATTTCATCTGCATGGGCGAACCGTTGCCCTACCATGCCCCGGACCTGGAAAAATCCAGGCGGCTTTATACCCTGGTCTGGGGAAAAGAAAAATCCGACGACGCCTTAGAGGATATGGGAACATTCACCCAAAATGACTGGCTTCATATTTGGTTTCCCGCCATCCCCCACGGGGCATCACCGGTTGAAGACTGGTATGGGATGTCCCATCTTGCCGGCCTTCCCGATGTGACCTATGTCTGTTTTCCGGATCTTGTGGATCTCCTGGGAAATCCGGCCGAGGCCCCCCCTGAAAAACAGGTCACGCAGGACACGGAAGTGTTTGTCCCCTGCAGCGCATCCGAAGTCGAACCGGACTGGTTTTTTGCCGAATATGAGAAACTGCCCGAGTACACGGCCACGGCCTTTGCCGTGTGGAAACGGGTGGTGAAACATATCCTGGCCTTTTTGTCAGCCCATACCCCCACGGTTCAGCTGGTTGCCGGCCTGCCCATTCCGGCCAAAGGAGTGCTAAAGGCGTTTGAAGCGTTTGTTGCGGACGATCTGTTGGCCGACGCGGAACAGAACCAAACCGATTACAAACACCTTCAGCTGGGTTTTCCCTGGCTGAAAACCGATCGTTCCGGAAGCCTTCCCGGTGCCCTGGAACCCCCGGAAGGCATACTATTAGGTATTCTGGCTGCTCAATCCCGGAGAATCGGCGCTTTTCGAAGCGTGGCCGGGTCCTATGTAGAAACCGCCTATGACCTGTCTCCCCGGAATATTGATGCCTATGGCTCACGCCTGCCAAAGGGACTCAGCTTTGCCGATCAGGTTTCCTGGTTTGATTTTGTTCCGGACGGCATCAGCCTTCAGTCCGATGTTACGGCTGTGCGTCACGGCAACTACCGGTACGGAGCCGTACGCCGGATCATGATCCTGATCCAGCGGGCCGCCCACCGCATCGGGCTGGATTATGTATTTGAACCGGGTTCCGAACGGGTCTGGCGGTCCATCAAGGGCAGCCTGATCGACCTGCTTCACCGGATATACCTGAATAACGGGCTCCGGGGGAAATCGGCCAAAGACGCCTATACCGTGGCCTGTGGCCGTTCCACCATGACCCAGAACGACATTGACAACGGTCGTCTTATTGCCAACGTCTCTTTGCAGCCGGCAGTCCCCATTGAAGCCATTGCCGTGGATATCTTGATGGAGCGGGACCGGGCCGTACTGTTCGGGGAGCAGTCCCAATGAGCGGCCAGGGGGAAAACAGGGGAACCATCCTGGATTATCCGTTGCCGGTATTCCGGTTTGAAGTACGGTTTACCGTGTCTGATGATCATCCCGACGCCGGTAGTGAACGCCTGTTGTGCGGCGGGGCGTTTTCCGAATGCAGCGGCCTGGAAGCCACCATGGAGCCTAAGGCCATCAAGGCCGGTGGACGTAATTATGGTGATATCCAGCGGGCCGGACGGGTCAGCTTTTCCACCGTAATCCTGAAACGGGGCGTCACCCGGAACCGGGATTTATGGAAGTGGTTCGAACTGGTTGCCAAGGGCGCCTATGCGTATCGCCTGAAGGCGGAAGTCACCTTGTTTGATTTTGATGTCAAAGGGAAAAAAAAGCCGATTATGGCCTGGGAAATGTTGAATGCATTGCCGACCAAATTTAAAACGGCGGATTTTAATTCCACCTTTACCCAGGCAGCCATTGAAGAGCTGCATTTTGTACATGAGGGGTTGATTCATAAAGACAATTTAGAACAAGAAACCGGGGAGTGAAATATGCCGGATACACCCAATACCCATCCCAGACCGCGAGAGGAGTTACAGACCACAGCTGTTTTCATGCCCAAAACCAATGAAAACGGCCAGACCCTTTCCGATAAAAAACAGCGGGAGAAGAAGGTGACGGTGCATTTCAATCCTGAATCCCTGGACATCACCTTTACCAACAGTGTGCAAAAAGGACGCCGAAACCAGCCCGCCCAGGTTTCCGTAACCGAAACAACGGCCAAGCTCAGCATGGAACTGATTTTCGATACCACCCGGGACGGTGCGGATGTCCGAATCCGGACCAACCTGCTGGGCCGGATGATGGATCCGGCACAACAGCGTCCCCGGCGGAACAACCGGAACCGGAAAATTCCGTCCATCGTAATTTTTCAGTGGGGAACCATCTGGTTTGAAGGATATATTGATTCATACCGGGAAAAGCTGGACTTTTTTTCTGCCGACGGCGTTCCCCTGCGGGCCGTTGTTACCTTGTCCATGACCCAGCAGCAGCGCAATTTTGACCCCAACACCAGTCTAAATCCCGCCAATAATACGGCAGGGGACGTCACACCGGGCACCAATGATCCGGCAGCCCGGTCGGGAACCTTTTCCGGCAATTCACCGGTAAACCGGACCGGTGACGATACCAGTGTTACGAATTCGGTGGCAGCGGCAAATTCCATGGCTGCAGGCAATTCAACGGCGGCCAGGGTCGTGGCAGCGCTAAACGGCATTGAAAACATGCGGCTGCCCGAAGTCAATGAACTGGTGCTGCCCAACCTTCAAGCGTCTGCCGGGGCCAATGTGTCATTGAACGTCCAGGCCGGCATCAGTCTTAAGGCTGGCAGCCAGACCGCGGCACAGTTTGCGAACCTGAAGCAATCAATGAACGCATCCATGGGGGCCGTCTCATTTGACCTTGAAAGCCATTTTGATACAGATTTCCAGCTGGACGCAGAGATATCCGCCGGACTTGACGGCGGGCTCGGTGCGGGGGCAGAGGCAAGCATGTCCGCAGATGTGGGTGTGTCAGCAGATATTGAACCGGGCATAACCTTTGAGGATTGACCATGGGTATTACCATTGATGAAGTGGAATCGGGCATTGCCATGCCGGACGATAATGATGGATTGCCGGAAGAGGCACCCCAGGGCGAGCCGTCATCGGAAAGCAATGAGTCAGCGCATAAGTTGACAAAAACGATCCGGCGGATTGAATATCGCAGGTTAAGACTGATGGCGGATTGATCATGACCGAAGAGACGCCATTATCCCAAATGGATATTTATATCGCCCGACCGATTATTGAGGTGGAAGGTCTGATCAATGACATGGTCCAAAATCTTTTGATAAGCATGGATCTGTCTGAAACGGATCAAGGCATGGCCGCCATGGAACTGAATTTTTTCAATACCGCCACCGTGGAAGGCCGGGGTAATGACCTGGCGTTTGAGTACGGTGACAACGATCTGTTGTCCCTGGGCAAATCCATACGGGTTCTGGGGGGTGACAACAACGATCCGGTGGAGTTATTCAGGG
>Ga0193963_1000354_pt1 | contig 24270 bp, 21 predicted proteins | sample FB_6_MG_FD_140359 | JGI IMG/M metagenome (GOLD analysis project Ga0193963, IMG submission 140359) | Microbial mat bacterial communities from the Broadkill River, Lewes, Delaware, United States - FB_6_MG | ecosystem: Environmental > Aquatic > Freshwater > River > Microbial mats | place: USA...
GTGTATCTAGTGTGGCAATCACCCGGTGACGTAGATTAACATCAGCCTGCTCATCAAGCTCACCGGCATCTTTCATAAGAATAAGCGCTACGCTGTCATTCCATTGCACTATCGGCTTAAGGCGTTGCTCCAGTGGTAGCTGCGCGTGATGGCTACCGATCACTACCGCAATAAATTCGCCATCCTCCTCATTTGTCTTAGCTTGGCTAATCCGTGTCTCCCAGTCGCTGTAGTTGGCGATAACAGCCGGCTCCCCCAAAAAATCTAATACAATCTTCAAATCATGACAACGCTCCTGATCATCATCAATTACCAATACTTTGACATTTCTCCACATACAATCATCCCACTACTACTTCTACGGTGTGTTTTTTTTAAGCCAAGCAAATGGCTTTACCCTAATAGGAATAGTCAAGAAAATGTCAAAGGTCAAATTAATGACAGATAAAGTTTCATAGAATGATTAAAGGGTGATCAAACCGATCAATATACCAACGAATGGGAATATGCAGTCTAAGAGCCTAACTAGGGTTGAGTAATCCCATCCCAGCCTGACTTAATGGTGGCCAGTAGAGCGCTGACTTCATCGAGAATAGCCGTATCACTGTGGCGATTAGCTGCAAGCAAACGCCGTTGCATATAGCTATATAAGCGATCCAAGCTATGGGGTAGTTCATGATCAAGGCCTTGATCTAGGCTATCGCGAAGGCCGGTAATGACACTGATCGCTTTTGTAATTGCTCGGGATTTATACTCAAACTGCCCTCTAAGCATGGCGCCTTTCGCCTCGGCAATCGCCGTTAGCGCACCGGCATATAATAACTTGATAAGCTCATGGGGTTTGGCTGCTGCAATACGGGTTTCAATATCCATTTGTTTATAGTGTGCGATTTTCTGTTTCATAAGACTATCGTGGCTCCGAGGTTATTATTGCTATAACGTATCAATATACCAACGCGTATCAGTTGGTATTAATCAACCTTGGGGATGATAGTGCTCACGCCCATGAAAATAACACAGGTGCGTCAGTTGTCGATATAACCCCATCACTTTGCGCAATTCGCCAAGTAATGCTTTTGGGGCTCGGGCGGGATCATTCGTTGCAATACGAATATGTTCATTTAAATCGCGCTCTAGTGCGGCAATAGAAGACCAGTCTTCGTTGTCTAAGCGCTGTTGCAGCTCACGACGCAGGCGCATTAATGCGAGTTGCGACATTGGAATAATAGCCATAATCTACCTCAGTGATAAAACGAACTTCCTCACCATAGATAGCGGCATTTATACCAAAAGCTTTAATACCAAAATCGGTTATTTGCCCTAACTCATGCTATTAAATAGGGTCAGTGTTTATTTGCCGAGCAATACCACGCCAACCGGCGTATATTTCTGCCAGCAAATTTTTCACTTCACTTAATATCTCAATAGGCTCATCAGTATCAATACTTTCAAGGCGCATTAAAATATATTCATACAGTGCATCAAGATTGGTGGCAATATCACCGCCCTTCTCAAAGTCTAGGCTCTCACGCAAACTCGCAACGATTTCAACTGTTTTATGAATAAGCATAGCCGCTTCGCTGATATCGCCATCACCAATACTTGCCACTGCTCTATCGATGCGCTCTAAAGCACCATCGAGCAATAGGCTAATCACCTCATAAGGCGTAATAGCGTCAGATGTTTGAGTGATGCCAGCACTGACTGAACAATCAACTGCTGTGGACATAATCTATCCCTCTTCTAACCATAAATACCGGCGACAAATTGCCGCCACTTTGTAACGTTTATCACGTATTTAGGAAAGAAGCATAGACTATGCCAAAAATTTAACTATTGATGAGGCAATCAGTAAAGAGAAGATAAAAATGACAATATTCGGTATTGCGATGTTTTAACATTAAGGGATCTGCTTTTCAATATCACGCCAAGCGCTGCTGATACTGGTGATAAGCTCGACACATTCATCGAGCAATACGACATCATTATTTTTGTGTGCCGACCAGAGTGTTTGCTGAATATAATCATACAAATGATTAAGACGCTCAGCTAATTCGCCGCCATTGTCTAAATCAAGATTACTTTTTAAACCCAGTACTATACTAATCGCTTGATTGATTTTCTGCCCTTTAAGCTCGATATTTTTTTGTTGAATACCGCCTTTTGCTTGAGCAATGCGCTCAAGCAATCCATCAAATAACATTTGAATTAAACCGTGGGCACTCGCACCAGTCACACCAGCATTGATACTGATATCATTATAACCTCGTATCGCGGCACCGTTATTCATTCAAATTACCTCAACTGACTGATGGATAGGGTTCACTGATAATCTTAATGGTTGCACTGCAACGCTCATAATCCTTATCGGCAACGTACCGCTAAGCTTTAATAAAAAAACGATTTTTCAATGGCACAATATATGCTTAGCCACTAATAACCCTGCATGGCACAACCCAGCGGCAATATAATGACGATCGATTAAGGTAGGCATTTATGAGCATTCAAAGTAACCCCGAAGCCACTGGCTCAACCACTGACATGCAGCAGCTTGTACAGCAAACCGAGGTCATGCAGGCACAGCTTGCGTTAAAGCTGCAATTCCAAAAGAACATGGCATTTTTTAAGCAGCACAAGCCTGACATATATAAAGAGTATTGCCACTATACACCGTGTGACCAAAAGCTCTTTTACGATACAGCAGGCTATATTAACCTCTTAAATATTGGCTCACAGAAACCGGCATTTACACAAAACCCTATTGAATTTGCACAGGCACAAGTAGATAGTTTTCTGCAATCGCCTACGCGGCTTACCTTAGGTTTTACCTCTATGAATGCTTGGAATGATAAACACATTCACTTAAAACTCACCGGTGATGCACTTGATGCCTATCAAGCAATGGCAATGGATGAGCACTACACTGAAGGCTCACCACTGGGGTTAGTCGTGATTATTGGCTGTGGGCTTGGGCACCACATTACAAATCTGCTTGAGCGTGGCGATATTTATAATCTATTTATTTACGATGGCAATAAAGATTCATTTTTTGCCTCGCTCTACACCACAGATTGGCAGGCTATTATTACTCATATCGTTGATAAAGGCGGTAAAATTCGCCTGCTAGTAGGGTTTAATTATTTTAAAGCGCTCTCTGATATGCGCTCATTTTCACGAGAAATCGGTTTATTCAACCTAACCAAAACCTATATATTTACCCATACTAAAAGTCGCGATAACGATTTATTTTTTGAAAAATACCGTAAGGACTTTCATTTAAACGCGACCGGCATTGGCTTTTTTGACGACGAACAAATCAGTTTTGCACACACTATTGCCAATCTAAAACAACAACTACCTATTTTTAACCCAACCCAAGCTACCCATACATCAGATCTACCGCCACTGCTGTTAATCGGCAACGGGCCATCGCTGGATTCACTGGCAGAGATTATTAGTGAACATCAAGACAAAGCCATTATTATGTCTTGTGGCACTGCTATCAGCTCGCTATACAACATGGGCATTAAACCAGATATTCACGTAGAAATGGAGCGCGGACTCACCACCTCACAGTGGATTAAATTGGGTACTGATAAAAACTATACCCGCGATATTACCTTACTGGCACTCAACAATGTCTCACCAGAAACTGTTAAATTATTTAAACGCGCGCTCATTTCGATAAAGCCTAACGATATAGGCGGCTCGGTTATTTTTCGTGAAACCAGCGCTATTCACCACTACGAATTACCCATGTGTAACCCAACAGCGACTAACTGCGGGTTATCCTACGCCATTCAATTGGGCTTTAAAGATATCTATTTAATGGGTACTGACTATGGCATGAAAGATAAAACAAGCCACCACTCAAAGCACAGTATCTACCATAGCCTCGATGAAAAACGTGAAAAGAGCGATATAGACCCCAGCAAAAAAGGCAAAGACTATACCTACAGCCAAGGCCAATATGCAATTAAAGGTAATTTTTGCGATGAAGTTTTAACGATCAATTCACTGGACATGTCGCGGCGCAATATTGAGATACTACTTGATGTCAACACCGATATTCGCTGCTATAACCCCAACGATGGCGCTATGATTCGCGGTGCTACGCCTACACTCATACAGGATATCACGCTGGCACAAAGCCCTGTATGCACCGCCAAACCCACACTCATCGATACATTATTAAACAGCCATTTTCATACACCTAAAGTCAGAAAATTGACCAAGCACTATATCGAAGAACACTATTTATCACTGTTGTTCAAAGTCAAAGAGGGCTTTGTACTGCCTGAACAATGTGATGATATTCACGATTTATACCACCATATAAAACGCATTTTTAATAACCTGAAAAACGTAGAGCACGTCGATAAAACCACCGCCATGCTCATTTTTGGCAGTACCCAGATGCATTTAGGCCTACTGTATAGCCACTGTTCGAACACACAAACCCCCGAGCAGTTTGCGTGTGCCTACCGCATTGGCCAAACACACTATACCCAAATGATTCAGCAAATTATGCACGTGATTAAAACCGACCCGCTACGGTTGGATGATAGCGTGATACAAAATATTCCTGCCAGTCGCTAATGGTTTAAACAGAAATAAGAAAAAGCCAGTTATTCGCTCACCACACGGCGGTAATTGCGCATCGTAAGCTGGGGGCGAAACCCAAGCTTGCGATACAGTGGCTCACCACTGGTATACAACAATGCTGTACCCGCTGGCAGCCCTTTACAGTAAGCCAGTAATAACCTAACGCAGCGCCATTTGCAGGGGCTCTTGTTGCAGCCACGTGGCAATTTGATCGCGCACCTGCCGATAACAATCAAGCTTACTGTCATCGCTATCGCAATCTAGTGCCAGCTTGGGCGGGTCGGCAAATGGCTGATGAATGCGCTGTTGCGCTGGAAAATCAGGGCAGGACTCTGCTGCATGGCCACACACTGTCACTAAAACATCCACATCACTGACTGGCAGCTCATCAACAGACTTTGAATAATGCCCCTCAAGACTAATGTTAAGCTCGCTCATTACCGTGGCCACATGAGGGTTCATACCATGGGCCACAATACCCGCTGACCAACAGCGCACATGGGCCGGCAAGAGATCACGCGCCAGCGCTTCGGCCATTTGGCTGCGACAGGCGTTACCGGTACAGAGAAATAATAGATTTTTCGTCGTGGCCGCCATTGTTAGCAGCACCCTCCGCTGGTAGCGGTTGCCTCAGTTGTCGCTGTTGCGTCAAAGGGGATAGGCGTGCCACAATCGGCAAAAATACCCAAGTGCTGCTGGCGGTCGCCAAAAAAGCTAAAGTGCTGCGCAAAACGCGACTGCTGTAGCATGTCGTAGGTATTGCCGCAGACCGGAAATAATCTGCCGGTCTCTATCACATGGTGATTATCGAGAATAAAGGCATGGGGGGATTGCTCAATACTACCGTTATAGCGCACCGCTTGACCGTAATCTTCACAGGCTGGCTCTAAAGTATCGATATTAAATAAGCGGTAGGTGGCAGAGTAAAAGCGAATATTGCCCACTGCCGCTTCAATCGCTGGGTTAGAGATACTCAAAGGGCTATCTTCGACTAAACGCGGATCATGAAACCCCGCCTGCTTAGCGATATTGATAAAATCATTCCAGTAGAGTGCGCCAGACAAACACTCACCGTACAAAACAGAATCCTTCGCCAGCGCTTCGGGTATACGCCGATCAGCATAGACATCAGAGAAGTACATCTCGCCACCGGGCTTTAACAGTGAACGGGCATGACGCAATACCGCCGCTTTATCACTGCACAGGTTGATCACACAATTAGAGATAATCACATCAAAGCTATTGGGCTCAAGATCGAGCTGATCCAGCTCTTCAAGGTAGCCCTTCACAAAGCGCGTATTCGCCGTCGCATAGCCAAACTGTTCACGGTGATACTCTACATGCCGGTTAGCAACCGCTAGCTGCTCATCGGTCATATCGACACCTGTCACCGAACCTTGCTCGCCCACTAGCGCACTGATCACATAACAATCGCGCCCTGAACCACTGCCTAAATCTAGAACCTTAACACCTTCAAGTGCCGTTGGGGCAATCAGCCCACAGCCGTAATATTTAGCCATCACCTCATCGTGTACCTTCGCCAAAATAGGCTTTAAGTACGCCGGTGGCGCATCGGCTGTCGTACAGGCATTGGTTTGTAAATCGCTGGAAGATTGCAGCGTTTTACCGTAATAATCTTGAACATCTTCGCGCATAGAATGATTCTCTTACTTAGTCTTGCTAAGGTAGTGTGTTGGTTAGATACAGATAAGCGACTACTTATAACATTCCTTATTTAATCAGCGTTTAATGATAAAACCTACCAATAATAGCCACCAACGCTAGCTTACGCATAACCTGTTACAGCTACAAGCTAACAGCCGGTACTTAAGATGTGCCTATTTAGCGTATTAGAGGTGTTGTTAGTAACCAAGTTCCCTTTGGCGCATAAATCATCCAGATACCCCCTATATTTGGCTTCATTCACTTCAAGATCAGAGAACTTGGATCGCCAGTTATAGAAAGTCGCTGAGAAAATCACAATAAATGTCGTCAACCTTGGTGCCAGCTTCATTCTGCTTGATAGCTCTAATAGGGTGTTCTTCGGTGTAACGTTTCTTCATAATGAGATCTCCTTGGCGGTAGATTAAGTGGAAATATCAACAGTGTCATGGTCTTATTTTTGGGAGACAGGTCAGAATCAATGAAGGTCTAATTTCTAACGAAATGGCACCATTTGAAGGAGTCAAAGAGTCAGGCATGGGGCGAGAAGGTTCTAAATATGGCCTAGAAGATTATCTTGAAATCAAATATATGTGCATGGGTGGCCTAGACCGCTAATGACCCTGGCCATAAAACACAAAAAATGAAAAAATTTATTTTATATATTAGCTTTATATTTCATCATGGTGAGCTTCTTAATATCACCCTAGAATTTTAAAAAATTTAAAAAGAAGCTCTTAATGAATAAAGAAAAACTATACACGCAACAGCTAAAAATGGCAGTTAAACAAAGTTTTATCGTCTTGCTTACAAAGATAAATAGGGTTAAATAATTTAGCGAACTATGCTGTCTCTCGTTATTATAGTGATCACGTTATTGATTCATTCTTTATTTTTTCTGTATTCCGAGACTAATATTGATATAAACAACTACCCCTAAATTTAACCTTGAGGTCTTCAACAAAAAATTTACGAGATAGCTTACTAATTTAGCAACACTAAACAAAAAACATACTCCCATATATAATAATTACTATACCATACTAGTATCAATTACTTGGATTTTACGAAAGTCACAATTTAAAACATTCAATAAGCCAACGTCATGACCAAAAGCTCCCTCACAATATTCAAGGGAAGGGCCTTGAAACTAAAAACATACACAACAATAAATCCAAAAAGTTATCTATTAAATTTCATGAGCATGTTCTACATTCGAATAAAACACTCCCTTACACGGGAGATGCACCATCGATTAGCATGAAGAAGTATATTTTTTAACTCAATTAGATCTAGCATAATCTAACAAGCCCAACGCTACACGTAAAACAATACAAGCTTTCACTAAAATGTGAATACTATTGCTATTACCTAAAATAAAAATTACACTATAGAGGAACACTAACTTTAATTACAGTCCCAATTTCTTCCGATGAAAATACACTGAAAGTACCGCCAAGAGACTCAGCACGTACTCGCATATCAGTAAAGCCTACACTTGACTTACCCCCTTTACCAAATAGTGTTTTCATATTAAATCCAACACCATTATCCTGAATAGTCACATTTAATAAAGTAGCTGCCTGCTGTATTCTAACACTAATTGAAGATGCATTAGAATGGGCAACAATATTATTAATTGCCTCCTGAACAACACGATAAATAGCTGTTTCTAATTCATTATGTAGACGATTAACTGAATCAGGCTTTTTAAAATTAAACCTTATATTATTCTCTTTTGAAACCTTATTAACTAATTCTTCCACAGCAGAATAAAGACCTAGATTATCGAGAGCTTCTGGCCTTAGCTCACCAGATATCCGATACACCTCTTTGATTGTCTTATTTAAAATAAAAATGGCTGTAGAAAAATTTTGACGAGACTCTTTAGTACTAAAAGAACTTACTCTAGCCACTTCTTTTAACTTTACACGAATTGCATACAAAGCCTTATTGATATCTTTTTGCAAATCACGTGCAACACGACTACGTTCTTCTTCTTGTCCCACCACTACTTTTTTAGATAGTTCTTTTAGTTTATAGTCTGCTAAATTACCTTCTGACATTGTCAAACGCACACACAAGAAAGTTAAAATTATCGTGGAAATTAAAGCCAGCAACCCAAACATTTTCCACGTCCTAGAAATACTAAAAGCTATTTTTTTCTCTAATCTTTGAACGGTATCCTCGATATCATCTACATATAACCCTGTACCAAAAACCCATTGCCATCTATCAAGATTATTAGAATAGCTAATTTTATCAACTTCTCGATCCTTACTTTTCTTAAACCATCTATATTCAGTATAGCCTCCACCTTCTTGAGCTTTAGAAAGTAATTCTCTTACTAAATAAACACCCTGCGGATCTTGTAGGTCCCAAGAATTAGTGCCTTCAATGGAAGGTCTTACTCGATTGACAAGGGTTACTCCATCATAATCAGTTACAAAGAAATAACCATCTTTACCATAAGACAAATTTCGCAATATTGTTTTAGCTTGCTCATAAGATTGCTGTTCACTTAATTTAGAATCCTCATAAATATGTTTAATTGCACTCTCCGCAATCTCTGTGTAATTTTTCAGCTCTGCTCTTCGAGAATCAATCATCGCATCAGAAAAACTTTTAATATTTTCTATACCAATCTGTTTATATTGATAAATTGCAAGTAATGTTAATAGGCTACTCAACAATATTATTGGCACAACAACTAACAATAATATTTTTATTTTGAAACTTATAGTTTTCATAAAAATCAACCCATAATTTAATTATTATTATATGTAATTTATCAGCTCAACAGTTTAACGCCGGTATTTTTTACCAGTAATAAAATTACGATAAAGCTATAGCATGTATTCACTGATAGATACATGTGGTTATAATTATTACTCAAACCTACATATAGCAAGCAATCCTTATATAAAACCAAAATATCTATTTAACAAAAGATCTAACCATTTAATAGCCCTCTTTCGAAGAATTCATTAACACAATCCTCAGGCTATCGTGAAAACCCCTAACAATAGCCAATTAATAAGACTGTGCTATTTCACGCAATTCTTTGAGAGCTGCCTTAATATCAACATCTATTTCTTTTGCCATTTTCAACCATTCTGATTCTATATCAGAATCAGATGTTAACTTTAAAAAATTAGCAACAATATTTTCATTGACGTCTACAATAGTATTATTTGCGGCAAGGGCTTCCTTTTCCCCGTAAATATCGGCATCTTTTGTTAACTTAAAGCGGCCCGGCAAATATCCATAAAAAAACCAACCAGCAGAAAAATACCATTCTGAACAAGATTGAAAAGAACCTTAGGGTGCCCCTCTCTTGAAACCCTACTTTAACCTTAACACGACCTTCCGTAGCTTCTTCTACCTATTCTCCCCAAGTTGGCAAAACTACACTATTCATTATATATTTTGGTGGCAACCAAGAACCAACATGCAACACTTTCTCAGCCATGGTAGATGAAGACAATATTGCCGAACATCCAATCAATGCAAGCCCAACTGACGATTTAACTAAATTTTTAAGGTTCATTACAGAGAATCCCCATACTATTATTCTATATAGGCTATATACCATACTCCCGGATAGACCGCATTTACTTATAGAGAATTATGTCCTACCAAAAACAAGATTAACGCGTTAAGTATTTTGTGTCAACCTAAAGTGGCACAGAAATAACTAGCGTTAGTAGAGCCTTTAATCAATCGATTATCTGAATAGATTAGTGAACAATCTATAGTATTTATAGATGGGATATTTCTGCCGATATCAAGTGAATCCAGTAAAACAGCTTAAAGTAAAAGCTATATTTGTGTTAACAACACACAGCGAATAAGCCACTGCTTTATATCACTATAATGTTAGCTACAGTGGCTCAATAACAATTGATGCCGATGGAAAATCATCTCGCTTATGGTCCATTAAAATCTACACTTAGAAATAAAATTCAACATTTGCATCATCAATAGCCGACCTCTTCTCTTACATGTATAGTGGCAGTGGATTTTCACAACAATGGTGCCAACTACGTATTTCATTCACTCATAGCAGGGCAGAAAAATTGCTATACCCTATAGAAATCGGGCGCCCTCTCATAAAAGAATTAACCTTTATATCACATATTGATAGAAGTAATTAAAATCAACTAGAAACCTTACCTTTATTTAGAACTGTTTCTTACAATACCACCATAGATAATAAGCCTAGAAATTTTTATATTTATACAATAAGAAAACACTTTGAAATTCACAATATTATGTATCATAGCTATAATCATTATATTTTTTAATGACTATACTTGAAATAATAAAAAATTATTTTAATACAGTAAAAAATCACTAGATCAAAAACAATCTATTAACTACCTAATACGCGTAAGTACTGCCAAGCTATCCTCTTTTGCCACTATAGGAATTAGAAAAAACAAACCACTGATGACTTGGCTCAGCCTTATATACACTTGATCATCTTCATAGGAATAGAACTCTAGTTTTATAAACAGCAGCCCCACCATCGCCGATAAGAGTATTTAGTAAATTAATACTCAACACACCATTTTTACGTTAATAGTTGTGTGTAACAATCTCTTGATTTTTTAATGTATCATCCTTGCGCCCCAAGAACAGAAGCCTTAATGCTGATTTCTCGACAGTAGATATGTCATCGTGTATTACCTTAAGTGCTGGCAAACCTAGGGGGTATTTGATAAACGAACAGTCAGCTATTACCATCGCTACCATTAGAGTGGTACTTCATGAAAGTTAACTCTTTTAACTACCCTCGTTAGTGAAGATATATGACCCAGTGAGCACATGTTATCACCCAACCAGACCTGCGTAGATGTGTAAACCTATGGATTACAGGAGAGAATCGGTTTAATTAATGAGGTACCCTGAAAGAGTACCCTTATTTAACACAGGCTACTGATATAAATTGTTCAATCATTTGAAGGTGAATAGAGTGTAAATACATACGGACCAGAACAGCCTATAAGACTAGCCTGGTCGTCTATTGTTGTTGTGCACAAGCACCACTACTGGTATAAATTATTCGAGAACCATTAATTGAATTTCACACTCTTTAGATGCTAACCCAGTCCAGTCAGAATTTTCGTTGGCAAAGATACGCACGGGTGTTTTTGCATGATAAGCAGACAGCGCAATGCTTAGAATATTGACGGCTGATGAGTCTCTTGAGGCTTCAATCCAGTAGCCATTGGGGCAAAGATTATGTTGGTTTTCTAGCTGAATTAGTATAACGCCATTTTGATATTCAGCCCATGACCATATTTTTGATATCGGATAATAGTTGACTGTATCCATCGCCGATGCCGATAAAGAGATCATCAGTGATAACGCAAAAATAACTTTCTTCATTAGTTTCTCCATTTAATAGGGTAACAACAGTGTATTATCCCTATACAAACCGTTAAAAATGCTCGTTCACACGAAACATTTCGTTAATGTACCCTATAATAAATACGCAAAATACTGCGATGCGATTATGTGCGTATCTATTATTACAGGAGCAATTACTACTACAAGAGCAAGTGAACATGTCATATGTAAAAAATGCCAGCTGATGTTTGTTCAACCACTCTTATACATTTTATACTGAAAAAGCACCCAGTGCATTAAACAATGCTAACAGCGCGCCAAATAGGCCAGAGAACATGAGTAACCAGTAAAAAGTAGCCCCTAGAGCACGATCAAACCCGGTGGTATGCTCACGCAATACACTGGCGTTAGCATGCATGGATGCCAGCGGGCTACGCTCTATTTTTTTACTCCACGATCGTGGAAATGCCAACGCCTGGGCGACATTAATGATATCCCAACCGCTCATATACTCTGAGCCCAAAAACCCTTTTGTCTGTGGGTTTTTTCTCAGCTTCCTAACCGTAATCTGACCGAAAGCTACGTAGAGTATGCACACGATCAGTACGGCTAGAATGAGTATGCCAACTAAGGCAGCCCTATCAGTTACCATGAGCTAACCAGTTGCATAACGGAATCATAAATACCACCGGCATCTTCTTTCACTACCTGATTAACACCCATCGATGTTGCTGCCGCAACACCTGCTACAGCAACGCCGCCTACAATTAGACCAACCCAACCTACCGGTGTCGCTACCATTAAAAAGGTTAATGCTGCTGCACCGGCGTTAACTGCCATGGTGCCTGCAACAGCACTCGCGGCAAAGCTGCTTGATTCAATAAATAAATCTCGCTCCCAGTTACCACCCGCTTTATAGCTATTATGCACATTGCCAATGCGGCTGCCAAAGTCAATCACAGCCAAGCCATTGCCAAGGAACTTAGCGTGCTTACTCAACCTCACCAGTTGGTTGGCCTGTACTTGACCGGTCACATTGAGTTTAGCCACACTGCGGCTGCTGCGGGCAATATTAGTAGCCCGTTCGGGGTTAGTCAATGCGACACCACGGCGCGCCTTAGCTTGAGCAGTCAGTGCATTGAGTTCGTTACGAAACTGGCTCTGCATTTTTTCAAAGGCGCGAAAGGCTTTTTGCTTAGCGGCTGATTGCAGTGATGATTTTGCCGTAACAGCTTCGCGATAGCCCATTAAAGCTGACTGGTATTCTTTGACAGCACCGGCAAAATTGCCAACGCGGCCAGCATACACACTGGTAGCAGCACCGAGTAGGCCAAGGTTATATTCATTGAGCTTAGCCGTCATTTCTGCCAATGCTACAACGTTATCATCACCAAAAGACAGTGTCAGTGATGTCAACTCACGCGCTACGGGCATCGGGGATAATTGGCTGAGTATACTGTGGTCTAAACCAGAGCCCTCGGGGTCAATACTATAAGGGGTGTTAGCGGCGAGCATTGAAGGGTTAGCACAGCCCAATGCTGAGACTTGATCAATAGTGATACCGCATTGATGTTCTAGGGCACTGGCACTTAATGACTGCTTACAGAGTAAAATTTCGCTCATTGAGAAATTCCTTTTTGAAGAGGTTATGTTAGCCTCGCTAACGTGATAATCATGCGCTCGTATTGCTGTTGGCTGCTCGATAAATAAAGTGGTAGCTAAGACCACCTAAATACTATCGGTAATACAGACTTAGCCTATGACACTACAACACGAGAGCATTGCTTAAAGGCACGCATAATATATGAACTCTTCTCTGATAACGCCAATGCTTTTTAAGAAGCCTTATTCAACTTACCACCAAAATGAGAGCCAGTCGACATTACTGGCCGCCTTTGCGATGCATTAAGCGCCAAATGGCGGATAATCACTTTTTCTTGGCCATTTTTTGGTTATTTTAAAAGCGATAATATATTGATTGTTAGCGACCAATGACACTTTACCTACCGCACTGTATCGGTTAGCTAAGCACCACCCTTTATGGCTTTTTAAGCCATCGCCACAGGTAGCGAAGAGTAATTATTACCAATACAAGTATCACCGCCCAAGGGATCAATAAGGCAATGAAGATAATTACGCTGGCAATACTCTGTGAGACATTGTCGGCAAAATCATCAAATGCATCGGCAACAGGCGACCAAAAAGAGGCTTGGTTATGAGAAAAAAGCCGAATATTCACAATATCCATCTGCACGCGCTGTAGTAACTTAGCACGCACGCCTTCGGCGTATTCTAGATCGGTTTGCACATTGGATAGTGCTGATGCCACTTTAATCAATGAGTCTATATCATGGTCAGTGCGCTGTTCGAGCACTTCGAGCCGTTGCTGGTAAGCTGTGAGCATTTTCAGCCGCTTTTTGTTATCGACAATGCTATCACCGAGATCTTCAACATCGACTGACTGTGAGGCAATATCGCCGGCCTTTGCAGCCAGCGCTATGATCGTATTCGCGCCCTCGGGTAATAGCCTTAACCGAATATTGCCCGACGGATAGTCACCACTGTTAATACCTGAGTGCAATAGCGTACATTGATAGTGTTGGTCAGTGGTACAGGCGGTGATAATCCGTTGGTATGTGGCCGCTATTTTGGTAGTGGGTATCTCGATTGACACTCTATGTTCGTAGGCAAGAAATTGTCTGTTGGCGCGCGACTGAGACAATGTTGTTTGTGCATTCTCTTTAGCTGTTGGCACAAAGGCTTCGGTTTGAAAGGCTTCGGTTTGATCGCTATTTATCTCACTACAACCAACAGCTAGTAATAGTAGTAACCATAAAAATACGTCTGTTGTAATGTGATTATAGCGTGGTATTAAATCCATCAATCGTGTTCCCCCATTATATGGCCCGAGCAGAATCCTCTTAAAAGGAAATCTAGATAGACTTATTTAAACCTGTTATGCAGCGGCCACATTACCGTTCAATAATGCGCATCATAACAAATACGGTGGCTATAAATAAACAGTAATGAGCAAGCTATTGTTTGGTAAATACCACTAAAAATGCCTGCCCCATTTGCTCGCTACAGATCCAACCGTGGCGTTTATACAAAGTGTGCCGAAGTCTTAACGCGCCTTTAAATAGTGTGGTGAGTGCTTTTTCTAATGGTTTAGGCATTAATGAAAAGGGAAATTCTGGGCTGTGGCTAATCATCGGTAAGGGATATAGGCCCATGCTCTCGACGGCGGCGACATCGAGACGGCTAATAACATCAAGGTACCGTGGCGAGTAATGGTCACTACGATAAATATCTTCTTTTTTAATTGCGCTCTCAGAGGTGTTTGAAAATAGTCGATAACCCGCACGGGCAATCGCATTCACCCAATTAAAGTAGCGCTGCACATTATCGGGCCGCTCGGGCACAATATAGCCAAGAAACACACCACCGGGTTTGAGTATGCGGTACTGTTCACGAATAGGGGTTGCGATATCATCAAAGTGCTCAAGTAAACCAATGCTGGTCACCACATCAAAGCTGTTATCCTCAAAGGGTAGATTGCGAGCATCACCGGTAACAAACTCTGCATTGTGTTGGTTATGGGTAAAAATTGATTGGGCAATATCCAGTACTGAAGGGGAATAATCAAGGAGTGTGCAAGCCCAGCCATTATCGGCAAAATGGCTCGATAAACTACCCCTGCCACAACCGACTTCTAACACGCTGCCGGTATCGATACCGCGCGTGCGCAAAATATCACTAAACACTTGCCAGTGTGAATGAAAGGCTAACTGAATCTGGTTAGTGGGTTCGCCTTTTACCCAATGATTATAATGAGCCTCTGCGCGGTGTTTCCAGTTGTTATCAAACGCATGAGTACTGCCACTATTTTGGTTGTCATTAGTACTACTATTACTAAGAGTATCGCTCATGATGGTTACCTGTTTAGTCATTACTGCACTGATTAAGCGTGCATAGCTCCTCGCCTTCACAAGGGTATTATGAGATGGCCACCGTAGGTAGTGATGGCGCTAATGCCTGCACTATGGCAGAGGCCATAAAACATTCAGTTTTTTCCCAAGACTCTTGTGTAACACCACCAATGTGCGGTGTGATTAATAGGTTGTCGTGGGTATTGGCATAGTGAATTAATGGATTGTTCTCTAAAAAGTTGGGCGCATTTTCATTATTCATTACATCGAGCGCCGCCGCGCGCACAGTGCCGTCATTCAGCGCGGCTAGCAGTGCGCGCTCATCAATAAGTTGGCCGCGAGCGGTGTTAATTAAATAAACACTATGCCCAGCAGCACGTACTGCATCAAAGATATGAGCATCAATTAACGCTACCGTCTCAGGCACCAAAGAAACATGAAGACTAATGATATCGGCCTTGGCAAATAATGCTGCGATAGAGGGTGCTTGGTGTAGAGGAATATCACCGAGCATTGGCGGTAGTGGTTGTGTATCTATCCCATGAATGGCCATACCGAAGGCATGGCCGTAGCGTGCTATTTTTTTACCTATACGCCCAAGGCCAATAATACCGAGCGTTTTACCGTGCAACTCGTGGGCAAAAAAGTCATCACGTTGCCAGTGAGTTTGTTTAACCGCGCTCAATGCGCGAGGAATAGGACGAATAGTATTGAGTATTAACCCCCAAGTCAGCTCAGCGGTGGCGTGAATAGTGTCTAAAAAATCGGTGTGGCCTTTCAGCGAGAGTACCTGTATGCCCTGCTCACTTGCAGCTATCTCATCGATATGATCAACACCGGTGGCATTACAGGCAATAATTTTCAGTGACTGTGCACGTTGAATCAATGTGCGATCAATGCGGTGAGAAAAGCGCAGTATAATCACATGGTAATCGGCAATCACATCGGCAAGTGTCGCATCACCGGTTAGAGTCTCTATAGTGCCAACACGCGATAATATAGCCAGTGCTTGAGCACTATAGCGCTCAGGGTCTAGGTTAAGTATTTTTAACATTGTGCTTGCAGCCGAAATTGTGCGTAGGCGAAATCTTCTTCTTCATCGATATTGACAGAACGGTTATCGGGCAACAATAGCGGTAAGCTGCGCTCGGGGGTAAAGGTAGCATACTCATTAAATGCAGCAATATTAACGGTGTAAATAACACCGCTGCGAATTAAATAACTCGGCAGTTCTTGGCGATTGGCTACGGCTAATGCAGGCATTAATGGCTCTAAATAATGGTTATCATTAATATATAAGCGCGCAGGGTGCGAGTGTACTGCACTGGTGACAGCCACCACAGCATTAGCGCGCCCCTTTTTAAGTAGTACAATCGCATCATCGATATCCTCAGCCGCCCGAAAGGGGCATGTCGGCTGTAATAAATTTAACGTATCAGTGTGCACAGGGTCCGTATAAATTTCATTAAGGGCATGCTGTATAACAGGTACCATGCCGGCGTGGTCATCAGCTAATGCGGCTGGTCGCATAATCACATGTACACCACAATCACGTGCAACAGCAGCAATTTCTGCATCATCAGTGGTGACATATAAATCGGTTAACAGTTGGCTTTCTTGAGCACTATGAATACTGTGTTCGATAAGTGTTTTACCACCGAGTAAGCGCAGGTTTTTACGTTTTACACCTTTTGAACCACCGCGAGCAGGGATAAAGCCAATATTTTTCATTCATAAATACCTATTTTTGTAATGCCTATTTAATAGGCAATTGTTTTTTGCTGTGTGAGGTCAAGCTGTTTAAGTTGCCTGGCAATTAAAACCCCCGCATTACCATTCCCAAAAATAGGTGAGCCACTATAGCGCCCATGGGCGAGTTGCTGCTCAATTGCGCGGGTAATATTTTCATTAGTATAGTCGCTAAAAATAATATTCTCGCCATGTTCACGGTTATCTTGGCGATCGCCAATTAACACCGAAGGCACACCGAGAAAGCTCCCTTCGCGCACAAAAGATGAAGAGTTGCCCACACAACATTTTGCATTATTGAGAATGCGTGCGTAAATTTCTGGTGAGAAATTTTTAAAAAACTGAAAATTATGTGCCTGTCCCTGTTCGCGAAAAATACGAATACCTTTAGAGACGTTATCACTACCGGCATCGACATTAGGCCAAAGTACAATTTTTTGATAATCGCGAAAGCGCTCTAGTGCATTCAATGTTTGTGTGACCTGATAGCGCCCCTGGCCATAACTGGTGGTCACTGGGTGCTGAATCATCAATATATAATCGCCTTCCCAGTTAAGCTCTGTCGAGCCCACGCCAATATAATCGCGCATAAGCTCATTATTGATGGTCAGATCATTGTCCACCAGAGTATCCATGGCAGGGCAACCATAATTAAAGACCGTGTGTTCACGCTCGCCCATTTTAATCACCCGTGCACGTGCATCATCACTACACACAAAGTGATAGTCGGCCATTTTAGTGATTGCATGACGTACGCGATCATCAATATTACCGCTCACTTCACCGCCTTGAATATGTACTAATGGAATATTCATATAAACCGCAGCGATAGAGGTCGACATGGTTTCAAAGCGATCGGCAATAGTAATAATCATATCGGGGTTGAGGTCTGAGAATACGCTGGAGAGTTCAACTATACCTAGCCCCGTTGATTTGGCCTGAGTTAATAGACTTTCGCCTTCGATAATATAATTAATACAGCGTACCGGCTCAAAACCATCACTTTTAATAACATCGACAGCCTTACCAAAACGATCCAGTAATGTCGAGGCCCCCACAACCAGTTGCAATTCAATATCGGGGTCATTTTTTAAGGCCTGCATCACACTTTTAGCCCTGCCATAATTGGCGCGACTGGCAATTACAATACACACTTTACGCATCTGCATTAAGATCCTGTTCTGTTAAAAAGGCCGCTTTTGACAGTGATTTATTGAGTGTTTTCCCTATACATTGGGCGTAGTATTTAGCATCAATACCTTGACCGGCCGGTTTTTTACACTCAAGATCATCATGGCTTATACAATGCCCCGCCACTACGGTTTTATTAATTGCCAGCGAACGCCCAAAGGTATTTTTGAGCGAGGAGAAATGTGCGTTATCATTTTTATCAACAGGGTTAGAGAGCATCGTGTGCGTTGCGCGAATGCCCTCGACTAGTTGTGCTAGCGCTTCTATGGTGAGTGATGATGAAACATCGGGGCCAAACATACGCTTGTCAAACACCGCGTGCACTTCAACGATGCTCGCCCCGAGTAAGCTTGCGGCAATACCGGGGTAAATTGTGCCGGAATGATCAGACAAGCCAACCGGTACACCATAGCGTTGTCGATACTCTTGAAGATTGTTTAAACCTACCGCATTCAAACTCGTAGGGTATTGTGTGGTACATTGCATCAGTGTAATGCGGTTTTTAGTCTCATCATCATGAACACCAACACAAGTCATATCGCTACAGTGGGCCATCAGCTCATCGATATCGCGATAACTGCTCATGCCTGTGGATATAATAACGGGCTTACCCGTGGCGAGAATGGTATCGATCAATAAAAAATTGTGAGTATCACCAGAGCCAATTTTATAGCGGCACACACCAAGTTCTTCAAGCCAGCCTACTGCCTCGATTGAAAATGGCGTGCTCATAAATTCAACACCAAGCTCATCACAATGCTGCTTAATTTCCATCCATTGTGGCAGACTAAATGACATTCGTTGCCAGTAGTCGTAACGGGTTTTATCTTGTTTGGAAAAGGCAATACGAAAAGGTTCTAAAGCACTGCTTTCGGCCTCGGCTATATGGGTTTGAAATTTAATGGCATCAACACCGGTGGCTGCTATGGCATCAATATAAGCGTGCAACAGGCCCAGACTACCCTCGTGTGCCTGCCCCACCTCGGCAATAATAAAAGTGCCTTCTCTCATGTGCTATCTACTCTTTCACGCTGAGCGCAGACGCCTCTGGCTAAGCGATAAACGTCTCTGGTTAAGTCATAATAGTGGCTATATTCACACGTGTTATATTGACACTCACCCGAATAACAAACCGGTAAAACGCTAAAGTGTCATCGATTTGACGATTTTTTCATGTGTGATTACTTATAAAGAATCAATGCAGATTTTGTACCAGCCTCGATAGCCGGAGAGACACAAAAGGGGAGAGACGAACAAAAGCCTACCGTTTACAGCGTTACCAACACCATATACCCCCTATTGGGGTTGTATTTTTGCGTGTATATTGTGGTGATATTTATATTTGTGAACACGATTTTTATGCCTCCGATGGGTAATCATTGACGACATAAAATACTGACAGAAACGTATTTTTTAGTTATCGTTACCACTATCTAGCAAGTTGCTCAATGTGGTTTGCAAGAATGAGCGGCTACTATTGAGGCTACGTACAATTTGTTCCATGGCGATAAACTGGGCGGTAATGCGCTCTTGATAAATTTCAACTCGACGATCAAGATCACTTTGATCGTCATCTAATGATTCCACATCATCGTTAATATTAGACTCGCGTTGGTCAATAACTCCATCGGTGGCAATAAATTGATTAATCATTCGCTCTAGCTCGCCGCCAATACCACGCGAAAAGTTAATTGTTGCCGCCGATGTAGCGGTGGTCGCAGCAGCACCTTCTTTAATAATAAAATTAATCCCATTAGGTGCTGTGTTAATTTTAGGTAAAAACACATTGCCAACACCAAAGCCCTCTTCACCATTCACGGTCCCCTCTACATCCTTACCCGCTGTAAACGTGCCTGTCGATAAACCAAGATCCGCTGCACTAGTGCCTATATTGGTAATTGTAAAATTGGTTTTACTGCCGTAGTCTCTATCGGTAATAACAAAGCCACCGGTATCAGTATCGTAACTGACATCGACATCTTTACCTGATGCCAGCAGCGTTGGGTCATTATTAATTTGTGTTTGCAGCTCGCGCGCTAGCGCATCTTCATCGGCATAGGCGCCAGGTGTAATACTGATTGTGCCTGATGTAGTGTCACCAAAACTTAACGTAAAATCATAATCGTGGGCAATGGAGCCATTGGCACTGCCCTGCTCTAGCGTGCCATTACTGAGCCCGAGTGATGTAGCCCCGACACCAATAGGTGTAAAATTGCTTAATGTAGAGCTAACACCTGTAGCGTTAGAGGTTACCAAAAATTCTGAACCATTGTGAACCACGCTGACTGACTGGCCACCTGCACTCAATGTCGTATCGGCGTTAATTTGTGTCTGTAATTCGCTCGCTACGTCATTAAATGAAGCGTAGGTACCTGGAGTAATGCTAATTGTACCCGAGGTGACACCATCAACGCTCAATGCAAAATCAAAATCATTAGCACCACCGGAGCCTGCGTTGCTGGTGGCATTGGTAAACCCTAGCTGAGATGCACTACTACCAACATTACTAATCGCCACCGAAGAGCTTGTGCCAGTACTGCCTGATGTCACAACAAAATGATCGGTGTCGTAGGTAACACTGACCCCACTGATATTGGCGTCATTATTGATCGCGCTTTGTAAGGCAGTAGCGATATCATTTTGCGAGGCATAGTCAGCAATGGGCAGACTTATATTGGCCGCACTGTCGATGCCGTCAACAGTAATAGTAAAATCGTAGGCATCAGCAGCAGCGCCCGCACTGGCAAGCCCTAAAGGTATTGAGCTGGTGGTACCGGTTAAATTACCAGCGACAGGTAAAAAGTCGGCTAAAGTCGCTGTCGGCTCTGTGCCGGTCAACAGTGCACTAGAAGGTAGACCTGCATTGAGATCAGCCAGTAGTGTACCGCCAATAGCACTGCCTGCAAGCTCTGCTTGCGAAGGGTCTTGTGTAATCACTACCTCGTATTCGCCCGTTTGGGCAAAGCTGTTAAACCCATTTATAATGACATTATCATTAGAGGATTCTGTTTTTGCGTAAAAAAGCTCTTTTAATAAGTCATAATTATTTTCAATGGCTTGATTAAAATCATCGGAACGCTCGGGGTCATCAGAATCGATATACAATGTGCCGTCGCGTTCAGTACGAATACCAATATTTGTTAACGAGGTATAATCACCTGCGAGTCCAGGTACTCTATCTACTAAGAGTTGATGAATGCGTGTAGGAATACTGTTGGCAATACTGTCGTTTTTCAGGCTACCGAATTCATCGGTTTCAGTATTATTGCCAATCAAGGGTTCAAGTACTTCTAAAAAGGTATTATACGCAGCCACAAAATCACGAATAGCCGTTTCACCAACACTTTTATCCTCGGTGATAGTCACATTAATGACTTCACCAGGCGATGCTTCATTCAAAGTAAAATCAAACCCTTCAATGACATCATCAATTGCATTGGTGGTACGTGTTACACTTAAACCATTGACAATTAACCCCGCATCCTGACCCGCCTGATTTTGCGTCATTTGAAACGCTGAATTATTAAATGCAAGACGAGACAACCCCGTATCATCGGTATTGGTGGCCGATAGACCATCTTCGACAACATCGATCGAGATTTGATTATTTAAGCCAGAGTCTGCGGTCATTAATAGCCGATAGCCACTGCCATCATTGACAACACGCGCCTGTACGCCCATATCCGCATCGTTAATTGCATCGGCTAGACCATTGAGGGAGTTATTCGTTTGGTTAATGGTGATGCTCTGGGGGGGCCGCTCGCTGTCAGCGCTAAAGGTCGTTGGGTCAGCTGGGGGGAGTGCGACATCCCACTGACCAAAATTAAAGGTTAATGTACCGGTACCTATCTCATCGGTAGGGTCATCAAAAACCGCCTCGGTTGATAGCGACTGTGCTTTAGCAAGCGCTGTTACTTCAAAGGAGTATTCTCCTGTTAAGGCATCGGCATCGAGATTGGTTGCGGTAAGAATAGTAGAGTCACTGAATGAGGCATTTTTTGTATTGAAAGTATCGGGGTCGCTCAATTGATTAGCCGCATCATCGAGCGTAGATAACGCACTATTAATGAGCCCAAAATCTGAGAGCTGGGCCTCTAATTCCGTGCGTTGATTCTCAATGCGTGTTTCAGTGGGCGCACGCTGTAATTCAACCAATTGAGTCACCAGCGCCTGGGTATCAATACCCGAGCCTGCCCCTAACAGGTTTACAATATTTTGCGTCATATCACCTCCAATCGATACCTAATCATACGGTATCTTTTTAAATGTACGAGTATGACTGCCAGTACTCAAAGGGCATCAACCAACGACAGGCACACCCCGTAAGGTGCACCTGAGAGTTAACAATTGCCTTCGTCGTTTTCTTAATCACTCACTGCAATCAAAACTGTTGACAACCTTGTACCTGAGGCTGGTGTGCCTGTATTAATACAGTGCTTACCCGTGCGCATTAACAAGGTTAATCGGTTCATTCTCTCGCAAGTTTCGCGCCAAATTTAGAAAAACATCTTCGGGAATTTGTCGAATTAAGTCGCCAGTGCCACGATCTAACACTTTAATAACTGTCATCCCTGCGTCGTCATCAACACTAAAGTGTAAATCTCGCTGTATGTTTTGTACAAAGTCGTTAATTTCAGCAACTGCTTGCTTAATATCAACAGGCTCTGTCTCCGTTTCAGGCTCTGGCGGCAATTCTGTGGCTTTATTGACCGGCACATTGTTGCCGTCCGGCAATTTTTTAGCTACATCGACCCCCTGTGATGAAGCAGCACTGGTCACCACGGGTGTGGTTGCTTGCGTCGCTCTGACTTCATTCATGGGTTGTTACCTCACTACTACGTAAAACATCTCACTGATAGTCTACGGTGTATCTGTAGGTATCAGCGAGCAACAACAACTTCTCTATTAGTTAAGAAGTGATAAGACCTGCTGAGGTCGGGCGTTGGCTTGTGCCAGCATGGCCTGTGAGGCTTGCTGTAATACCTGAGCTCGACTTAAGTTGGCCGTTTCAGAGGCGAAGTCCGCATCCATGATACGAGAGCGCGCCGCTGAGGTGTTTTCTGATACGTTGGATAAGTTAGAGACCGTAAAGTCTAACCGGTTATTCGCCGCACCCAAATCTGCCCGTACCGCGTTAATTTCTTCTAATGCTTCATCGATCACATCAATCGCTGATTGCGCACCGGCTGCGGTTGAAATATCGATACCCGATACCGCATCACCTGAATTATTAGAGTTATTTGCCTCAAGTAATCCTGTTGCTGCAAAGGTCGCGGTACCTTGTAATTCAATTTGAATCTCACTGCCATCAACAGAGTTCAGTGTGACACCTGTGGCACTTGAGACTGCCACTACACCGTGCTCATCGGATTTAGCATTGATCATCGCCGCCAAATCAACCGTTTGCGAGGCTACCGCTGTTGTCGCGGCCATACCACTTAGGGCAACACCGTTAAGGCTAATATCACCTTCGGTAATGGCTGTAGTGCCAGTTACAACACCGCTACTGATATCATTATCGGTACGCTCTTGTACACCAAAGGCTTGCCCAATAGCACTTTCAGCTGCCGCATCGGAGGCGACAATAGAGACATCGATATTTTCAATATTGCTGTCGGTAATCTCAAAGCTTAGTGAGGCACGATAAGTCGCTGCACCCACACCAGAACTGGATACATCATCACCGGTATAGGCAACCGCAATAGAGGCGGCATCGGTACTGAATAATTCTAACTGGTTATCATCATTGAGGCTGGCTGTGACAGTGCCGCCAGTGACA
>Ga0193963_1000358_pt1 | contig 24181 bp, 22 predicted proteins | sample FB_6_MG_FD_140359 | JGI IMG/M metagenome (GOLD analysis project Ga0193963, IMG submission 140359) | Microbial mat bacterial communities from the Broadkill River, Lewes, Delaware, United States - FB_6_MG | ecosystem: Environmental > Aquatic > Freshwater > River > Microbial mats | place: USA...
ACTAACTCTCTTTTTTGTGTTGAATTCAAGTATAACGATGATGTTTTAAATAAGTTTTCGGCTAAAAAAGTAGAGATATGTTCTCCAAAATTAGGATAAAGAATCTTATTTATCATTCCTTGTCTCATAATAATATGCTCATCAAGATATTGCATTATCACACAACTCATTTCTTCACTTACACTATATAGTTTTGGAATATACTCAGCTGTAACTTCTGAAAATTGATTTAAAGCTCTTATTTCATAAGTCATTCTTTCCCTGCTTAAAGGATACGCTTCTCCTACACATCTTAAATATGGAACAGCTTGTTTGAGAATCAATGCTTTTTTAGGATTAGGAATTGATTTTATAATAAAAACATAGTTTAAATTCCCATCACCAATTTCATCTATATATAAATCATCTGCATTAAAATAATTTTTTATTTCATCTATAGAATGAATATATTCAAGCATATTATTTTTATCTAAAATTTTGTAACTCATGAACTTACCTTTTATCTATAATAATTTATTATTCTAATACTTATTTACATGTAAACTACTGAAATAAGAAGCAAAAATTACGCCAAAATCATTTAAATCTTGTATAATAGATATTATGAACTTTAAAAATGAAAAACAATTAATACTAGTAATAAGATATTCATTACCAGCACTAACATTATTTTTATCGATTATTATAACTACATTTCTATATTTTGAAAATAAATCTGACCTTGAAGAAATTAAAAATAATACTGAAAAAGAGTTTATAGAAAACAGAAAACAAATTATTAAAGAACAAATTGAAAACATATATGACTATATTATTGATGAACAAAAAGAAACAGAAGCAAATCTAAAAAAATCATTGATAAAAAGAGTCCATGAAGCACATAAAATTATATTAAATATAAATAATCAATATAAAAATACACATACAAAAAAAGAAATCACCCTAATGATAAGATCTGCATTAAAAGATATCAGGTTTAACAATAATAGAGGATACTTTTTTGTATATGACAAAAAAGCAGTAAATATTATTCATCCTTTAAACCCAAAACTTGAAGGTAAAGATTTAATTAACTACCAAGATACAAAAGGTGTTTTTGTTTTAAAAGAATCACTTTCTTTATTAAAAGATAAAAAAGAGTCTTACCAGGAATGGCACTGGAGAAAAATAAAGGGTGATAATAGAGAATTCAAAAAGATAGGTTTTGTAAAAAATGTTTATGAATTAAATTGGTTCTTAGGTACAGGTGAATATGTAGAAGACTTTACTAACGATATTCAAAAGAAAGTTATATCACAAATCAATAAGTTTAAATTTGGAGAAAATGGTTACTTTATCTTAACAGATAGTAACAACAATTATATTAGTCACATAAATAAAAAACTAATAGGTAAAAATGCATTAGAAAAGCTTAAAGATATGAACGATTTTAAATCAATTGAAAAAATTGAAAAAGTTATTAATGATAAAAAAGGCTATGTGTATTTAGACTTTTATAAACCAGGATCAAATAAAATTTCTTCAAAAATAATATATTTAAAAACTGTACCAAAATGGAATTGGATAATAAGTACTGGTTTCTATAAAGATGATGCACTAAAAATTATTAACAAAAAGAAAAGTCAATTAACAAAAAAATATAATGAAAACTTGAAAAGCTTAATTATAATTACCATTATAATTACATTAATTCTATTGATTCTATCTTTATACTTATCTAACATAATTGAAAAAAAATTTAAAGCTTATAAAAAAGAAAATGAAAAACAGTATGAACTACTTGCACAAAAAACAAAACTCAGTGCAATGGGTGAAATGATGGAAAATATAGCTCATCAATGGAGACAACCATTATCAGTTATTACAACTGCGTCATCTGGAATTAGGTTACATAAAGATATGAATACACTATCTGACCAGTTCTTAGAAGAATCAATTAACAGTATTAGTTCTTCTGCAAATCATCTTTCTGAAACAATTGAAGACTTTAGAGACTTCTTTAAACCAGACAAAGAAAAAATAAGATTTGAGATAAGAGATGCATGTAAAAAAACTATTAATCTTCTTAATTCACAATTAAAAATTAATCAAATAACAATTATTGAAAATATAGAAAATATTACAATTAGTAGCTATGAAAGAGAACTATTACAAGTATTATTAAATATAATTAATAATGCAAAAGATGCACTAATTGAGAAGAAAGATAGTGATAGGCTTATATTCATAGATATTTATAGAAAAAATGACTTTGATATTATAAAAATCAAAGATAATGGTGGAGGAATACCAGAAGATATTATAAACAGAGTTTTTGAACCATATTTTACAACAAAACATAAATCACAGGGTACTGGTATTGGATTATATATGTCTCAAGAAATAATATCACGACATATAAAAGGTACACTTGAAGTTAATAATACTACCTATGAATATAAAGACAAAAACTATACAGGAGCAATTTTTACAATTACATTACCTCATTCAAATTAAAAAATTCTAAGCCTTAATTTAAATTATATACTCATCTAGACATAATGGAATTTTAATAATAAACTCTGCACCAAATTCACTATTTTTTCCTTTTATAATTCCACCCATATTCTCTTCAATAATGATTTTTGACATATATAATCCAATCCCTGTTCCATTAAACTTAGTTGTAAAATATGGTTCAAAGATTCTATCAATTACATTTTCTGGTATCCCTCCACCATTATCTTTAATTTTTAAAACTCCATATTTTTCATTTTTCTTTAAAGTAATTTCAATTTCAGGATTCTCGACTTTATTCTCTTTTAAACTATCTCTAGCATTAAGTAAAATATTTAATATTACTTGAATCAACTCATTCTTATATCCATATATATTACTTATTAATGAAATATTCTCTTTTACAAGAATATCATAATCCACTGATTTAATATAAAACAATTCAAGTGATTGATCTAATGAATCTTTTAAATTAAATGACTCTTTTTCTTTATTAGGATCAAAAAAGTTTCTAAAATCATCAATAGTTCTAGACATACTTTTTGTTAAAAGTTTACTCTTATTTACTTTTTCTTCTAAGCTAGCTTTATCTAAAGTATTACTATGAAATCTAAATTCAATATCCTGTATAATTAAGCCAAGGGCATTTAAAGGTTGTCTCCATTGATGGGCAATATTACCAAGCATTTCCCCCATTGAAGCTAGTTTTGATTGTTGAATTAATATTTTTTCTTGTGTTCTTTGTTTTTGAACTTCTTTTTTTACTTTTTGTTCTAGATTCTCATTTAATTCACGTTGTTCTTCAAGTAAAGAATTAATATGTTTTGCCATGTTATTAAATGAGTTTTCTAATTGTCCAATTTCATCATTTGAAGTAATTTTAATTTTATGATTAAATTTATTTTTTGAGAAATTTTCTGTTCCACTTAAAAGATTAGATATTTTTTTAGTTATATAGTTTGACATCCATATAGCTATGAATACAATTAAAATAATCATAATAAATGCACTAAATGATAAATTATTTGTAATCTTAGAAATATAATTTTTTATGATATCATCACTTTGTTTCTTGTTATTAAACAAGTGTTCTTTCTGTTTACTTACTGCTTTTTCTAATTTACTTTTTGTTTTATTTGCTAAGGCATGAAACTCATCAACATTTGCACCAATAGTTACAAAGCCAAATCCTCTTTTTGAATTTTTGTATTTACCTGTATAATATGGGATCGTTGCAGCTGTAGTTAATTTCCAAACATTACTCCAGTAAATAATAAAAGAGCCAAATCCACCATTCTTTGTTAATTGCATCCAACCTTGACATTGAGGTGCAAAATTTAAATATCTACAATCAAGCCCAACTTCCCCTAGTTTTGTTAACTGTTCTATATTTGGTTTTTTATCTAAACTTTGATTTTTAAACTTTGGATATGAACTTAAGAATTCTCTTAAATTTTTTTTATTTGATAACTTAAATTCATCAATAATATCTTTACTGACCCAACCAGGAACCATCTTACCCGTTGTTTTGTCATATCCAACTATAAAATAATCCCTTGGATGAGAAATATTTTTACCTTCATAATCCCACATAAAAGCATAATTACCAACACTAGCATCAGAAATATTTTGTTTCATATCTAAGCTTAAAGGATTTAATGTATCAGTAAATTCCATTAAATGTCTATGATCTAATGCTAAAGAAACATAACCAATTCTTACATCATTTTTAAAAACTGGTGTTATGAAACGTAATATTCCTTCAAATTTCTTGCCAACTGGATTTTCAACTCCTGCATACGCATGATTTTCTGGACTAAAGCTTAATCCTGCTTTCTTTGCCTTTTCTTTTGTAAAAGTACCAATTATCTTAGTTCTAACATATTCACCAATAACTTCAGAGACATATATCTCACCTTGGTTTAGCTGTTTTACATCAAAACTAAAATCTTCAGCATTTAAATAAGTATTAAATCTATCAAAAACATTTACTTTTTGTTTATTAATATCAGATACTTTATAGACCTCATTCCCTTCTAAATCAAAGAAAGAAACTTCTTTATATACAGGGATAGAAGTATATTTTATATCTTTAGGATTAATAAGATTAAATTCTTTTTCATTATCTTTTAAATCAGCTTTCTCATATTTATAATCATCTAGATTAGCCTTATTTGTACTCTCCCATAAAAATTTTTTTTCATTATATAGATAAGCCTCAGTTTTAACTATATTTCTTTTTTTACTTTTATAAAAAGTATTTAATGTTTTTTGATTTAACTCTAATTTAGAAAGAAGTAAAATATCATCATCTCTTTCATATAAAAAATCTGAAATATTTTTAGCAACTTGATAAGTCATTTTTTCAATTGAGTTTTGTGATTTCTTATCTAGGTATTTAATACTATCATTAATAGCACTATTAATAGTTTTATCCAAAATTGAACTATTTTCATTAAATATTTTTTCAGTATGTTCATCTAAATAATTATTTAACTGTTTTGTTCCTAGTAATGCAATATAAAGAATTAATACAACTGGTATGATTTTAACTAGGACAAATAAAATGATTAATTTTAGTTTAATACCCATTTTTAACACCTAAAAAAGTTATATCATTAAATATAATAACACAAATGTTTAATACAAATATAAAATAATTAATTTAATATATTAATTAATATAATATTATTCTGTACTAATAGTAGTAAAATCTTAAAAGTGTAAATTAGTATTGGGATAAGTATAAAGGATAGGAAAACTTATTAATACCATAAAAAAATGTAGGTTTAATATAGAAGGGCTTCCTTCTATATTAATTATTTAAAATTATCAAATACTAATGGTGATTTAAAATCTAAAGACTTAAGATGACTCATAATAGTCTGTAAATCATCAATATTTTTCCCAGTAACTCTAATTTCATCACCTTGATTTACAGCTTTTACTTTTAGTTTTAATTTTTTAATCTCAAGTTGAATTGTTTTTGCCTCATCTTGTTTGATAGAATCAATAATTGCATAAACATACTTTCTATTGCCACCAGAGCTATCGTCTTTTTTGGCTTCATCTAATGAATTGATAGATAATCCTCTTTTATTCATTTTTGTAATTAAAATATCATAAATAGCATCAACCTTATTATCACTAGAAGAAATAATAGTAAGTGTTTTAGCTCCTTGATTAAAATCTAATTCCTTCGTTATACCTTTAAAATCATATCTATTATCCATTTCTTTTTGAGCTTGGACAACTGCATTTTTCATCTCTTGCATATCAAGTTTTGCAGATATATCGAAAGCATGTTCTTTTGCCATGTATAGTTCCTTAGTTTTATTTTTATTATAGAAAATTTAAGATGTAATGACTATTAAATTGATTATTTTAATTACTATTTCTTACAAAAGAGAGAAAAGATTCTCTCTTTTATATAAATTTATTCTTCTCTTTGAGCTTCTGGTAAAATTAGATTTAGAACAATTCCAGTAATTGCTCCTAATCCAATACCTGAAAATGGTACACCACCAAAATTAAATGTCATACCACCAATTGAAAATACTAAAATCATTGAAACAATAACCATATTTCTAGGACAAGAGAAATCTACATTTGCTCTTGTTAAAGTTGAAATACCCAAAGAAGCAATGATTCCAAATAAAAGTAACATAATACCTCCCATAACAGGAACAGGAATCGTAGCTAAAAGGCCACCTAATTTACCAACAAAAGCAAGAACTATTGCAGCGATTGCTGCCCATGTCATAATTGCAGGATTATATGCTTTTGTAACTGTAACCGCACCTGTAACTTCAGAATAAGTTGTATTTGGTGGACCACCAAATAACGATGCTACAGAAGTTGCTAGTCCATCACCAAGTAAAGTATTTTTTAAACCCGGTTTTTTAAGATAATCTTCTTTCGTAACGTTAGAAATTGCCAACATATCACCAATATGCTCAATTGCCGGAGCAATTGCAATTGGTAATATAAAGATTATTGCTTGCCAATTAAATTCAGGAGCAGTAAAACTTGGTATTGAAAACCAAGAAGCTTTAGCTACAGAAGAAAAATCAACTATACCAAAGAATAATGCAACTATATATCCAACAACTATACCACCCAAAATAGGAATTAATTTAAAAATTCCTTTTCCAAGTAAAGAGATAAACACCGTTGTAAACAAGGCAATCATAGAAATAATAATAGCTTGTTCAAAAGGCACTAATTGAATTGCACCATCACCTGTTTTTCCCATTGCCATAAATACTGCAACCGGAGACAAGATAAGCCCTATAGACATAATAACTGGGCCTACAACAATAGGAGGGAGTAGTTTATGTAAAAAACCATCACCTTTAAGTCTAATTAAAAAACTTAATAATATATACATTAAACCAGCGGCAACTAATCCTGACATAGTTGCTGCAATCCCCCAAGTTTTAACACCATGAGAAATAGGAGCAATAAAAGCAAAAGAAGATGCAAGGAAAATTGGAGGGATTGCACCCCTATTTACAAATTGAAATACTAAAGTACCAATACCAGCTGTGAACAGTGCAACATTGGGATCAAGTCCAGTTAAAATTGGTACAAGTACTAATGCACCAAAAGCAACAAACAGAAACTGAATACCTAAAATAGAGTCACTAACTCTAAAATTATAATCTGTGGGTTTCATAGGTCCTCTTATAATGAAAATTTGAATATAATACCTAAAGTATGGTTAATTTTATGTAAATTAATATGTAATTTATAAGTAATTTTCAGGTAATATATACCCATAATTATTAAAATAATAGGACTCATTATGTATAAAGAAAGTACAAACGCCGTTGTAAAACACTTAATCAATAGACTAAGAGACGTAAGAACTGCCTCAAATGAATTTAGACTAACAATTGAAGAAATTTCTAGAATTATCGTGGCGGAAGCATTAAGTGATTCTCCAACTGTTACGCAAAATATTAATACATGGCAAGGGCCACTTGATGTACAAATGATAGAAGTACAGAAACTAGTTTTAGTTCCAATCCTTAGAGCAGGAGAGCCAATGCTTACTGGTATATTAAAAACTTTACCATATGCAAGAAGTGGCTTTTTAGCAATGAAAAGAGATGAAGAAACTGCTGAATCAAAACTATTTTATGAAAATATCCCATCACTTGAAGATAAAACTGTTTTATTATTAGATCCAATGGTTGCTACTGGTGGTTCTTTAATAGATGGAATTGATTTTTTAAAATCTAAAGGTGCAAAAAGAATTTTATCTCTAAATGTACTTGGTGCCCCAGAAGGTATCAAGAAAGTTCAAGATGCCCATCCTGACGTAGATATCTACATTGCACAAATTGATGAAAGATTAGATGAAAACAATTATATAAGACCTGGTCTAGGAGATGCAGGAGATAGAGCTTTTAATACAAATGAATAATTAAAACTCTAAAGGATTTGGATATTTATATCTAAATCCTAATTTTTCTATTTTACTTCCATCTACAATTCTATTTTTATACTCTTTTTCATTTTTAAATATTGGTTTATCAAAAGTATATTTTTTTGCATTTTTTAAATATACTTCTTTTCTTGTAGGATGAAAAGGAGCACATAAATTAAAAATACCACTTAGGTCATTTTCTATTGAATAAGAAACTGCATCAATAACATCATCCCTATGAACATAATTAACTTTTACATTTGCACTATCTAAAACTTTCCCTGAAAAATATTTACCTGCAATTCTATTGTATCCCATCAAACCAGCACATCTAAAAATTATATTTGTACTATCTTTTGCTATTTCTTCTGCATCAAATACAATTTGAGAAACTGGTTTTTCAATCTCTAAGTTTTCTACTAAATTAATGTTTTCATTAGGATATACAGATGTAGAACTAATAAAAAATATTTTCTTAATACTATAAATCTTAGGATGAAAATATATCTTTTCTAAAAAAAGAATATAGTTTTCAAATTTTGAGGGAGGAAAGTTTATAAATAAATAATCTGTATCTAAAAGATTATCGAGTGCATCAAAACTCTTTTCATTAAATAAAGAAGGGAAGAGTCCTTCTTCTATGAACTCTTTTTCCTTTTCTTTATTTCTAATAGATACTTTTACTAAAAAATCTTTTTTTAATTTCTTAGCTAATGCATAACCAAGCCACCCTGTACCTAAAATAGAAAATGTTTTCATTATTCTTTTTTCTTTAACTCATGAACTTCTTCTCTTAAAGCTTTTATTTCATTAAGTAAGATATCTAATTTTAAGTGGTCTTCATGCATTTCTTCTTTCATATCTGCTTCCTGAAGTTTTTGCATTTCGCCAATAATAACTGCAACAAAAAGATTGAAAAATACAAATGCAGCAATAATTACAAAAGACACAAAATATATCCATGCCCAAGAATGAAGTGTCATGGCTTCATACATAACATCTGTCCAGTCTTCAAAAGTGAGAACTCTAAATAAAGTAAGCATTGAAACTAAGAAGTCTTTCCATAAACCAGAAGGCAATTCACTAAAATAAAAATTTCCTACAATTGCATAAATATAAAAAATTATAAACATAAGAATAACAATATCAATAATTGAAGGAATTGCTTTTATTAACATATCTATTATTGCTTTTAATTCTGGTCTTGAAGTAAAGAGTCTTAACACTCTAAATACTCTTAAGACCCTAGCTATTGCTGCAAAACCTGATTGTTCTAAAGGCAATAAAGTAACTACAACTATTACAAAATCAAATAGATTCCATCCATTTTTAAAAAAATTGATAAATTTCTTTTCTGCAACCATTTTGATTGCGAGTTCAAAAATAAAATACATTGTTACAAAATAGTCTGCTAACTTTAAAAATATTGCATAAGTAGTTTCTACTTCTCCCATAGTTTTAAAGCCAAGAACAGAAGCATAGGCAAGAATAATTATTGTTGTTAAGTTAGAAAACCACTTAGCATCTCTAATTTCTTCTATTCTCTTCATTATAGTCATTTACTTAATCCTTATAAATTGAAATTGCTAATAAAATCCATGCAATAATTAATAATGTCCCACCTATTGGTGTAATAGCACCTAAAATAGGAACATTTAAAATAACTAAAAAGTATAAAGAAAATGAAAAGATAATCATTCCCACAAGAATAAGCCAAGAAGCAACAACTGCTTTTTTAGAATTGGGTTTTAAATACATAATAAAAGATGCAGCAAAAAGTCCCAATGTATTGTAAAAATGGTATTCTACACCAGTATTATAAATTTTTAGTAGTGATTCATCTACAATTGATTTTAAGCCATGAGCACCAAATGCTCCTATAGCAATAGCAAGCGCCATCATGATTGATGAGATAGTTAAAAATCTTTTAACATTTTTTTCAAGTATCATTTTAATATTTCCCTATTTTTTTTGGGAAGTATATCAAAAAAATATTAATGAAAATTTAACTATTTTTCAGAAGACTCTTTTGCTTCTTTATCTGAAGCTTTCTCTTTCTTATCTTTCTTCTTTGAAGAAAAACCTGCACCTTTTTTTTCTTTCTTTTGAAGATCTAAATCATTCATTAGAGTTTTATAATCCATACCTTCTTGATTCATTTTTGCAAAACATGCAGCTATTGCAGCAATTGCATTAGGAACTTCTTCTTTCTTTTTATAAGATTGAATATTTTTTTCACTTACTTTTATTAAAGCTGTAAATTTAGGAATAGTAAGTTCCGCATCGAGTAATAACTTTTTAAAGTCAATAAATGTCATTGATTTTTCCATATGTTAATTTATGAAGTTATTATACATATTTAGCCTTGAAGTTTAGCTAAAAATTACTAGTTTTATATATTTTATATATATTTTATAGATAATAGTTTGAATTTATTAACCCAAACTATTATTTATTAATTAAACTACGTCCACTTCCCAAAAGAAATCAATCCATTCATTTGCTTCACGAACTGCATAATCAGGCTGTAAAACTGCAGTTTTTTTATAAAAAAGTGTTGCAAGTTTAAATTCAACACCAGGAAATTTTTTCCCTAAAAGTTTTAGTATTTCCTCCATTGTTTCACCAGAATCAACAATGTCATCTATTATCAATACTCTTTTTGCATGCGATACATCTGGAATATTAAAAATATTGAAAGAATCAAGCTTCATTTCACCTTCATAGTGAATAGAATTTAATGAATATAAGTTTCTCATATCCAAAGCTTGTGCCATCAAGTGAGCAAGAGTTAATCCACCTCTTGCAACTGCTAAAAGAACATCAGGTTCATAATCTCTACATTTGTTAACTAATGTTTGTGTGTCCTTTTTAAACTCATCATAACCGTAATAATATTTTTCCAAATAACTTCCCTTATAATATAAATGCTAGTAAACTAATAAACGTAATTGTTAGAATACCAATGTTTAAATCTTTATATTGCCCTCTAGCAAATTTAATGATAGTATACACTAAAAATCCTGCAGCAATACCGTTTGTAATAGAAAAAGTTAGAGGCATTAAAATCACTATTAAAAATGCACCTGCACTTGTTGCTAAATCAGAATCTTCAAAATTAATTTTTCCAAGTTCAGTAAACATTAAAACACCAACTACAACTAATACTGGATAAATTGCATTTCCAGGAATAGATTTAAATAAAGGTAGCATAAAGAGTGTTCCAATAAAAAACATAGCTGTAAATACTGCAGTTAATCCAGTTCTTCCACCTTCTTCAACACCTGAGGCACTTTCTATAAATGCAGTTGTTGTAGAAACACCAATTAAAGAACCAGCACTTGTTGCAATTGCATCAGCTTCAAGTGTTTTTTGCAATGATTTATCATCTTTATTGTTTTCTTGAAAAAGTTTTGCTCTTGTTCCAACACCAGTTAAAGTACCTAGCGTATCAAACATATCAGTAATCAAAAATGTAATTATTACAGGTAATAAAGACAATGAAAGTGCACTCACAATATCAAGTTTAAGCATAATTGGTTCAATTGAAGCAGGAGCACTCAATATTTCTTTTGGATATTCTCCTAGACCAAAACTCCAAGCTACTATAGAAGTAATTGCAATTGATAAAATAAAAGCACCTTTTATCCTATATGAGTAAAATGCAAAAGCTAAGATAAGACCCAAAACACCCAATTGAACGTCTGCTTTTGAAAAATCGCCAAGACCAACAAGTGTAGCATCGTTATTAACTATCATTCCCATTTGTTTTAAACCAATAAAAGCAATAAAAGAGCCAATTCCAGCGGAAATTGCACGTCTTAAACTCATAGGAATTGATGTCATAATCCAGACTCTAAAGTTTGTAAAAGAAAGTATTACAAAAAGAATACCAGACAAAAATACAATACCTAAAGCTGTCTCCCAAGGTATTTTCATTCCCAATACTAAACCATAAGAGAAATAAGCATTTAGCCCCATTCCCACAGACATTGCTATTGGAGTATTTGACCATAATCCACTAAAAAGTGTTGCTAAGATTGTTATAAATGCTGTTGCAGTAACAACTGCTTCCATTGGAAGCCCTGCATCAGCTAAAATAAATCCATTTACTGGAACAATATACATCATCGTTAAAAATGTAGTAAATCCAGCAGAGAACTCAGTAAAAACATTGGTATTATGTTCTTTTAGCTTAAACATAAAGTTATCCTTAAATTTTAGAATTAAGTTTTGATTATACAAAATGTAAGGTAAGATACTACTAAAAATATGTGATAAATATGTGACAATTAAGCAACTTACAATTTAATAAATAAAAAATATAAAGAAAGATTATGAATATAACAAATGAATGTGTAAAATGTATAGTAGGACAGATTGACAAAGCTACAAAGCTTTTAAATCTAGAAAAAGAGCTATCATTAGAAATTATGAATGAAGTAGAAAAGAGAGCTTTATCTTTTTCATTTAAAGAGACACCTCCTCTTGTTGCAAAAGATGTATATGAATATCTAGCATTAAAAACTGGATTAGAAGATCCTTTAGAAAAATTAAAACAAGAATCAATTAAAAAAGCTACATCATATCTTCCTTTAATCGAAGAGAAAATACAGAATAATGAAGACAAGCTATTTACTGCAATAAAAGCAGCCGTTGCTGGAAATGTCATAGACTTTGCAACAACAAAAGAGTTTTGCTTAGATGAAGAAATCAATTCGATATTTCATACAGACTTTGCAATAAATGATTATAAGTTATTCAAACAGAAACTTGAAACATCTAATGAACTAATAATTCTTAGTGATAATGCAGGAGAAAATGTATTTGATAAAATTCTAGTAAAAACTATTGCAAACTTATATCCAAAAATAAAAATTTATTATGCAACAAGAGGAAAAGCAATTATAAATGATATAACAACTAAAGAAGCTTTTCAAATTGGTATTGATAAATATTGTGAAGTAATTAGTTCGGGCGTGGACACTCCGGGATTAGAAAAAAAACAAGCAGATAAAAACTTTTTAAAACTCTTTCATAATTCTCCTTTAGTTTTATCAAAAGGAATGGGAAACTTTGAATGTCTAGAGTCATATAAAGACGATAGAGTTTTTTTTCTATTTAAAGTAAAGTGTGAAGTCGTAGCAAATCAAGTTTCAAGAAATTTAGGTGAAATCATCTTAAAAAGAGGATAATAAGCTATAATATAAAAAAAATAAGGGTATTAATGGCAAAAGGCAAAAAAACTATCATCAAAGAAATTAAATTACTAGAAGATGATGTAATTTCTATAAATGGAAAAGAATATATTATATTAGAAGAGATAGATGATATTGAAACGGCGACAATGATGAAGATATCTTCTAACGGAAATAGAATTTTGCGTTTTAAAGATGAAAATAAAAAAGCTAGAATTGATGTAAAAAGAGAAATAAATATTGTTAAATATACTATCAATGACCTAGAAAGAGCTAAGTTATTCCAAAAAGGAAATGATAAATCCAATTTAAATGATGCTGATAAAAGAGTTGTTATTGCACAAGCGTTTTCATATATTAAAGCTCGAGCTATCGTATCACAATTTGGAGATAAAGAAAGTCCTAAATATAATCCAGAAATTGGAAAAACTGTCTTTTACTTATTAGAGGAAGAATAGTACTTAGTAAGGGTTTAGAAGTATTATAGAGAACATTAAGAAGGTTATATAATTGAAGCTAATTAATCATACTTACCATAATCAAAATAAGTTAGAAAAATTTATTGAAAGTAATCAATTAACAAATACTAAAAATATTTTAATTCAAATTTTTACACCTAGTAGGGATAAACAATTTATTGAAAAACTAATTGATACTATATTAAATAATATACCTAAAGCAAAGATAATTGGAGCAACTACTTCTTTTGAAATATCTACAAAAGGACTACATGAGAATGAGACAATCATTTCATTCTCCAAATTTAAAGAAACACTTATAAAAACATATTATATAGAAGGAAATGATAATAGTTTTAAAATAGGGAAAAAACTCATAAACCAACTAGAAAATCCAAATGATATCTCGATAAAAACTGCTTTTTGTTTTTCAAATAAAAAAAATATAAATGGTGACGAATTATTAAATGGAATCAATTCAATAAATTCATCATTAATAATTGCAGGGGGTATTGCCGGTGACTATGTAACATATCATAAAAGTTTTGTTTTTACAGAAAATATAATTTTAGAAGATGGAACTATACTTGCGACACTAAAAAATCCTAACTTACAAGTTTTTACAGAGCAAAATTTTAACTGGGATACTATTGGAAAAAAACATATTATTACAAAATCAATTAAAAATAGAGTTTATGAAATTGATAATATGACAACTTTAGAATTTTATAAAAGATATCTTGGTGAAAATATTGATGAAGATATAATTAATACATGCTTTGGTATTCCACTTATAATAGAAAAAGAACGAATAAATATTGGAAGAGGTATTTATTTACTCCATGATGATGAAAGTATTTCTTACTCAGGAAATGTCAATGAAGGTGACTCTATAAGGTTTGGCTATGGGAATACAAATTTAATACTAGAAAAAAGTAAACAAAGTATTTTAAAACTAAAAGACAAAGATATTGAAGGTTTCTACATATACTCTTGTTTAGGAAGAAGAAAAGCTTTTATGAGTAAAAGTATTGATATTGAAATAGAACAACATAATAAGATTGCACCTATGTGTGGTTTTTTGACACATGGTGAATTCTTTCATGGAAATATAAAAAGTTGTAAAAATAGATTTTTAAATCAAACTATGACTGTTTTAGCATTAAGTGAATTAGAAGAAAAACCTATTAAAGAAAAACAAGAACAAACAATAATAAGTAAAGAATATAAAAAGTATCTAGCACTTAATAATCTTATTTCAAAAACATCTAGTGAGCTAGAAGATTTAACTAATAATTTAGAGAAAAGAGTATCAGAAGAAGTTAAAAAAAATGAAGAACAAGAAGTGTTATTAAATCTTACCCAAGCTCAAGCAGAAGTAGGATATATGCTTGAAATGATAGCTCATCAATGGAGACAGCCATTAAGTGGTATTAGTACAATTGCAAGTACTTTACGTCTTAAAAATGATCTTGATAATCTTACAAAAGATGAAATAACTTATCTTGCAAAGGATATTTTAGACTTCGCAAGTTTTGCAAATGGAACAATTGAAGATTTTAGAGCTTTATTTAAAGCAAAACAAAAATATGAAAAAATTGAAATAAAAAACCTAATAAATAAAGTAAAAAATATTTTAAAATCATTACTTGCAAAAAATAGTATAAATCTAAAAGAGACTTATATCTGTGATGAAAAATCTGAACTATGTATTCCTTTAGGACAAACACTACAAGTTTTTATAAATATAATAAATAATGCAGTAGATGCTATAATAGAAAATAAGATTGAAAATCCATCTATTAATCTACATGTTAAAAAGAATGAAGATAATTATTCTATTATAATTGAGGATAATGCAGGAGGAATTCCAGAAGAAATCCTACCTAAAATATTTAATAAAAGATTTTCAACAAAACAAGAAGATGTCGGTACAGGATTAGGTCTTGATATATGTAAATCTATTATTCAAAAAAAACTAAATGGTTCAATAAATGCATCAAACGGGGAACACGGTGCTATTTTTGAAATTGAAATTCCAAACAATATATTTCCTTAAGAGAATAATCTCTCTTTAAACATTTTAAACCAAATAGATTCACTTCTTAAAGTTAGTATTTTAGAAATTTCCTTTATACCTTTTTCAATCTCTATTTTCGACGAATTTGTAAAATTAAACCTTGCTTCTTTTGTTTTTTTATTATCTGCAAAAAATACTTGAGCAGGTACAAAAGCAATATTTTTTTTTAAAACTTCTTTTGCTAGTTTAAAACTATCTTCATCAAACCTACCATAAATAAACATTCCACCTTTTGGTTTCTCAAACTTAAAACTTGGTATATATTTTTTAAAACAATTTGACATAAACTCCATTTTATCTTTATAGTTATCTCTAACTATTTTTAAATGCTCAAACAAATCATTATCCTCTAAAAACTGATTTAGAATCATTTGGTTTAAAGTTGGAGTATGTAAATCTAAAGCTTCTTTTGAAACTAATATTTTCTCAATTAACCTTCTATCACTTCTAATCCACCCAACTCTTAAACCAGGGGCAACAATTTTAGAAAAAGACCCTAAATGAAAACTTTTTTTATATAATGCACTTATAGGTTTTTCTATCTTACCTTCAAAATCTAATAAAGAGTATGCGCCATCTTCAATTAAATAAGAGTTTGTTTTATTTAATATATGACTTATCTCTTTTCTTTCTATTTTATCTAAAGACTTTGCATTTGGATTTGCAAAATCACTCATAATATATAAGCCACTCTCTTTTTTAAGCTCATAATTTAATGAACCAATATAATTAAAACCTTTAACCTTTAAATCTAATACTTTAAATGCAGATAAAGCTCCTATATAAGTTGGAGTTTGAACTAAAACTTCTTTTTCTATAAAAGTCTTACTAATAATATCAAAGGCTTGTTGACTACCTGTAGTTATCAATATCTCATCTTTTGTAGTAGGAAAGTCGAAATATTCTGTATAAAGCTTTGCTATTTTCTCTCTTAAATTGTCTAATCCTTGTGATTTCGAATATTGCATGCTCATACTATTTTCTAATACTTTAATAGATGCATTTTTTAATTTATCCATAGGAAATAAATTTTCATTAGGTAAGCCACCTGCAAAAGAAATTGTCTCTTTATTTGTTGCATCTAATATTTCTCGTATATATGATCTTTGTATTTTCTGTTTCATTCTATTTTCCTTTTTTTACTACAGGCATTTTAATTGAAAATAAAATTTAATTCTTTATCCTATATTTCAAAATATTTGTCTTATATTGCTTTTTTTGTTATACTTTTGTATGGAGTTTATATGAAAAAAGAAACTAAACATGATAGAGCAAATATTGTAAATAACTCACTATTCTATATTTATAAATATATAGATAGTCCTATAAATTTAGATGAATTAGCAAAATTAAACTCCGTAAGCAAATATCATTTTCATAGAATATTCAAAGAAGAAACAGGAAAAACACTATTTGAAACTATCACGTCAATAAGATTACAGAAAGCTGCAAACCTGCTTATTGTAAATCAATACTCAACAATAAGTGAAATTATTACTAAGTGTGGTTTCTCCTCTCACTCTTCATTTATAAAAGCTTTTAAAAAACGATTTAACTACACGCCAAAAGAATGGAGAAACGGTGGATATAAAGAGTACTCAAAAGAGATATTAAAAGAGTATCCAAAAGTAACTCAATTTGAAAACTTAGAACCTGAAATAAAACCTTGTGAATCAATTTATTGTGCATATATAAGACATAAAGGTTATGATTTAAGTATAAAAAAGACATGGCAAAGGCTTAATGCTTTATCTTATGAACTTGAGCTAAATAATTCTCGACAAATTGCATTACAACATGACAACCCTACAATAACTCCATTAAAAGAAGCTTCATATGTTGCATGTATTGAAGTTCCAAAAGACTTTAAGGCAATAAGTACCTTAGAAATACCAAAATGTTTATGTGCAGTTTTCCATCTAAAAGGTGAATACGGAGATGTTCTAAATCTTATGAGATATGCATACCATTTTTGGCTACCAACTTCAGGTTACGAATCAAAAACTATGCCTTCTTATTCTATTTATAAATCAAATCATTTCTTAAATAGTGATGGTAAAATTGATTTAGAGTTCTATCTACCTATTTCTGTTGCTTACTAAAATTTGTTCTATATATATACTTAGCAATTTCTTCTAAAGTATACTTCTCATAGCCAAGTTCAGGCATAAGTTCAAATTTTTCTATTGAATCTTGCATAATAGATGTCTTTGTATTTGGTTTTAAAATCCATGTAGTCATATACTCTACAAAATCTTTTTCTTTTGGAAATGCATTTATATAGTTTTCTTTTACTTCTTTTATTGAAGGGGCTGAAACACTTTTTGTTTTAAAATGGCAAGTTATACAATTTCCATTAAAAAGTAGCTCTCCATAAGTAGCTGCACTAATATTTGTAAGTAATAGTATAAGTAATATTAATAATTTCATAAATTAATATTATCAAATTTTATAATATTTTTTTATGATTTAAATCAAGCTTTAAATATTGAAATTCTATTTCGTCCATTCCTTTTTGAAGAATATAAAGCCTCATCTGCTCTAATTAATATATCTTCAATTTCTGTATCATACTTACTATTTAAAGAACTAATTCCTAAACTAATAGTAACAGATATACTAATAGATTCATTTGTATAAGATTCTTCCTCTACTGTTTTTCTTAGTTTTTCAGCAATTGTATAAGCACCATCACAAGAGGTTTCATTTAACAACACAACAAATTCTTCTCCTCCAATTCTTGCTACTAAATCAGATGTTCTTATTTTATTATGAATAGTTTTAGAAACTGATTTTAAAACTTCATCACCTATAAAATGACCAAACTCGTCATTTATCTTCTTAAAAAAATCAATATCAATAATTATTAAAGACATTTCAGTTTTATCTCTTTTTGCAAGAGAAAAGAGTTTTTCCCCTAATTGAAAAAAATATCTTCTATTTGGGATTTTTGTTAAAAAATCTATTGTTGCTAATTCATTTAATTTTTTTACACTATCTTCTAATTCCTGTGTTCTACTTTTAATTTTGCCCTCTAAATTTGCATTTAATAATTCAATAGTTTCCTGTCTTTTATAAATAGAATTTATAAAATAAACAACTATAGTTGAAATAAATAAAGATATAAAAACTACAGCTGCAGTTAAAGATAAGCTATTATTTCTAATTAATATTATTTTATCATTGTAATTATCCAATGGAATAGTAACTCTTAATCCACCTCTAATATCTCCTAAAGTATATCCTTGTTCTGAATGACATTCAAGACAAGATTTTTTCACTTCCAATGAACCCATAAAATTAAAACTATTCTTTTCAATTTTTGTATAATATTTTTCTTCCTTATTACTTTCAAAAAAAGTTAAAGCCTCAGATTCAAATTTATCTGCTTTATTTCCCGGATTAATAGGAGTTAAACTTGTGATTTTATAATAATATTTTCCATTTTTATTAGCTATTTCTGATATTTGTCTAGTCATCCAAGCAGGATTGATTTTAATTAAAAGTTCATTTTCTTTTGTAAATGTATGATTATCTTTTAAATACTTATTTGGTTTTAAAGTAGAATTAGCTTTTACATAAACCCCGCCGTGTTGTGAATTCCAAACTCTTGTATCTATCATATTTCGAAAATGTGCAATGGCTTCTTGTTTTAATGACATTTGAGATAATTCAATATATTGAATTTTCGAAATATTAATATAATATATAATAAAACTAGTACCAAAAGCTATAGATAAAAGAAATAAGAAAATAATAATACTTTTATTAATATTTTTCATTATAAGCCTATAAATTTTTATTACATTTATTATACTATTATTTCCTTTAAATAATATTCTTATGGATTAGTATAGAGATTATCGCTGCTACTACAAATAAAAAATAATATTTATGAATATAAATTAAAATGCCTTAATTTAGTAAGTTTGTGATATAATCAAAATAGGGAAAAAAATATAATAATTTATATTTAGGGAGGAAACCATGTTGAAAAATAGTTCAATAAAAGCAAAATTACTTATTACAGTAATTGGGGCAATCATTTTTGTTGCAGGAATACTGTCATTTCAGTCAATTTTATCTGTAGAGCATGAAGCTGAGATTGTTATTAAAGAATCTACTGATGCCGCATATAAAGCAAAAGAGAAGGAACTGAAAAATTATGTATCTTTAGCTTATAAGACTGTTGAGTCTTATTATGCACGTACAGCTAAAGATAAGATAAAAGAAGAGGTAAAAAGTTATATTAATGAACAAGCAGACTTTTTATTTTCTATTATAACTAGTGAGTATGAGAAAAATAAGGATATTTTACCTCCTGAAGAGCTAAAGAAAAGAATCAAATCAATAATAGCATCTACAAGATATGGCAAATCTGGATATTTCTGGATAAACGATTTTGATTATAAAATGGTTATGCATCCAATTAAAAAAAGCTTAGCAGGAAAGTACTTTAAAAATACGCCAAAAGTTCCTTTTGTTCAATTAGGAGTTGATGAACTTAAAAAAAGTGGAAAAGATGTAGGATTTATTGAATACTCTTTTTTAAATCCAAGTAGTCAAAAAACTGTTTTTAAATCTTCTATAGTAAAAGTTTTTAAACGATATAATTGGATTTTAGGAACAGGTGCTTATATAGATGATGTTACAGAAAAAATGAAATCTGAAGCTTTAACGGCTATATCTAAAATGAGATATGGTAAAACAGGATATTTTTGGATCAATGACTCAAACCATGTAGTAAAAATGCATGCAATAAAAGCATCACTTGCAGGGAAAAGTATGTATGATTTAAAAGATGCAAAAGGAAAATACCTATATAGAGAAATTGTAAAAGCTGCGAATGCTAAAAAAGAAGGTGGCTTAGTAAAGTATTTCTGGACAATTCCTGGAAAAGAAGGGAACTTTGAGAAATTTTCATATGTAAGAAACTTCAAAGAATGGGATTTTATTATAGGAACAGGCGCATACATAATAGATATTCAAGAACAAGTTAAAAAAATAAATGAAGAAACAGAAGCAAATATAAAAAATGTAATAATTACATCAATAATAGAAGTTTTTGCTATCGTTTTAATCCTTGGATTTATTCTTATCTTCACTCTTAAAAAAATACTTTTCAAACCTCTTTCTGACTTTCAAGATGGATTATTAAGTTTCTTTAAATATATAAATAAAGAACAAAAAGATATTGATCTATTAGAAATAAAATCAGATGATGAAATTGGTAAAATGGCAGTGATTATCAATGAAAATATTAATAAAACAAAAACAATTTTAGAACAAGACAATGTATTAATCAATGATGTTAAAGAGATTGTAAATCATGTAGGAGAAGGTTATTTGGAAAAAAGAATTACTAACTCTACAAACAATGAATCGCTAGAAGAATTGAAGTCATTGTTAAATAACATGTTAGAAAATGTTCAAAAACTAGTTGGAAACAATATAAATTCACTTAGTGACGTATTAGAACAGTATGCAAATAGAAACTTCACTGAAAAAATTGATGCTACTACGAGTGGTAAAATTGGAACTGATATTATAAACATGAATAGAATGATTACTAAAATTTTACAAGACAATCAAGAAGATGGTATTAGTTTACAAGATCGTTCAGGCGAATTAACATCAAATGTTAAAATTCTAAATGAAAATGCAACAAGTCAAGCAGCTTCATTAGAAGAAACAGCAGCTTCTATTGAAGAAATTACAAGTAACATAAAACAAACTAGTGAAAAAGCACAAGAGATGCTTCATATATCTGCAGAAACACAAGAATCTGCAAATCTTGGTAAAGATTTAGCAACAAAAACTGTGAACTCTATGGATGATATAAATGAAACAGTAATTGCAATTAATGAAGCTATTTCTGTTATTGATCAAATTGCCTTCCAGACAAATATCCTATCTTTAAATGCAGCAGTAGAAGCAGCTACAGCAGGTGAAGCAGGAAAAGGTTTTGCAGTTGTTGCACAAGAAGTAAGAAACCTTGCCTCTCGTTCAGCGGAAGCAGCAAAAGAGATTAAAGATTTAGTTGAAAGCGCAACAGTTAAAGCCAATGAAGGTAAAAAAATCAGTACATCAATGATTGAAGGATTTAATAATCTTGAAGAAAAAATTATGAGTACAAGTAATTTAATTGATGATGTTACAAATGCAGCTAAAGAGCAAAATACAGGAATGGCTCAAATTAGTGATGCAGTTAATCAATTAGATAGATTTACACAAGAAAATGCATCTATTGCAGATAGAACAAACTCTATTGCATTAGAAACAAATGAAATAGCAAAAGATATTGTTGATAATGTAAATAACAATAATTTTGACGGTAAAAGTTAGAAGAAGAGATTTTCTCTTCTTCTCTTTTATTCTTCTATATTTTCATATGTAGTTTTATTACGTCCATTCTCTTTTGATTCATATAAAAGTTTATCTACTCTACTATATATTTCTTTCGAAGTTAAGTTATCTTTCTTCTTAATTATGTTTATATTTATTAAACCAATAGAGACCGTTATATAAGGTGAAACTTTATTATTACATGATTTTAATTTAGCATTTTCAACATTTTGTCTTAATTTTTCTATTAAAAAAAATGAATCTTTATTACTTTTTACATCAAATAATATTCCAAATTCTTCGCCTCCTAATCTAAAAATATAATCATTTGGTCTATGAAAAGTTTCTTTTAATATTTTGCCAATAGAAACTAAAGCTTCGTCTCCTGCTTGATGCCCAAAACAATCATTAAAGTCTTTAAAAAAATCTATATCTATTAAAGCAAGTGAAAAACCGTGATTATGTCTATTTAATAAACTTAGTTTTTTTTCAAATATCTCTTCAAAATATCTTCTATTATTTAAACCTGTTAAATAATCTGTAATACTTAAACTATTTAATATTTTATTCTTTTTATCTAATTCAATAAGTGTTTTCTTATATTCACTTATATCTAGCATTATCCCAACTAAACCTAATATCTCACCATCTATTTCAAATGTAGATTTATAAAAATTAAAATATCTATCTAATCCATCAGAACATCTTACTTTTGCTTCATAGAACTGAACACCAGCATTTAGTAAAAGTTCTTTATCTTTTTCATAATAAATATCAGCATGTTCTTTAGGAATAACATCTGGTAAATCATAAAGACTTTTTCCTAATATTTCATCTTTAGATATACCTAAAATTGTTTTTGAGAATGCATCATTACAATGGCGATATATGCCACTTCTATCCTTATAAAACATTGGGCTAGGGATTATATCAAATAGCATTTTTAAAAAAGAATCATTTACTTTTATATTTTTCTTTAAAGAATCTAACAATAAAAGTGTACTTTCTAAAGATTCTACTTTTGATTCTAGTTCTGTATAGGAAGGTTTAATATTCATTTTTCTATACCTCTATTTCTATGTTAATCCAAAAATAATTACTATTTAAATAAAGAAACTATCTATATCATTATTTTTATTTTTTTTAAAGAAATAATAATATCATATATTTTTATTTTTTTTACTATTAAAAGACAAATAAATAAAAATTTCTAAAACAAACTCTTTTTTAATTACTCTTTTTAGTCATTTTTAGTAATATCTCCCATGGAATTATTAAATAAAGAAGAATGTATTTACCTTTTAGATGAGAATAACTTTGAGTTTCCTGATGAAAGTATGATGAATAATGATCTAGTTGCAGTAGGAGGAGACTTTCATCCTCAAAGAATTATAAATGCCTATGAGCAAGGGATTTTTCCCTGGTTTATAGATGAATATAATCATATACATTGGTATAGTCCAAATAAAAGAATGGTCTTATATCCAAATGAGTTTAAAGTTTCAAAAAGCTTAAAAAAAACTATCAGAAATAAAGGTTTTATAATTAAATCAAATGAAAACTTTGAGGAAGTTATTAAAAACTGCTCTACTATAAAAAGAAAACATGAAGATGAAACATGGATTGATGATAATTTTATACAAGCATATACAAACCTATATGAACTAGGAATAGCTTTTTCAATAGAGTGCTATCTAGAAAATAAACTAGTAGGTGGATTATACGGCTTACTTATAAATAATATATTTTGTGGAGAAAGTATGTTCTCAAAAGAAAAAGATGCCTCAAAAGTTGCTTTTTATCACCTGTGTAAACAAGCAGAAGAGAATAATATAAAACTTATAGATTGTCAGGTTTATAATGAACACTTAGCAAGTCTTGGGGCAAAAGAAATAAAAAGAGAAGAGTATTTTAAAATCTTAAATAATAGCTACTAATTTTGCATATCTAAGTTATCAATAATTATAAATACAATATAATGTTATTTCTTATCAATAAGGTTCAAAATGAAAAGCTCTTTTTTAATTTGTATATTATATACATTAGTTTTATTTAGTTTTTTTATTCCTCATCTTTGGGTATTAGCTACATTAAGTATTTCTCTTTTTCTTATAGAAAACTTTTACAGTAAAAAAATGATAAATGTTTTAAAATAAACAAGAAAACTTTA
>Ga0193963_1000359_pt1 | contig 24076 bp, 18 predicted proteins | sample FB_6_MG_FD_140359 | JGI IMG/M metagenome (GOLD analysis project Ga0193963, IMG submission 140359) | Microbial mat bacterial communities from the Broadkill River, Lewes, Delaware, United States - FB_6_MG | ecosystem: Environmental > Aquatic > Freshwater > River > Microbial mats | place: USA...
ACATTACCGGTGGCGTTTGCACCTTCGGCAACCGTCGTCGTATCAGAAGTGGTATCGGTATTATCCGGGGTAATACTGATCGAGAGCGTATCGGTGGCACCGGTATTGGTGGTGTAAGTAGATACCGGCACTGCCCCGTCGTAATCGGCCACTGGGGTAAAGGTGTAGCTGCCATCACCAGTAATTTGTAATGTACCCACGCCCGCAATGGTGGCGGTATCACCGGCGTTATACACAGTAGCATCACCAGCCACGGTAAATTGGGTGACGCTGGTATTATTGGCTTCGTCGTTCGTTAATACATTACCGGTGGCGTTTGCGCCTTCGGCAACCGTTGTCGTATCGGCTGTGGTATCGAGGTTATCAGGGGCAACATTAAGGGTTACTGTTGCCGTTGATGTGTCGCCATCACTATCGGTTAGTGTATAGGTAAAGCTATCGGGGCCGTTGTAATTTGGGTTTGGCGTATAGGTAAAAGTGCCATCGGTGTTCATAACAACAGTGCCATTAGTCGGGCCATTACCCGCAGCGACACTGTAGAGGTTGCCGCCATCACCGCTGGCGGTATCATTACCGCTGACGTTACCAATAAAATCAACCCCTTCAGCGGCCGCTAGTGGGCCGTCATCAACCGCAATCGGTGAATCATCAACAGGCGCCACATTAATCGATACGGTATCGGTATCGCTTAGTGGTGTGCCGGCACTGTCTGTTGAGATAATGGTGAGTGTATCGTCACCATTAAAGTTTGCGCTACCTTGATAACTTAAACTCGCCAAGGTGGCATTAATATCGGCCTCACTACCACTAATGGTGAGTTCATCACTGCCATTAGCACCAGCGCTAATAGTCGCGCCTGCGGCGAGTATCACATTAAGTATGCCACTGGTAACACTTAGTTGAGCAGAGGCCAGGTTACCGTCAACATCGGTGACACTAATTGTATTGCCACCATCAAATACAAGTGGTGTATCTTCATTAACACTTTGTGCACCGGGCACATTATTAACAGGCGCATCATTGATAGGGTTAACATTCAAAGTAAAGGTATTAACGTCGTTATCAAATGCACCGGCGCTATCTTGAACACTAAAGGTAAATGTATCGTAAGGGCTGCCATTGCCATTTTCTGCCGGGGTAAACACTAAGTTGCCGGCCTGGATGTCAGCAACCGCAATGACTTGACCATCACTGACAGGGTTGCCGTTTAAGGTAAGATCACCAAGTGTTGGAGCAGTATCAATGCGAACATTAGTGAAGGTTTGGCCAATATCAGCGTCGGCAAAACCAAAGTCATTCACTTGTACACTGTAACTGCCATCTTCATCGATAGTTGCGTTGTTGTCGGTACCTGTTGGCGGTGTATTGTTGCCTACATTGACGGTAATTGTAGCGGTATCACTCAAACCATCGGGGTCAGTTACGGTATACGTAATTTCAACAACACCCGCTAGGTTTGTCGCTGGAATAAAATTGACAGTGCCATCAGGGTTGAGTGAGACATTTCCCTGAGTGGGATTACTTAATACTGGGTTGCTCACACTAAGTGCTGTATTGGGGTTATCAACATCACTGTCGTTGGCCAATACATCAATATCAATAGGGGTATTAATCGGTGTTGAAGCAATATCGTTTTGTGCTACTGGCGCATCATTAACCGGGGTAACATTTAGGGTAAAGGTATTGGCGTCATCATCGAAAGCACCGGCACTATCTTGAACGCTAAAGGTAAAGTTATCGTAGGGCGTACCATTGCCATTGGTAGCGGGTGTAAATTGAAGGTTGCCCGCTTGAATATCGGCAACACTAATGACTTGAGTATCGCTAACAGGGTTGCCATTGAGGGTTAACTCACCGAGTAAGGGGACAGTATCAATGCGTACATTATCAAACACCTGCCCCACATCTGCATCACTAAAACCAAAGTCGCTGACTTGTAGTGTGTAACTACTATCTTCAACGACCGTGGCATTATTATCAGTGCCCTCTGGCGGTGTGTTATCGCCTACAGTTACGGTTAGAGTTGCTGTGTCAGCAGCACCGTCGGGGTCAGTCAATGTGTAGGTAATCTCAACGATACCGGTAAAGTTAGTCGCGGGCGTAAAGTTGAGTGTGCCATCGGGGTTTAACGAAATGCTCCCTTGTGCTGGGTTTACTAGCACGGGGTTACTCACGGTCAAGTCACTATTAGGGTTATCGACATCACTGTCGTTACTGAGAACATCAATAGCAGGTAAGCCGGTGTTAATCGGTGTTGCTATGGTATCGTCAACAGCAACCGGGGCGTCGTTTACTGGCGCAACAGTAATATTGACCGTTGCGGTATCTGTACCACCATTGCCATCACTGACTGTATACTCAAAACTCGCCGGGCCGGAGTAATCTGCATTTGGAGTGAAAGTGACGGTGCCATCAGGGTTAAGAATAACGGTGCCATTAACCGGATTACTAACGCCACTAATGATTAGGTTATCGCCATCAGGGTCGATGTCGCTATTGTTCACTAAGTCATCAATACCCAGTGTTATAGGTGTGTCTTCAACTAATGGCTGCGCAAGTGTATCGTCAGCGGCAATCGGTGCGTCATTAACAGGGTTAACTGTCACATCCAAGGTAGCCGTAGTGACACCACCATTACCATCATCGATCGTATAGGTGATGATATCTGGGCCGTTATAATCGGTATTAGGTGTGTAATTTAAGGTTCCATCGGGGTTGATGGTCACACTGCCGTTTGCCGCACTGGCACTGGTAATTGTCAGTGGGTCACCGTCGGGGTCGGTATCATTACTCAATACGTCTATCGCATTAAGTGGCGTGTCTTCATCGGTAACAACTGCTGTATCACTGTTGGCGATAGGACTGGCATTGGCATTTAACGCATTATTACTGTCGAGATCACCAGGCTGCTCTACGAGTACGTCTTGCGCATTACCCGGTGCAGTCGTTTCAAAACCGCTGACTGGGGTTACTTGCTCGCCGGTTCGCGAAAGGATAACAAATGTTTGTTGAGGGTCTTCGCCCGCGCCTGGAGCTTGTTGTATGGGTGCACCAGCAGCAGGGGCTTCTAATAGATCTTCAATGCTGCGGCCTTCTGCAATAGCCTGTTCAAGTAGATCAATATTAACCGCGTCTTCTAGGGAGCCGTCTTCTTTTGCAGAAGCGATTGCATCTAATAAAGGTTGATCAAGACGCTGGGATTGATCATAACCAATATTAAGAACCGCATCACCGGGCAGTAGCACGATGGCAACGCTGTTATCAGCACTGACTAGGATATCATTTAAGTAAACTTTATCGCCTGACCGGGCGTCGATTTCTTCTCCAGAAGCACGCAGTATCTTAACCGTACCTTTAACGTCGGCAACACTACCGATTACTTTGCTTTCAATGGATGGTGAGACCACGTTTCCGTCAGCCATAGTTTTACCCTCATACTAAGAAATACTTCATTTATTCATTATTGTGAATAAAAACACATACTACAAATAACATTTCGCCATATAAATGATTATTTTATAGCCAGGGATTGGTTAAGGCCTCCCATTGCGTTAAAGACGCGGTACTGGGCAAAAATCCAGTCGTATTTTGCATTGATAAAGCTACGTCTCGCATCGATCAGCTCATTTTCTGTGTTTAATAAATCTAACAGCGTTCGACGACCAATATTAAATTGCTTTGCATAGGCTTCTTTTGTATCACTGACAGAATGAACATAACGGCTTAGGGATTCCAGCTGCATTTTAGTCGCTTCTGCGGCATTCCAAGATAAGCGTAAGCTTTCAGCCACTTGCCGCTTAGTACTATTGCGAATATCTTTGGCTTCTTCAACCAACACGGCAGTTTGCTTGCGACGCGCTTTGTTTGCACCACCATTATAAAGGTTATAACGCAGGCGCAATGCAATTAGACCATCTTCATTATCGCCACGCACACCATCAATGTCTTCATTCCACGTGCGCTCACCTTCTAGTTGTATCGTTGGCCAAAAGGGGCTTTCGCTGGCATCGTACTGTGCACTTGCATCGTCAACATCAGCAGAAGCTGCCAGCAACGTCGGATGGTTTTGATAGGCCTTTTCAGTAGCCACCTCTAAACTAGAGGGCAGCAATTCATGCACAGTTGCTCTTGGCTCTTCTAGTGTTGTTTCATCGGCATCATAACCAACAACACGGGTAAAATTAGTTTTGGCATCGAGAAGATTATTTTCACCTGCGATAAAATTGCTGTTGGCAAGTGCTAAACGTGCAGCAATCTGATCGAGGTCAGCCTTGCTACCTACACCCGCCTTACTGCGCAGAGACATTTGATCGTAAATTTCTTGGTGGGTTTTTAGTGATGCACCTACAAGATCACGCAACTCTTTGTGGCGCATGACATCGAGATAGGTTTCAATCGCTCTAAGTGAAATATTCTCTTCAACCGCAATCGCTTCATACAGAGCACTGTTGTAACGCGCTTCTTGACGGCGCACTTCACTGCTGGTGGCCATACCATCAAAGAGCATTTGGCGTAACTGCACTGATGCTTCGCGTCGAGTTAGTGCTACACGGTCATTATTTGTTGAGGGTGAATCGGTTACTTCCCGGCCAATACCTGCACTGGCATCTAAGCGAGGCAAATAACCCGCTTTAGCGCCTCTGATCTCAGATTCGCGGGCAAGATACTCTTTACGAGCAGACTGTACGTCGGGGTTAGTATCCAATGTATGCCTAACCACTGCATCGACAGTCAGTGCCGATACGGGGGATAAGAGAGAAAATTGAAGCATGAATCCAAGTATTGTGATGTATTTTAAATTCATATTTTTTTTCATTGCATACCCTTAATTATCCAAAAAGTGTGACAAGCATCACAGCTAGAATTATATGGTGAAACTTTAAACAATCAAATGTTCACATGACCTTAGATGGCAAACAAAGCCACTCCACGTCACATTAAAACATATAAAAAGATAAGTAAAACATAACCTTAGATGACTATATTAGAAATAGCTTAACATGATAGTCTAGATAGAGTGAACGAACCTCAGATAAAAGGTCGCTGATATCACTATGATTCTTAAGCTATTTTTATAATAACAATGCATAGATGATTGTTCTTATACTGTATTAGCAGCCTACTTTACTGTTTTATAACTATTAATGTGTGATCCGTGGCTCATTAATACTGGCAAAGTGTAAAAAATAAGGATTATCGTTCTCTTAGAGCCAACTGTTTAGTTTTTAATATAGGCTTTAGTATATAGTCCAGTACCGTCTTCTTACCTGTTAAAATATCAACATTGGTTGTCATTCCTGGAATAATGGGTAACGGTGATGATTTATCCCCCAAAAATGCCTCTTTGGTTTCTACCTGCACTAAATAAAAACTCTCTCCTTCGTCGTTGACAATAGTATCAGGGCTAATATGAACAACCGTTCCTTTAAGGCCACCATGGATAGAGAAGTCATAAGCAGTAAACTTGACCATGGCCGCCTGACCTGGATGTAAAAAGGCTATATCGGCAGGCCGCACACGAGCCTCGACGCGCAATTTATCTTCAGTGGGCACAATAGCCACCATATCCATACCCGGCTGAATCACACCGCCCAAAGTTTTCACAAACAATTGTTTGACCGTACCGGCAACGGGGGAACGCACAAGCGTTCTATCAACACGATCAACCAGTGCAGAGTTTGATTCCTGCATACGTGATAGCTCCGCCTGGGTTTGGTTAAATTCAGACTGAGCTTCACTACGAAAGGCTAAATCAGCGGATTGTAATTTGTCCTGCGCTTCTTTTAGCAGCGATTGCACACGTGGAATAGCCAGCTGCGCGGCATTCATATCACCGGCTAAATCATTCACTTGCCGCTCCAACCGCAAAACTTCTACTTCCGATATAGCACCTTGGCTAACGAGCGGTTTTGTCAGCCCTAACTCGCTTTTGACCAACTGATGGCTTTTTCTCAACTGGCGATATTTAGCGCGTAATTCAGAGAGCTCTTGGCGTTTTTGAGCCACTTGTTGTGTCAACACTTGAGAGCTGGCATTAAGTTCTTGCTGGCGCGCACGATATAATGCTTTTTCATAGCTCAATACATTATTAGGAATATTGGCGGCTAACAGCTCGCTTTCAGGAAATGCTTTACCCTGCGCTTCAGCTTTAAGCCGTGCTGCTGTGGCTAATAGTTGCGACTGTGTCACTGTTGACTCACGTAAAGATGATGAAAATAAAGTATCGTCTAGGCGCAACAACTGCTCACCACGTTTCACACTTTGACCTTCACGCACAAAAATATCGGCAACAATACCCCCTTCTAAGTTTTGCACAACCTGCACATATTGAGAGGGAATAACCTGCCCTTCACCGCGGGTAAACTCATCAATTTCAGCCCACGCTGCCCAGCCAATAGCAACAATAATAAGTAATACTATGGCCCATAGTAGTTGCTGGCCACCACGTGGAGATTGTTGCATAACAGCTGCTGATGCCGATGATGCATAGGATAAGTCATCATCATCAACACGCTCATTGCTATCAAAGCGTTTTAACCAAGAGGGCTGGGTGATTGGTTTGTTCTCAGGGTTGTGCGACACGAAGCTGCCCCTTTTTCAATGCTTCCAGTACAGAATTTTTTGGACCATCGGCAATGAGTTTGCCACGATCCAGTACCAATACTCGATCAACCATGCCCAACAACGAGGTTTTATGAGTCACCAAAATAAGGGTTTTTTGTACAAGAGTACTCGACAATTGCTCCAACGCTGCGCTCTCTGTGCTGTTATCCATGCCACTGGTGGGCTCATCAAATAAATAAATAGGCGCATCGCGCAGTAGCGCGCGCGCAATACCCACACTCTGACGCTGCCCCCCCGATAATGCTTGCCCACGCTCACCGACAAGGCGGTCTAAACCCAGTGGATGGCTATCGGTAAATTCCTTCACACCGGATATCTGGGCGGCATTAAGAATATGTTGGTCAGTAACGGGCTGTCCGTTAACCGCTGTACAACCGTAGGTAATATTGCTTTTAATTGAGCCGGTAAACAATACAACATCTTGAGGGACATAACCGATATGCCCTCGTAAATCGGCGGGATCAATCTGTTGCAAATCGATACCATCCACTAAAATACTGCCTTGGCTCGGCGAGTATAACCCCATGATTAATTTTTGAATAGTCGATTTGCCAGAGCCTATGCGCCCAACAATCGCTACGCGTTCGCCCGCTTTAATTTTAAAAGACACATTATCAAGTGCTGCTTGTGTTTCACCCGGGTAGTGGAAGGTTAAGCGATCAAAATGAATGTCGCCGTTAAAACTTGGGCGTTTAACGAAGGGCTTTTCTGGGTCGCGCTCTTGTTGTTTTTCAACAATCTGTGATAGTGCCGCTAGTGCGGTTTTTGTCTGGTCGTAATTAACCAGCAAGCTAGCCACTTGAGCAATCGGTGATAGCGCCCTGCCCGACAAGATAACACAGGCGATCAAAGCCCCCATCGTTAATGATTTATCAGCAATTAAATAGACACCCACAATCACAAGAATCACGGCGGCCATTTGTTGGACAACACCGGCAAAGACAGAGACCGATAGCGATAACATCCGTAGACGCTGCCCCCACCTCGCTAAATGGCCAACGGCTGCTTCCCAATGACGCTGAAGCGCACCTTCACTACCCATTGCTTTTACGGTTTCCAAGCCAACCATCGCTTCAACTAGCGTGGCATTTTTTTCCGCAGACGAGACCATTGTCTGCTCCACAGCACGATTAATAGGCCTTTGCAGTAATAACCCGTACCCTAGAATTAAGGGGAGTGCAACAATGGGAATCCAAACCAAAGGCCCACCAATATAGCCAATCAGTAGCAGGAATATTATGAGAAAAGGTAGGTCAATAACCGCTGAAATTGTCGATGCAGTGAAAAAGTTTCTTACCGTATCAAACTCCCGCAGCTGACTGACAAAAGCACCAACAGATTGCGGCCTTTCGTGGTAGCGAGCACCTAAAACACGCTCAAAGATAAACGCTGACAGTAAAATATCGGATTTTTTACCAGCCACTTCAATAAAATATCCACGCAATCCCTTTAAGATTAAATCGAACAGATAGACCATGGTGATACCAATCGCCAACACCCACAATGTCTCTAAGGCTTCATTGGGAACCACGCGATCATAGACATTCATAACAAATAGCGGGTTAGCCATGGCAAACAAGTTAATAAAGAACGATGCCAGCAATACATCGCGGTAGATTTTCCAAGATGAACGTATAACAGCCCAAAACCAACCTGTATTGCCACTTGATTGATGAGTCGTATCAGTACCGCTATAAGCGTCCATGGTACTTGCCTGCTCAAAGCGCTCTTCTGGTCGCGACAGTATTATAAAGCCGGTATAGAGTGCAGCCAATGATGTGATCGAGAGGGTTTTCTCTGCTGTCGACACCGACTCAATAACAGTGGCGATACCAGCTGAAAAATCTATTTTGGTGACAACCAACGCCGTATTATCGTGCAACAGTAATACAGCGGGTAGCACAATGCTGGGAATATTCTCAAGCTTACGCGCTACAATTTTTGCCTCTAGCCCTGCTCGTGAAGCCGCTCTTACATAGAGCTCTGGGGTTAAGCGTTCGTCAACTAATGGTAGCCCAGCAATCAATGAAGTTTCAGAGCAAGGGGTGTTTTCAAGACGAGTAATTGTCAACAAGCAAGCCAGCAGTGGGTCGTGAAAGTCACCGGTATCAATAGTGGTATTCAACTCGGTATCGACGACCTTTTGCGCTACTGTATTGTGAGGTGATATAGGCTCAATAGTTTCTGGGTGCATTTTCGACATTGATCCATCGCCTTGTAATTTAGTCGGGTCGCTCAGTAATGAACTATTAAGGAGTAATACGCTAGGGCTTATAGCCAGTGTATCTGTGAATTTTAGTCTATTATAAAGAATGTGGCGACTTTATATTTTCTTAGCCCTTTAACTCCCATTCAACAACGGTGAATACTCATGCCTTACATCCAACGCGACGCCAATGGCGCAATCATTGCTCTGGTGAATGCAACCGGTGAGACAAGTGATGAATATTTACCTGCCACAGCACCCGAAGTTGTTGCTTTTTTGAGCGCCACATCAGAGGCAGAGCTCTCCATTAATGCGCTTGCAGAATCAGACAGAGATATTGCCCGAGTCACAGAAGACTTAATCAGCTTATTGATCAGCAAGAATATTATTTTATTTACAGAGTTACCCGATGTGGTTCAGCAAAAATTGCTAGGTAGAGAAAAGCTTAGATCGACGTTAAGTGGGAGCATGGAAAATTTTTTAGATGATAATGAATTACTATAGGGGCTAATATACTACATACATATGACAATCAGCAGTGTTAGTCAGCGATGGTGCATTTCAACTTAACGGCTACAATCTACTCAATAGTTTTATCTCCCCTCCTTAACACCAGCCTTACTCTCCAAATATGGCATATTGAATATGCTCCTGATCAAAGCCACGGTGTTTAAGATAGCGTACTTGCTTTGCGCGCAGATTAAGATCACTTTCAACAATCGTTCCGAAGCGTTTCTTTTTAGCGCGCAAGGCCAAATCAAACCAATCAATATTGTTAGCCTGTAATGACTGCTCAATCAAGTGTGATGAAATACCTTTTTCACGCAATTCTTGCTTGACCCTAAAAGGGCCATAGCAAGCATTGGCACGATAGCGAATAAAGTGTTCGCTAAAACGTTCATCAGATTGATACCCTTTTTCGGCAAGCTCATCAATACCTTTTGTTATGGATTCGATTGCGTAGCCTTTTGCTATTAGCCGCCGGGAAAGCTCTAAGCGGCTATAGTCCCTGCGTGCGAGATACCGAACCAGAACACGTTCTATTTCTGCTGGTTCAGTATTGGGTTGCTCAAGGCCGTTCATCAGCGTTTATTTGGTTTTTTCAGCAACAGTTTCTGCGACATCAGGGTTTTCAGCAACGGGCCCTTTTGGCAACAGCTCGGCGCGTATAGCGGTTTCAATTTCTGCGGTAATATCAGGGTTTTCTTTTAAGAATTTAGCCACATTGTTTTTACCTTGGCCAATTTTATCGCCTTTATAGCTATACCAAGCGCCGGCTTTATTAATAAGATCTAATTTAACACCGTGATCTATTAATTCACCATAAAGGTTGATGCCCTGGCCATAAAGTATTTGAAACTCTGTTTGCTTAAACGGTGGCGCCACCTTATTTTTAACCACTTTAACCCGCGTTTCATTGCCAATAACTTCTTCGCCATCTTTTACAGCACCAATACGGCGAATATCCAAGCGAACTGACGAGTAGAACTTCAGCGCATTACCGCCGGTTGTAGTTTCAGGGTTACCAAACATTACACCAATTTTCATACGAATCTGGTTAATAAAAATGGCTAAGCAGTTAGCATTTTTAATATTACCGGTAATTTTTCGCAGAGCCTGCGACATTAAACGCGCCTGCAAACCCACGTGGTGATCACCCATTTCGCCCTCAATTTCAGCTTTAGGTGTCAATGCTGCAACAGAGTCAACAATTAATACGTCAACAGCACCTGAGCGCACCAGCATGTCGGCAACCTCTAGGGCTTGCTCGCCAGTATCGGGCTGAGAAACGATAAGGTCATCAACATTAACACCCAGCTTTTCTGCATAGATTGGGTCCAGTGCGTGCTCAGCATCAATAAAAGCACAGACACCCCCTTGTTTTTGTGCCTCGGCCACAACCTGCAATGTTAAGGTTGTTTTACCAGATGACTCAGGGCCATAGATTTCAACAATACGCCCTTTAGGCAAGCCACCAATACCCAGCGCAACATCTAACCCCAGCGAACCCGTTGATATAGCAGGGATCTCCACGCGCTCACGGTCACCCATACGCATCACGGTGCCCTTGCCAAACTGTCGCTCAATCTGACCCAATGCCGCCTGTAGGGCTTTTTCTTTATTTGATTCCATGTTGCACCACCTTTGCAATAATTGACTGCGCTCGCACTACCGGCATCACTGAAGCAGCGACTAGCGACAATACCAACGACGAAAAATAATTAACCACAGGAGCGAAACCACTCCTCTCACGCAAAACTGACTATATAGCAAAATACTGTATGTGTAAACAGTACTAATTATATATACAGCATTTATGTTTCAGTCAGGGTAAGCAGCCCTGATAATGCAGCCTCAATGGCTTGTTGCCGAATACGGTAACGGTCACCGTCAAAGTGATAATAGCGAGCCATCGTAGAGAATAGACCTGGCGATTGTGTACGATCAATCGCTTGACACCAAGCGATCCAAACACTGCCTACTGGGCGCTCCGGGGAGCCACCTGTGGGGCCCGCAATACCGCTTACGGCAACAGCTATATCTGCGTTTGTGTTCATAATAGCGCCTTTAGCCATCGCGGTTACCGTGGCTTCACAGACAGCGCCTTGTTCACTAAGTAGTGCTTGAGGCACTCCAAGAAGCTCGCTCTTAGATTGATTACTGTAGGTCACAAAGCTACTCTCAAACCACTGTGAGCTGCCATCAATTGCCGTTATAGCCTGCGCAATGCCACCGCCAGTACAGGATTCAGCAGCACTCACCTGCCAACCTCGTCGCAACAACGCCTGCCCGAGTGCTGCGGCTATTTTGATGCTTTGTGTGTCGTTCATACTCTCAGCCGCTATTGTAACTATATCTATCGATAAAAGAGCACAAGGTAGGGAAGTCCTTTAAAAAGTGCAAGGAGCAATCAATTATGCACAGCAATTTATGGCGTAATTTTCATTAATAACCTTTCTACACCAAGACACCATTGTGAGTTTCACGTAAAATGGACGGTTTTATTCTAAAGGATCTCAAACTCAATGAGCACCGCCCAAGCACAGCAAACGCCAATGATGCAACAGTACCTGCGGATCAAGGCAGAACACCCCCATGAGCTGGTGTTCTATCGCATGGGTGATTTCTATGAGCTGTTTTTTGATGACGCCAAAAAAGCCGCCGATTTACTGGATGTCACGCTGACAGCTCGGGGGAAATCATCAGGACAACCTATCCCAATGGCCGGCATACCCTACCATGCAGCCGACACTTATCTGGCAAAACTAGTGCGCGCAGGACAATCCGTTGCTATTTGCGAACAAGTCGGTGACCCCGCAACCAGCAAAGGGCCCGTTGAGCGCAAGGTGATGCGGATTGTCACACCGGGCACGGTGACCGATGAGGCACTGCTGGATGCAGGTAGGGATAATTTATTGGTGGCGGTACACACACAAACGACCACAACCGATGAAGACAACCAAGCCGATATTTACGGTATTGCCTGTCTAGATATTGGCAGTGGCCATTTTGTTGTGCTTGAGGTCAGTGGCGAAGAAGCACTTCTGGCGGAGCTTCAGCGCCTAAAACCCGCTGAACTGCTGATCAATGAATCACTCGCCCCCAATGAAGCTTTATTACAGCGCTCAGGCGTGCGCCAGCGTGCACCTTGGGAATTTGATCTCGACACGGCCAAACGATTACTTAACGATCAATTTGGCACGCGGGACTTAACGGCATTTGGCTGTGAGCACCTCGATACTGCAATGGGTGCTGCCGGCTGTGTATTGGCTTACGCGCGAGAAACACAGCGTACTGAGCTGCCGCACATTGTTCGCATTCAGTTAGAAAACCGTGAAGATGCCGTATTAATTGACGCCGCGACACGACGCAATTTAGAGTTAGACATCAATTTATCCGGCGAAGAAGATCACACCCTATTTGCCGTTCTCAATACGAGCGCAACGACCATGGGCAGCCGTTTACTGCGCCGCTGGCTTAATCGCCCATTAACTCAAAAAGATAACTTAATTGAGCGACAAGAAGCGATTGCCAGTCTATTGCAAGATTATCGTTTTGAGCCCGTTCATCAATCGTTAAAAGTCATTGGTGACTTAGAGCGTATTCTCGGACGTATAGCACTGCGCTCTGCAAGGCCTAGGGATTTATCCAGACTATGCCTGTCACTGGCGGTTTATCCACAATTACAAACACTGCTACAAGAGCATCAAGCCTCTCGTTTACAAACGCTAGCGCAAGCTATTGGTACTTTTCCTGCACTGGTTGAGCTATTAGACAGCGCTATCATTGAAAACCCACCCGTTGTCATACGCGATGGCGGTGTGATTGCGCAAGGCTACGACGCCGAGCTTGATGAGCTGCGCGATATCAGCAGTAATGCCGGGCAATTTTTAATCGACCTGGAAACCCGCGAGCGTGAGCGCACTGGCATATCAACACTCAAAGTTGGCTATAACCGCGTGCATGGTTATTATATTGAAATCAGCCGCGCACAATCTGAAAAAGCACCGGTTGACTACATTCGCAGGCAAACTTTAAAAAATGCCGAACGCTTTATTACGCCAGAACTGAAAACATTTGAAGACAAAGCCCTATCGGCAAAAAGCCGGGCGCTATCGCGTGAAAAAGCACTCTATGAAGACATTATCGAAAGGCTTAATAAAGACCTACTCGCGCTGCAAACAGCCGCCAGTGCTATTGCTGAACTCGATGTACTCAACACCTTAAGTGAACGTGCCGATCAATTAAACTTTTGCCGCCCAACGCTCATTGACGACTCGGCAATTAGGATTAGTGAAGGCCGGCATCCGGTAGTAGAGCAAGTGCTCACCAGTGCTTTTGTTCCCAATGATATCGAGCTGAACCAAGACCATCGCATGTTGATTATTACCGGCCCTAACATGGGCGGTAAGTCGACTTATATGCGACAAATTGCATTGATTACGTTATTGGCTCATATCGGTAGCTTTGTGCCGGCAAGCTCAGCACATATTGGTATTGTCGATCGTATATTTACCCGTATTGGCTCCTCGGATGACCTTGCAGGTGGCCGCTCGACATTTATGGTTGAGATGAGTGAAACGGCCAATATTTTACAAAATGCCACCGCGCGCAGCCTTGTGTTAATGGATGAAATTGGCCGAGGCACCAGCACCTTTGACGGTCTGTCACTGGCGTGGGCATGTGCTCACTATCTGGCACAAAAAATACAGGCACAGTGCTTATTTGCAACACACTATTTTGAAATCACCTCACTACCTGAGGAAACCCCAGGGGTGAGTAATGTTCACCTATCGGCAACAGAACACAACGACTCGATTGTTTTTTTGCATAAAATACAATCCGGTGCTGCCAGCCAAAGCTATGGTTTACAAGTTGCCAAACTCGCCGGCATACCACAGGCGGTATTACTGGAAGCTAAACAGCAACTGGCGCTGCTGGAAAGTGGGCTACATCCACATACAGCAGCTGCACCGCTAATTACCAACAACACACCACCAGTCACACCACAACAAAGCGAAATGTTTGCACCGGACAAGCACCCGGCTATTGATCTACTCGATGATATTGATCCCGACTCGCTATCACCCAAGCAGGCATTAGAGTTTCTTTATCGTCTTAAGGAGCAATGCTAAAGCCCTATTTTTACACAACTAACGATTGACGATATAACCAACCACCACAGGCATTAGTAATCTTCGTTATAAATAAAACCCTACACATTGCTGCAAAAACTGATAAAATGCGGCCTCGTTTTATTTCTTGGAGTTTTAACGTCATGACATTTGTAGTTGGAGAAAACTGCATTAAGTGTAAGCATACCGACTGTGTTGAAGTCTGCCCTGTCGATTGTTTCTATGAGGGTCCTAACTTTCTCGTTATTCACCCCGACGAATGCATTGATTGCGCATTGTGCGAACCTGAATGTCCTGTAGAAGCAATATACTCTGAAGATGAGCTGCCCGAGGGCCAGGAAGTATTTCTGGAACTCAACGCCGAGCTGGCAGACGTATGGCCCAACATTACCGAGATGAAAGACTCCCCGGCAGATGCTGATCAATGGGATGGCATTAAAGGCAAAATTGAGCATCTTGAACGCTAACGAGAAGTGTTATCATAACCGCCTATAAGCAGACGTACGAATACGACAGTACCTACAGAAAACAGTCAACATAAAAAAGCCGCAGTATCTGCGGCTTTTTTATTGGACAGACTTAATCAGACGACTCTCTAGCGTAAGCTACTAAATAACGATTCACTGTCTAGCCCTTGTTGCTCCATGATATCCCGTAAACGTTTTAATGCTTCTACCTGTATTTGGCGAACACGCTCGCGCGTCAAACCAATTTCTCGCCCCACTTCTTCTAACGTGCTTGTTTCATGCCCACGCAAACCAAAGCGCCGCGATAACACCTCACGCTGCTTTTCTGTCAACTCATCCAACCAGCCATCAATACTATTACTAAGGTCACTGTCTTGTAACAATGACACAGGGTCGGAGACGTTCTGATCAGGTATGGTGTCGGCCAGTGTTTTATCACCGTTGTTACCAATGACAACATCCATTGAGTTTACACGCTCGTTTAACCCCAGCATGCGCTCAACATCAGACACCGGTTTTTCCAATAAATTGGCAATTTCTTCCGGGGTCGGCTCATGATCTAACTTCTGTGATAATTCACGCGCTGCACGTAAATATACATTGAGTTCTTTCACTACATGAATCGGCAAACGGATAGTGCGTGTTTGATTCATAATCGCACGTTCAATAGTTTGACGAATCCACCAAGTGGCATAGGTGGAAAAACGAAAGCCTCGCTCTGGGTCAAATTTTTCGACCGCACGAATCAGCCCAAGGTTACCCTCTTCAATTAAATCGAGTAACGCTAAACCGCGATTGACATAGCGGCGAGCAATTTTGACGACCAAACGCAAATTACTCTCGATCATCCGCTTGCGAGCAGCCTCCTCCCCCTTGAGAGCCTTGCGCGCAAAAAACACTTCTTCTTCTGCACTTAGCAATGGAGAAAAGCCAATTTCGTTAAGGTATAATTGGGTCGCATCCAGCGTTTTCTGCATCTTATCGGCTTCAAAAGATTTTGGTAGCACTTCTTTGTCTACCTTCGCCTTCTCTTTTGGTGCTTTAGTCGTTGATGCATCCTTTTCAGTATCGTGTAATACACTTATATCACTACCGGGGTAGTTCACTGTTTCGCTGAATTGTTGTACCGCCATCTTACATATTCCTATTTGCTTTTATGTTGACGTTAACCGAGTCCAATAGTAAGTAATGGTATTTACTAAGCCCCACTCATACTGCGTACTACTGACTGAATGCCTGCCGTGCTCTATAAGTTATCGACCAAACCCAAAGACTATTTAGCTTTTTCTTTTTGGTAAATATCGCACAGGGTTGACAGGCTTGCCGTCTCGCCTGATTTCGAAGTGCAGCTTAGCCCGATCAGTTCCACTGGAACCAATATCGGCAATGTGTTGACCTCGAGAAACGGTATCACCTTCTTTCACACGCAAACGGTGATTGTGAGCATAGGCGCTTAAAAAAATATCGTTATGCTTAATAATCACCAACTTGCCATAACCCCTTAATCCACTGCCGGCGTAAACAACATTGCCAGCAGCAGCGGCAACAACAGGCTCTCCCTTTTTGCCCTGAATATCAATACCCTTGTTAAGCCCGTTGGGGCCGGAAAAGTTAGTGACCACTCGCCCAGTTGTCGGCCAGTGCCAATAAATACGGGATTTTTTTGTGTTACTTGTAGAAACAACCGATCTTGTTGGCGATTTTTTTTCTGAACGGTTAACTGGTTCACGTTTTGGAGGCAATAAAATATTACTTGGCGCCTTAATTTGCGGCTTAGCCCTAGAGACCTGAGTTTTCGGCACTCTCACAGGTGGTTGTGGCCTGACAGCGACGGGCGAACGAGTGACACTACTCTTTTGGGGGATTGCCTTGGCTGTGCTTTTTGAGGTATTACTAGCAGATGCTTTGCTTAAAGGGGATTTTGTACTTAATTTAAGGCGTTGGCCGGGGTGAATAAGATATTGTCGACTAACGCCATTAATCCGGGCCAACTGTTTGTAGTCGAGACCATAGCGCCAGGCAATGGCATAAAGGGTTTCTCCTTTGGCCACAATATGGTAGTTAATACGATTACTGGGGGGTTGCTGGCGCTCACGAATAGGCGCGCCACTAGAAACACTGGTACAGGCGCTCAAAGCCCACAAGGCGATCAAAATATTGAACAGCAAAAACACTCGACTGTGTATAGCTCTTCTTGCTAGTAGCATATTCTCGGGCCCAAATTGCGTTTATTTTTTAATCACCAATATGTGTTTTAGTGATTAATAACACAAATTTATGCAAAAACACTCTAAAATCTTTTATAAAAAGGTAGTCTTTTTAGTCCAAAAAAATCCATTTTCCGATATAGAGTGCATTGACACCCTATTCAGACAGCGCTTTTTTGTCGCCTATCTTTTCTAAACCAAGCACTAAAATTATGCCGCAAACCATAAGAATGATTGACAGCAGTAACTGGTGAGGGGTTCCCGTTATCACCTCAAACTGTATTGGCAATACATTTTTCTGGACCATAGGCACGATATCACCATGGCGATCAACCATTGTAGATATTACCTGCTTCCAAGGCCAGATGACATTGAGAGACCCTATTAAGAAGCCTGTCAGTAATGCCAACATAGGCCCCTTATAATGATGAAGCAACCAGGATAGCAAATGACTAAATAGCATTAGGCCTATTGCACACCCCACTGCAAAGCTACCTAATAACAGAATATCAAGGTTTTTCAGCGCGTCGATAAAAACGGAATACATCCCCATCAAGAGCAGAATAAAACTACCGGAAATGCCCGGCAATATCATTGCGCAGATAGCAATAGCACCGGCCAGCATCAGCATCCACCATTGTGCAGGTAGTGATGCAGGTGTTGCAACAGACACAAACAAGGCCATAGAAGTGCCTATAATTAACGCTGCAACCTCTTGCCAGCGCCAGCTACTTAGCTGGCGTAAAATATAGATAATAGACGCCAATACCAGACCAAAGAAAAACGACCATACCAGTATAGGCTGATTATCCAAGCTATAGCTAATAAGCCGTGCCAGAGACACCAGACTTGTCACAATACCGGCAAATAGCACACAGAGAAAAGTACCATCAATTGAGCGCCAAAACGCACTAACACCCTGCTGAAACAGTATTTTTAATGCAAAAGGGTTAACCGATTTAATGGCATCAAGCAGACGTTGATAAATGCCGCTAATAAAGGCAATTGTCCCACCGGACACACCCGGTACAACATCGGCAGCCCCCATAGCCACTCCTTTCAAAAATACAGCGATCCATTGAGACATAGATTTACCTTAATTCTTTATCTATATAAGTAACTATCATGAGAATGCCTTGGAACCAGGGCACTATTTATTATTCAACGTACGACTAGTCTATTTACTGAGCTTACTACCCGATACTGCTATCCAGTATTATGGCCCAGCGGTTACTCAAGCATCGAACCACGCTAGTTAGCGAACCACGCCACCAAGTAGCGGTACAAACCTGACGGGCTCTAGTGTTTTAACCGTAAAGTCGTTATCAGTGCCATTGCGGGTAACTAAGGTGAGGTGCTGTTCATCAGCGCCCACCGGAATGACCAGAACGCCATTGGGGCCTAACTGTTGTTTTAATTCATCAGGTACTACTGCCGGAGCAGCAGCACTTAAAATGGCGTCATAAGGCCCCTGCTCAGGCCAGCCAAACCCGCCATCAGCATGTTTTAGCTGTACATTATGCAGCCCGAGCTGTCTCAGCCGACTGCGCGCTTTATCTTGTAGCGGGCGAATACGCTCTACACTGTAAAGCTTGGTCACACACTGAGCTAAAATAGCACTTTGATAACCCGAGCCAGTACCTATCTCCAATACCCGATCCAGCTTATCTGTCGTTTCAAGCAATATTTCTGTCATTCGAGCCACAATATAGGGCTGCGACAGCGTTTGCCCGTGCCCGATAGGCAACGCCGTATCTTCATAAGCGCGATGGGCCAATGCCTCATCGAGAAACAAGTGCCGGGGGGTATTGCGGATAATATCCAAGACTCGGTTATCGACGACACCTTGTTGTTGCAATCGCTGAGTTAACCGCTCACGCGTTCGCAAAGAGGTCATACCAACCCCCTGCAAGAGCAAATCTGTCAAATCTAACACCCCCAATCAATGATTCTTAAACAGAGCGATAATAACATATCTCTATAAGCCATAAGTGATTTACCCGATAAACACAACCTCGGAGTACCATCAATGGGCAAATCGACCGCAACGCCTTAATAGTTCGTAATAACTAACAATTAATGACGCTAAAACTTGATAATTTCTCAGATCTGCTATGCTTTGATTAATGATGATATTTAAGCCCAGATAAGTAGTCATTACTGGCCCGTTGTGGCACCACACTTAATATTGTTTCTAGGCGATAAAAAAGAACAGGCAAGAGGATATTATGTTTAATTCAGCACTAAAACGCCAGCTTGAAAGCTGTACCGAGGACCTCGCTAAATTCAAGGAATTTGTTGATTCGATAAAAGATAATATCGCCGTGATTGAGTTTACTCCCGACGGCACTATTTTAAATGCAAATTCGCTTTTTCTTGACGTTGTCGGGTACCAATTACATGAAATAGAAGGAAAACACCACCGCATGTTTTGTGACCCACAATATGCCAGCACCCAGGAATACTCTAGTTTCTGGCAGAGCCTTAACCAAGGAAAAACACAAGGTGGTGTATTTTTACGTTACGGTAAGGGCGGTGGGGAAGCATGGCTTGAGGCAACTTACTTCCCGGTTATGCGTGATGGCAAAGTCTACAAAGTCGTTAAATTTGCCGCTGAGGTGACTGAAAAAACGAATCGATTAAAGAATCAAGAAGCAATTTTTAATGCGTTAAATAAATCTTTGGCCGTTATTGAATTTAACCCCGACGGTGAAATTCTTACAGCCAACCAGAACTTTACCGATTGTGTAGGTTATAGCTTATCCGAAATTCAAGGTCGCCATCATAAACTTTTTTGTTATAGCGCTTTTTACGAAGAAAACCCTAACTTTTGGGCAGATTTAGCCGCAGGAGATTTTAAATCTGGCCAGTTTGAGCGCAAAAACAGTAAAGACGAGACGCTTTGGCTCGAAGCGACTTACAACCCTGTTTTTGATGATAACGGTAAGGTGATTAAAGTTATTAAGTTTGCCAGCGATATTACGCAAACGGTTCATCGCAACCAGTCTATTGAAGAGGCCGCCAACGTCGCTTACAACACATCGAGTGAAACGACCCAAATTGCCGAAGAAGGCTCTTGTGTATTGGCAGAAAATGCCGATGTTTCAAAAAATATTGCCGGTGGTGTGAATAATGCCGCCGATTTAATTAAAGAACTTAATAAACAATCGGATAAAATTAAAGATATCGTCACCACGATTAGTGAAATAGCCGATCAGACTAACCTACTTGCACTGAACGCCGCGATTGAAGCCGCGCGCGCAGGTGAACAGGGCCGCGGATTTGCAGTCGTTGCCGATGAGGTACGAATGCTTGCAGCAAGAACCAGTACATCAACCCTAGAAATTGGTGAGGTGGTGAAGAAAAATATCGATATGACAGAACAAGCCATGGTACGTATGGAAGGCGTTATTAACATGGTCAATAAAGGTGAAGAGCTCAGCTCAAAGGCAGCCGATGTGATTGAAAAAATCAAAGTCGGCGCACAAGATGTATCAGAGCGTTTATCAACACTCACCACAACTAAATAGTAATAAGTACGCACCATAAGGGCTGGCCAATAGCAATACCTACTGACCAGCCTTTATGCTGTTATAGTAAACAGCCTACTATAACCGGCCAATCAATACGATTTTTAATCACTTATGTCACTCTCGCTTATCGTATACGCCCTATCTTTTTATTGATGTGAATTTAAAGCCTAAAACATTGTAGTGTCATAAGGCAAATGCTATGGTACGCCCCGAAATTTACTGGAGTGGTGTTAATGATTTGGGCTGCCTTTACTGTTTTTGCTGCATTTATGCAATCCTTTCGCAATGCCTTTCAAAGCTCACTCAGTCAACATGTAACGACAAGCGGTGTTACCCTGGCACGTTTTATCTGGGCCGGTCCTCTCGCGGGGCTTTATCTGTTAGCGCTATATCAATGGCAACCAGTAGCGATACCCACACCAAGCACATCGACCTTTTCCTATATTATAGGCGCTGCCATAATGCAAATTCTGGCAACAGGGTTAATGGTCCGTATTTTTAAAGAAAAGAATTATGCGATTGGTGTTGGGCTTGCGAAAAGTGAAGCCATTATTGCGGCGGTTTTTGGCGTTTGGTTTTTTAGCACAACACTCACCCCACTGGGTTGGATCGGTGTATTTCTAGGTGGTATTGCTGTCTTTTTACTCAGTAGTGCCACTTCGTTAAAACATCTATCATTAAGTACCGTCTGCTATGGTGTAGGTAGTGGTGCTGCATTTGCCTTAACCAGCCTATGGGTCCGAGAAGCAAGCCTTAGTTTGCACCTACCCTTCCCTTATTCAGCTGCTTGGGTACTACTGGCAGTAATCAGCTTACAGACATGCCTGCTCGTGGGTTATTTACTACTGCGTGATCGCCACACTCTCGTAGCACTAATGGCTCACTCTAAGCTCACTATCGCCACAAGTGTCGCTAGCTGTTTAGGGTCTATTGGCTGGTTCAGTGCTATGAGCCTAGAAAGCGTCCCCTATGTTAAAACTGTAGGCCAAATTGAGGTACTGTTTACACTACTAATCTCGTTTTTCTGGTTTAACGAACGCTTAAAACGCTCTGATATCCTAGGGTTAGCATTGATTGTAATCGCGGCGATATTAGTGATTTGGGCTTAGTCGCAAACTGCCTCGTTAGTTGATCCTAATCAAATAGCCTTGCTTGATAACTCGATACACTATGGTTTTCTATAGTCAATATTGAGGGGCAAACTATGTATATGGATGGCGTTATTCTCTATAGCCTGATAGGCATTGCAATGACATGTGGCATCTTAGTGTATCTAGGTCGCTATGCGTATCGTCATATTAAAGCTGATACTGAAAAGGCTAAAAAATCTTAAGTCTCCAGTGTGCATGTTTTAATGCTCAGCAGGTAATAACTCGCTGCAACTAACAGCGCAACCAAACTTAGCTTCAGTAGAAGACTCGGCAAGACTAACAGCGAGTATAGCCCTGAGAGTAACATTGACAACAATGCGATACCTCGTGCATTCGATGAAATACAGCGATATAGCTCCCATTGTTTGATGATGCTGCCAAACAATTTGCTATTGAGCAAACGTTGGTGCCAACACCTTGATGAGCGCGCAAAACACCATGCGGCCAGTAAAACAAAACATGTAGTAGGCAATAGCGGCAAAACAATACCTAGAGCACCTAAGCCTAATGCTATAACACCTGCAATACGGTATAACATAGTGTACCTCTTATAGACCTGGGTTTATCACCCAGATCTATTAACTTACTCAGTTTTTAATGGTCATATTGTTGAAGTGCACGTTCTACACCGGCACCGTATTCTGGGTCGGCTTGATGGCAGTGAGCAATGTGCCGTTGTTGTATTTCTGCACACACCCCCGCCATGGCTCGCGCGGTATTATCAAAAAGTACCTGCTGTTGCGCTTGGCTCATCAACCGAAACAACTCACCGGGTTGCGAAAAATAATCGTCATCATCACGATGATTCCAACGATCAGCAGCACCTGATAGTGCCAATGATGGCTCAGAAAAATCAGGTTGTTCTTGCCACTGACCTTGGCTATTTGGCTCATAGCCAATCGTGCTGCCTGCGTTGCCTTCAACGCGCATTGCCCCATCGCGATGGTAGCTATGAACCGGGCAGCGCGGTGCGTTAACGGGTATTTGATGATGGTTAACCCCGAGGCGGTAACGCTGAGCATCACCATAAGAGAACAAGCGCCCCTGAAGCATTTTATCCGGTGAGAAACTAATACCCGGTACAACATTAGCCGGGTTAAATGCCACCTGTTCAACCTCTGCAAAAAAATTCTCTGGGTTGCGATTTAATTCCATTACACCGACTTTAATCAGTGGGTAATCACTGTGAGGCCATACTTTTGTCAAATCAAAAGGGTTAAAGCGGCTGTGTGTTGCCTGCTCATCACTCATCACTTGTATGTAAAGTGTCCATGATGGGTTGTTGCCCTCCTCAATGGCTTCGTATAATGAGCGTTGGTGGCTTTCTCTATCCTCAGCAATCACCGCAGCTGCCTCGGCATCGCTGAGGTTTTTAATACCCTGATTCGTTTTAAAATGAAATTTAACCCACGTACGCTCATTACTCGCATTGATCATACTGAAGGTATGGCTACCATAACCATTCATATTGGCATAGGTGGCGGGAATACCGCGTTCGCTCATAGTAATGGTTATTTGATGCAGCGCTTCAGGTAGTGAGCTCCAAAAATCCCAATTACTTTGCGCACTGCGCATATTAGTGCGTGGATCACGTTTAACAGCATGGTTTAAATCAGGGAATTTAAGGGGGTCGCGCAAGAAAAATACCGGGGTATTATTGCCAACAAGGTCCCAATTACCTTGCTCAGTATAGAATTTTAGTGCGAAGCCACGAATATCACGCTCAGCATCTGCCGCCCCGCGCTCACCTGCAACTGTAGTGAACCGTGCAAATAGTTCAGTCTGTTTTCCCACCTGAGAAAACAAACTCGCTCGAGTGTACTGGGTAATATCGTTTGTTACTGTAAAAGTGCCGTAGGCACCCGACCCTTTTGCATGCATGCGCCGCTCAGGAATTACTTCACGGTCAAAGTGTGCTAGTTTTTCTAAAAACCAGACATCTTGTAATAATTGGGGGCCTTTAGGGCCTGCGGTCATCACATTTTGATTATCTGCAACAGGACAACCGGCGGCAGTTGTTAGTTTTTTCATGATCGAGCTCCTCATTTCACTGGTAGTAAGGCTTATCCTACCCAGTGGTATAAAACAGCTCCAATCAATTAAAGTGCTAAGCCTAATACAAATAAACTATAACGCTGTAACGCCTTGGTTTGAATACAATTCGAGTGTTCTAACGGTAATACGCCTAATCTATTCCCTATTGCCAATAATCACTTACTTACTATACCCAGAAGTTATAGTTGATTAGTTAC
>Ga0193963_1000361_pt1 | contig 23884 bp, 16 predicted proteins | sample FB_6_MG_FD_140359 | JGI IMG/M metagenome (GOLD analysis project Ga0193963, IMG submission 140359) | Microbial mat bacterial communities from the Broadkill River, Lewes, Delaware, United States - FB_6_MG | ecosystem: Environmental > Aquatic > Freshwater > River > Microbial mats | place: USA...
GATTTACCAAAAGAAAACGTAGATAAAACTATAACAAAATTACACTCTATGTGAATAGAAGTTATCATGCTTACTTGAGACACGAAAAATACTGCTGAATTTATTGCTGCTCAAATTTGAATAGACAAAGTGATATCTGAAGTAATGCCAGAAGATAAACTTGAGGTAATTAAAAAGATTCAATCTGAAAACAAAAAGGTTGCCTTTGTTTGAGACGGTATAAATGATGCACCAGCACTTACACAATCTGATCTAGCAATTGCTATGTGAACATGAAGTGATATTGCAATTGAAAGTTCTGATATAGTTCTTGTAAAATGAAATCTTGAAAAAGTAGTCTCAGCTATAAACTTATCAAGGCAAACCTTAAAAGTTATTAAGCAAAACTTATTTTGGGCGTTTGTTTATAATACAATCTGAATTCCATTAGCTGCACTTTGAATATTATCTCCTATTTTTGCGAGTTTTGCAATGAGTATGAGTAGTGTAAGTGTAATTAGTAATAGTTTAAGATTGAAATTATTTAAATAAAAAAAGACTAGAAATTTTTCTAGTCTTTTTTTAATGCTAATAAATAATCCATATTTGACTTGTGATTTTTTTTATTTAAAATAAGAATGTTTGAATGTTTATCAATAATTATACTTAATATGTCTAGAATAGATTCTTTATTAAATACAGATGTAACAATTATATGAGCTTGAATGTATGTGCATGATGTAATATTACCGTCAATATACCATTTACAAAGAATTGGTAAAGTTTGAAATATTTCAGTATGTACGAGACAAAAAAAGTCTATAGATAATATATTAAAAAATTCTAAAATTAATGATGCTTTTCCAAATCAATCGTTTACTTCATATGTATCTGAGAATCTAGATTCATTTGATTATAAAACAGCTATAAAAAATATGCCAGATAATAATACAGTTGTTATTTCTGTCCCTGATCATTTGCATTTTGAAATTGTTATGGAAGCATTAAATTGTAATCAAAATGTTTTATGTGTTAAACCTTTAACATTAGATTATAAAGAATCAAAAGAAATTGCTAAACTTGCAAAATCTAAAGGTTTATTTGTATGAATTGAATATCATAAAAGATTTGATAACCGTTCTTTATTAGCAAAAAAAGCATATGAAAAATGAGATTTTTGAAATTTTTCTATTTGAGAAGCTAAAATGATTGAACCATGGAATTATAGACTTTCAAATTTTCAAAACTGGTTTACAAAAGATGACGCAGATCCATTTTCTTATGTTTGATGTCATTACGTAGATTTAGTTTCTTTTATTACTAATCTTAAAGTGAAAGAAATTTCAGTTAAATGATGGTTAGGGAAATTTCCAAATGGAAATGAATGATATATGTGGACAAGTAGTCGTTTAGTTTATGAAAATGATTGAATTTTATCAATGACTAATTGATTAGGTTATCCAGATAAATGAGCTTGATTTAATGAACAATCACTAATGATGTTTTTCGAACAAGAAAATAATAGTACTGTTTTAAAACATGACGATCAATTTAGATGATGTTCTCATATATATGATAATAAAGAAAATGATTTATTTAAATATGTTAATCCTGATTTTTTCCAATTAATACCATGGAGTTGAGAATGATATAAGCCAACAGGGTATTGATATAACTCTATTGATAATATAATAAATGAAATTTTAACTATTAGAAATATCAGTAATCTAGAAGATAAAAAAGAGTTCCTTAGTAAAGTTGATTCAAAATGAATTATAGCAACTCCTTATAACACAAACCTTACGGATTTAGTACTTGAAGCATGAAGAGTATCCTTGAAAAATAATTGAGCAATTGTTGAAATTAATTATTGAGAAAACCCTTGATTTATTATTAAATAAAAATTATGTTTGTAGATTTACAGGTAAATTGATATATGGGTGTTGATTTTTCATCTGAAGATCTAGCTTTAGATGATATAAAAAGAGCGTCAGATTCTCTTTATGAAGCTTGAACTTCAGAGTATTGTCCTACAATTATTACTTCTAGTAATACTGTTATTGAAAGTAATTTAAAAAAATTCTCAGTTTTATTAAATAATCAGCTAAATGATCAAATATTATGAATACATTTAGAATGACCATTTATATCTAAAGAAAATTGAGCAAAATGATGTCATCCAGATAAATTTATTAAAGAAGCATCAATTGATATAATGAAAAAATGGATTGATATATCTGATAATAATATTTCAATTGTAACATTGGCACCAGAAATTGAAGGTGTTATAGATCTTATTTCGTTTTTAGTTGAAAAAAATATTACTGTATGTCTTTGACATCATATGTGATCTAATGAACAAATTGTTAATGCTGTGAAAGCTTGAGCCAAAGCGAGTACTCATTTATGAAATGCTATACCTAAACAATTGGACAGAACAAGTAACCCAATAATAGATCAATTAGTAAATGACGATTTATCTTGAATGTTTATTACTGATTGACATCATCTTTCAGAAAATTTTATTAAACTTGCATTTAAGGCTAAATGAATTGATAATTTTATTGTAACTAGTGATTCTGCTCCAATTTCATGATTACCAGCTTGAGAATATCATTGGGCATGAAATGATATATGTTTAAGTTCATCTTGAGCAATATATTCTAAAACATCAAATACACTTTCTTGATCTTCATCTAATATGTCTGATTGTATAAATATTGTTAAAGATGTATTGTGATTAACAGAAGATGAAATTTTGAAAATATGAAATACAAACGCAAAAAAACTATTATGATTAACCTAATATATTAATTATGAATAAAGATTTAAAAATTGCATTAGTAAGTGATGCTCATAGTTATTGAATGGAAGAAAATGATGGTTTAATTACAAATTGAACTGTGCGTTTTTCTTGAGAAGTAACTAAAGTTGCAGAAGATTATTGTTCAGAAATAATGTTACTTACTACATCTTCATCTTATAATGCATTCAATAGTGAGTCTATACATGTTCTAGAAAATGAAAGATTTTTATATAATAATCTTCCTCAATCTTCTCAAACACATTGATGATTAGCTGAAAATGATATAATTAATTATCTAGATGAATTTCAACCAGATATAGTTAGTATTCCTACAATATGAGCACCAAATGCATCAATTGCTCAATTGTGGGCTAAAAATAATAATATCCCTTTAGTTGCTACAATTCATTCTCATCCATGATTATTGGTAAGACATACATTATGAGAAATGTGATATGATACAGAAACTGTAGAAAAAATATCTAAGAAAGTTAAAAGAAAAATTCAAACAATTTCTAATGATATTAATACAATAATTGTAAGATCTTCTATTTCTCTAGATCAGTTGCAAGAATGGTGATTAAATTGAAATTATAAAGTTCTTAGATGATGAATTGATAAAACTGTATATAGGCCATGTTTTAATGATTTTGAAAAAATATCACTTAGAGAAAAATATAATTTAAATTTAGAATCAAAATTAATATTATTTGTTTGAAGATTTTGTCCTGCTAAAGAATCAGATAGTATACTTTTGATACTTGAAAAATTAAGAGAAATTGATGATTCTATTGAGTTAGTTGTAGTAGGTAATAATACTCATTATGAAAGTTCTCTAGAATCATTAAAACTTAAGTGAGTAAATTTTGTAGGTGAATTATGAAAAAATGAAACATCTGAAGTAATAAGGTCAACTGACTTTTGAATTGCTCCTAGTGAAGAAGAAACATTTGGCCAAGCCATAGCTGAAATGATGTCATCTTGATTAACTTGTGCTGTACCAAAAAACTGATGACATAGAGATTTTGCAAATGAAACAAATTCATTATTATTAGATACTTTCAATGTTAATGACTCTGAATCTTGGGTAAGTTCTATATATGAAACTTTGTTAGATGCTGATAAAAGAGAATGAATTTCTTTAATGGCCAGAAAATCTATATGAGATATTAATGATTCATATGAAGATTTTATAAAAATTCACAGAAAAACTTATGAGGATTCATTACTTATTAATAATGATACTCCAATATCTAAGGCTTGATAAAATAATAAAAAAAGACTAGAATATTTTCTAGTCTTTTTTTAATTGTATTAAATTATTTTTTATCTTTTCAGCTTTCTCAAAATGATCAAACTTATTTTCTTCTATCCACCATTTAGCAACTTCCATTAATGTTTTAGGTTGAGTATTTTTATTTTCGAAAAATGCATAAAACGATAATCAAACATTCAATCATTTTTTATTTATTTTTTCTTCACAAATACTAATCATTTTATTTATTATCTCATCACCCATAATTATTTTTTTATAAATTTAAAGTAAGATATAAATGAAAATATCATTAAACTTCATAATGTATAATAAAAGTATTCATGATTAAATCAATATAATAATCATCAAAGTACAGGTCAGTAAATAAAAATAAAAGCTGAAAGGGAACTTGATATTCCCATTATTTCTCATTGTTCTTTTTCGCTTGCATTTTTAGATAACATTCATTGAGTTATTGTCATAAGTGATGTAAATCATAGATTTACAAAATAATAAACTACTGTAAATAGATATATATTTTTACTAAATCACATTCATAAAAATCATAGAGAAACTAAAATAATTCATAAAAGCATTGAATTTGATTCTCATATTTTTGCAATTATTCTTTTAATAACAAATCATTGATTTATTATTATAAACATTCATGTAAAAGATAAATAGTATCATATATTTATTGGATCAAACTTATAAACATCTATAATATACAATGAGAAAGTTGTAACATACATCGAAAATATTGAGAATACAAATAGTTTCATTATGAATAATCATTTATATATATCTTTTTTTATCCATTTATTAATCTGACTTATTATATTTAGTTCTTTAAAATTTAGTTTTATTTCTTTGTTTCTTTTTTCTTCAGGTAAAGATTCTTTAAGTTTATATATTATATATATTAATGCTATAAATGAGAAAAAAGCCCCCATTATTGCAGTTCATAGGTATCAATAATTAGACGCCATGGAAAATGCTCATAATCACGTTCAGACAATTAACGTAAATCAGAAAATAGCAGAAATGTATCAAAATACAATTGTCCTTTCTTCTTTATTACTTATATCTGAAACATAAGCATTCGCAACACTTTCGTTTCATCAAGTTATACCATCAATTGCTCTTGATAAAAATATTACTAATATCGGTATTGATACTATTCATAAAAATGATTTATCAGGAACAAAATATGCAATAGCAATTATTAACCAACTAAAAAAAGTTCATAGTTGAGTTAATACTAATATAGGTCTTCTTCAATATTTATCACTTAATGATCACATTATAGTTCATCAAAACATTTGAAAAAAACTAAATATTGCAGTAAATATTCATAATACAATTGCCGGTTCTCAGTACTGCTTTATCAGTAATGGATACACAGGTATTAGAAGTGAAAAACTTAATCAATTTATTATATTTAGTATATATATTGGAAAGAATTTTTTATTATCTATTTTCATTTTATTTAAAAAGTTACTATATTTTTTATAGGAGATTATATTAACCTTTTTTGGTTTATTGTAAAGTAAAATTATTATATTTTATGAGCCTCTTAATTACTTCTTACTTTTGAAAAATATAATAATTTTATAATTTACTATTTATTAATTATTTATGAAGAATACTTTATTAGTTATCTTACCACTTTTTATTTTAATTTGATGTTGAGATTCAGAAGAGCCTATAAAATCTACTGAAAATAAAAAATGATCAAAAATTGAAAAAAATGTTGATTCTTTTTTAATTGAAACAAAAAAGATATCAGATTATAATAATGAAACAAATATTGAAAAAGTATGAAAAATTTCATCTAGTGAAATAATTGATGTTAAATCTTTAGTTTCTGGAAAGATAAATAATTTATATGTAAAAGAATGAGAAAAAGTTGTTAAATGACAATTGCTTGCATCAATAGAAGATTCTTATTCTAAATATTATCTTGATTTAGAAAAGGCAGAGATTGACTATCAAAAACAAATAATATCTAAAGAATCTCAATTACTTTCATTGGAAAAACAAATTAATGATTCAAAAATTAAATATAACGATGCATTAAATAATTATAATAATGCTAAAATAACCACAGAAGAAGATCTTAAAAAAACTAAACTCGATTATGAAAATTTAAATATAATTAATAATACTTCACAATCATTTTTACAATTAGAAAAATTAAAACTTGATTATGAAAATATAGTTAATTCTAATAAACAACAATTAAATAGTAATATTCAAAATGTAACAAAAGAATATAATAATTTAGTAATTTCTTTAAATGATATTATTAAATTTTCTGACGAACTATTATGAGTTACTGATGAAAATAAATATAAGAATGACGACTTTGAAGATTATCTATGAGCAAAAAATAAAGAAATTAGAAATCAATCCAAAATAAAATTATGAGAACTTATTAAATATAAAGAAGAAATTATTGATAAAATATCTATTGGTGATTTAAAAGAAGAAAATATTGTTTCTGTAATGGATAGTTTTTATGAATCATACGATAATATAAACACGTTATTATGATTAATAGAAACTACTATCAATAATTCTATATCTTCAGTTTGATCATTATCTGATAATGATATTAATAATTATATTTCTAAAATTAATTGATATCAATCATCTAATCAATGAAATCTTTCTAGTTTTACATCAACAAGAAATAGTATTATAACTTTTTTAAATACTTATAAAAATTCAGAATTAAGCTCATTAAAAAATATTGAATTACAAGAAAAACAATTAAATGATTCTTCAGTAACATGAGAAGTTAGTTATAATAAAAGTATTATTTCAATAGAAAATTCATTAAATAATTATGAAAGTGCTTATTTGCAAGCAAAACTTACTTATGAAAATGCTATAAAAAATAAAGATGTTTCATTGAAATCATTAAATAATTCTATTCTCTCAGCTAAAAATAATAGAGATAAATACTCTCTAGAATATTCAAAGTTAACTATTATATCTCCAATAACTTGAATTATATCAAGTATTGATTCTGATCTTAATTCAGATATATCTAATTGAACAAAAATTTTTACTGTTATATCAGATGATAATACTAAAATAGAAGTTAATCTTACCTCAACAGAAATTTGAACTGTAGATATATGAGATCCTGTAAAAGTTGAGTATTTAGATAAAATATATTACGGTGACATATATTCTAAATCATCAGTAGCAGATCAAAATCTAGAATATAAGGTAGTTGTTTTATTAGAAGATAATATTGATTTGATATGAGCTTCAGCTTTAATTACTTTCTCTTCAAAAAATAATAATGTAATGTTGCCTTTAGATATAATAGAAGTAGTTAGCGATAATATATGAAATATTAATCACTACTCTGATGAATGAAAATTAGAAAAAATAGAAGTTGAATTATGAAAAATTGAATCTATTAATGTTGAAATATTATCACCACTTTCTAATAATATAAATATAATCACAACTGATTTAACTAATTTTAATGAATTGACACAAAGTTTAAAAATTAATAATAAATAAAATGAAACTTTTAAATGAATTAGAAAAATGATTTTTATCCTTTTGGATTTTAAAATACAAAGTTACTTATTTAATTGCATTCATTATTTTTGTATTTTGAATATTGTCTCTTAATAATTTACCAAAAGAAAGTGATCCTGAGGTAAATTTACCAAGAGTTAATATTACTACAGTTTATCAGTGAGTTAGTGCTGAAATAATTGATACCGATATAACAGAAGAAATAGAGGATTCATTAGAAGATATAGAATGATTAAGTAGTGTTGATTCAACTTCTAGTGAATGAAGGTCAGTAATTAATATTGAAATATGAGATTCTTATGATATAGATGAAGTTATTTCTGAAATTGAAGATGCTGTTGATGGTGTTAATTTACCAAGTTGAGTTGATAAAGATTACCCAAATATATCACAAATGGACTTTACCTCAACTGATATGTTTTCAGTTATATTATATTCACCTGAGGATAAATATACATTTGAAGAGCTACTTGATATATCAGAAGTTTTAAAACAAAATACATCAAGTGATAGTTGAATAAAGGAGGTGTCTATAGATACGAATACTATTTATGATATTAGAGTTATTTTATCAAAAGAAAAACTTGATAACTTATGATTAACTATTAACTCTATATGATCAACTATAAGTTCAAATGATATAGATAGTCCAATATGAACTTATGAAATAAATTGAAAAAATTATAGTTTTAAATTATCTTGAAAAATAAACGATTATAATGAACTATTAGATATTGATATTTTGGTTTGAAATTCATTTATTAAATTATGAGATATTGCGGAATTAGATTTATATTATTGAGAAGAAAAAATAAATAAATTCTGAAAATTTAATGATAGTTGATACTTATATATAAGTTTAACTTATTCTAAATTATCATGAGCTAATATTTTTAATATTGCACCAAAGGCTAAACTTTTAATTGAAGATGAATTGAATAAATCTATTTATGATTGAATTTGATTTTATTATAATAATGATGAATCTAAAACCATAACAGATGATTTTAATTCTTTATATAAATCAGCTGCTATTACTTTAGTTCTTGTCTTTTTTGCTTTAATCTTTTTCGTTGGTTTTAGGGAATCGATTATTGCAACATTAATATTACCATTAGCTTTTCTATTATCTTTTATTGTTGTTGAAAATATATGAGAGACATTAAATCAAATGACAACTTTTGCCTTTGTTTTAGCCTTCTGAATAGCTATAGATACTATTGTTATAATAATAGAATGAGCTGCAGAAAAAGTGAAACAATGATACAGTTCTAGAACTGCAACTTTAATTGCACTTAGAGAATTTAAATCTCCAATAATAATTTGAACCCTAACAACTATATCTGCTTTTATTCCAATATTAACATTACCAGGGATGATGGGAATATTTCTTTCATATATCCCTTTAGTTGTTTTTATAACTTTACTTTCAACTTTATTTGTATCTTTAACGATAGCATGAGCAATCTTTATCTGATTAAGTAAAAATAAAAAGACATATGAAGTTTTTCATGAGAGAGAAAAGGTTATGAATAATGATGAAAAAGAATTACTTTCTTTAGAAAGAAAATGAAAAAGTATAATAGAAAATTCAAAAAAAAGCATTAGAGAAAAAATATATGATAAATATTCATCTTTATATGCATCTACAATAAAACTGTTATTAAAAAATTGATTAACTAGATTTATATCAACTATAACTCCTTTTATTATATTAATAATATTTTTCATAACTTTAGTTCCAAATCTATGATTTGAAATATTTCCATCTGCAAAGAATGATCGTTTATCTTTAACAATAAAATGACCAGAGCAAAATATTCCTAGTGACATGAAACAGGAAATCAATTTTATTGAAGATTATGTTTCAAATCTAGTTGAAGTAAAAGATTATACACTTAGTATTTCTAAAAATACTATATCTATATCAATGAATCTTACTGAATCAGCCTTTAGATTGAAAAATAATCAACTTACCAATACAGACTTACAATTAAATATTGTAGATACTTTTAAGAAAGAATTTTCTTCTGCATGATATACTGTTTGATCTAAATGATCTAGAAGGTGACCATGAAGTGCCGATCCTGTTTGAATTTATTTAACTACTTCAAATTGAGTTTTATATAATCAATTAATTGAGTTATCTTGAGATTTTGAAGATTTCTTATTAAAAAATAAAGATGTTAGTGGTGTCACTTTAACTTCATGAAATCCTATTTGAGAAATAGAATTTGAGGTTAATACTAAAACTGCTGCATTATTATGAATATCTGAAAAAGATATTTTTAATCAAGTTTCAAGTTCTATCAGATGAATAACTAGTTGAGAAGTAAAAGGGATAAGTAATGATCATGATATTAAACTTTATTTTGATACATTTCTTTTAGATGTTAAACCTTCTGATATAGAAAATATAAATATATACTCTTGATGAAAAACTATTAAAGCAGGTAGTGTAATTGATTACAAAATAACAAAAACTTCACCTAGTATTAAAAGATGAGATTGAGATATTCAAATATGAATATCTGCATCATTATTGGATTCTTCAAAAACATGAGAAATTCAATCTTCTCTAAATGATTTTGCCAAAGATTATAATTTTCCTAAATGAATTACATTTAAAAAATGATGAGAAAATGAAAAAAACTCTGATCTTATTGATAGCGTTACTGAATGAGTCTTTATTGCATTTTTTTTAATATTTTTAGTGTTAGTTTACCAATTTAATTCTTACTGACAACCAGCTGTAATATTATATTCTGTATTTATGTCTTTAATATGAGTTATTTTCTGATTATTTATAACTTGAAATCCAATTTCAATGCCAGTTTGAATTTGATTTATTTCTCTTATGTGAATCGTTGTTAACGATGCAATTATAATGATTGATAAAATTAATAAAAATATTTCAAAATGAATGAATTTAAAATTAGCAATTACTGAATGAGCAACATCAAGACTTAATCCTATACTAGTTACAACACTGACTACAGCAGCTTGAATTCTACCGATTGCTTTTCAAGATCCATTTTGGGCCTGATTATGATTTACTATCGCATTTTGATTAACTGCTTGATCATTTATGACTTTATTTGCAATACCAACATTGTATTATTCTCTTGAAAAAAGAAAACACAATATTTAATCTAATTATAAAGATTAAGGAGTTCTTAATTACTTCTTAATCTTTATTTATATAATTTTATTTATATAATTAGAATAATATTAATAATTTAAAATATGAAAGTATTAGTTATAGAAGATAATGAAATATTATCTAGAAATATAGTTAGGTATTTATCATTAAAGAATATTCATGCTGAGGCTTCATTGTCATGAGATGAATGATATAGAAAAGCTATATTAAAATATTACGATGTAGTTTTGCTTGATATCAATTTACCATGACTAAATTGATATGAAATATGTACAAAAATTAGAGAAAAAGAAAAAGATACCGCAATAATAATGCTAACCTCAATGTGATGAAATGATGATATAGTTAAATGATTAGAAATATGAGCAGATGACTACCTCGTTAAGCCTTTTGATTATGATATACTAATAGCGAGAATGAATGCTGTAGTAAGAAGAAAAATGGTGAATAAAAGTAATACTATTATAAAATCATGAGAAGTTATTTTAGATTTACAAAAAGTAGAAGTTAAAAATAATTGATCTTTAGTAAATTTATCAAAACTTGAATATGACTTATTAAAATATTTATTACAGAATAAATGAGTAGCACTAAAAAGACAAGAGATATATGAAAATGTTTGGTGAGAATTTGATTGAGACTTTATGTTTAGTAAAACAATAGATGTTTATATTTGATATTTAAGAAAAAAATTCTGAAAAGAATTCATAGAAACAAAAAAAGGTTACTGATTTTTAATAAAATAATATGTCTAAAGATTTAAAAAGAATAAAAAAGAGATTAACTAATATATTTACAGTTATTGTATTTATATTACTTTTATTGTTGTGAACTATTTTTTTTACTTTTAAGTATTTTAAGTTTATATCAGACGAGAGAAAAGAGTTTTCACGTATAACTATGTGAATTAAGAATAACCTTGTCTCAGTAAATGATTTTATATCTTTTTGAAAAAGAATAGATAGATGATTTATATTGAGAGAAAAAAGAGAAGAAATAAATAAAGATAATGTATTTTATAGGAAATTTATAAATGTTATTCATCTTGATGTAGATAATAATGTTATAGATAAATTAATTAAAGATGATTTAAGCTGATTAGATTTAAATGTAATTTTAAATAATAGAAAATTTTATAACATTAAAGAATTTAATGATTTTTTAATAACTAAAGTTTCTTTTAATAATTGAGAAAAAGTTATTCTTATAAAATCATTAAGATATAGTAATAATGATTATATTTCTGACATGATTTGATTTATAATAATTATTCTTCTGTTTTCGATTGGATTGTATTACATTTGATATAAATTTGTGGATAAAATTATGAAACCAGTTGAAGATAATTTAGCTGACATGAAGGATTTTATACATAATGCATGACATGAGCTTAAAACTCCTATTTCAGTTATAGATTCAAATATTCAACTTTTAAATAAAATGAAGACATATGATAAAAATATGAATAAGGAAATAAAATCTGAAGTTATAAAACTCAATTGATTAATTGATTCTTTGATTAATTTGTCTGACATTGACTCGTTAAGTATATCTGATAATAATAATTTATTAAGTATTGTTAGTGACTGTATTAATAATTACAATAAGAATATAATTAAAAAGAATATTACTATTGATATAGATATATCAAAAAAAATACAGATAACAGCAAATAAAAATAATTTATATATATTGATATCTAATTTGATTTGAAATTCTATAAAATATAATAAGCAAGATTGAAGTATAAAATTATCTTATGTAAATGGTGTATTAAATATTAAAGATAGTTGAATTTGAATTTCAGAAAAAAACATTGATAAGATTTATGATAGGTTTTTTAAAGAAGATAAGTCAAGATGATCTGAATGATTTTGAATATGATTGGCACTAGTAAAAAAAATATGTGATATTTATTGATGGAAAATAAATCTAAAAAGCAATAAATGAAAGGGGACTACATTTATGATAAAATTTAAATAATTGACAATTCCATAATATTATGTAATATTTGTTTCTTAAAAATTTTAAATAATTTTAAAAATGACAATATCAAGTAAACCTACTTCAATACCTGAAATTTCACAAATTAATGAAGGTTCTGAAATAAATAAATGAGCTTTGGATCTAGAAATGGAATATATATTAAATTCTATTCGTTATACAATATTACCAAGATCTTGAGTTAGACGTGTAACAATAGATGAGCTTTTTGATATTTATTATTCAGAAGATAATAATGCATCATTCTGAGAAATATTAAGAAATGAAAAACCAGAGCTGATTGATGTAATTAATGAAGAGTTTAATAAAAAAAATAATTTTGAGGAAGTTGATGTAAAATTATGACATTTTCTAGTTTTTTATTGATTCATTACTAGTGATCAACTTGTAAAAGCTTTAGAATTACAAGAAAATGAAAATAATAAAATAAAATTATCACATTTACTATTAAAAAATAAAATTGTAAGTAAGGAGACTATTGCTGGAGCATGAAAAGTTTTATGATATGTAAAATTATGAGAATATCTGTTTTTACAATGACATCTTGATGTAAAATCTATCAATTCTGCAATTGAAGAAACAAAAAAAACATGAAATAATTTATGAGAACAATTAATAATAAATAATTTAATAACTGAAGCTACACTTTTTCAAATACTTGAAGATTTAAAAATAATTAAATTATGAGAATATTTATTGAAAAATGATATGGTATCAAGGGCTAATTTGATGCTAGCATTTAAAAAACAACAAGAAACATGAGAAAAGCTTTGAAAAATATTATTAGATAGATGATTTATAACTGAAACTGAATTATTTGAATTTATTTCTAATAATGGATGAAATTTTCTTATAGAAGAATTGTCATTAGTCAAGGATGAACCTAATTTTAGATTTTATTAATAAAAAAACCTAGAAAATTAATTTTCTAGGTTTTTTGTTACCCATTTAGCTAACTCATTTATATGACAAGATAATCCTTCTCATTTTTCTGTTAAACAATATATTGCCTTAAGAGGAGTTTGAGATATTATTTTCTTTTCAATAAGACCCTTCTCTTGCATTTCCTTTAATCTACTTGATAAAATCCTTGGATTTACTCAGATTAAGTTCTTTTCAATATCAGTATAAGATTTACACCCAGAACTTATAGAATTAATTATGACTAATACCCATTTTTTTGATATAAAAGCCATAAAATTAATAAAAGGACATAATTTTTTTTCTTGATCCATCATATAGTTTATTATTAGTATAAATATACTATAATTATATAAATTTAAATATCAATAAAAAAAAGAGAGTTTATATTATAAACATCTCTTTTTTAGTTTTTTATGAGTCTTTTTCAACAGCGAAATCAACTTTGATAGTTCTTCCATCAACTTCAGCACCGTCCATAGCTTCTTTAGCTTTAACTGCATCTTCTTGATTTTCGAATTCTACAAAACCAAAACCTTTTGATTTTCCAGTTTCTCTATCTTTAATAACTTTAACAAAAGTTACTTCACCGTATTCTTTGAATACATCTTTAACTTCTTGCCAATCTAATCCCCATGATAACCCACCAATGAATAATTTATTAGTTTCCATAAACCTATATAAAAAAATATAATTTTCAAAAAATAAAATTTCACTTATTTTATACCAGGAGAAGGTCTAAAAGATATGAATTTATTTCTATGGCTAACATTATAACAATATAAAATATATAGCAAATTTTTTTTCACGAAAATAACAAAAAATAGTATTACTATTTTTTGTTAAAGTAATTTGTTAAATCTGGAACTACTTGTTTCTTTCTCGATAATCTATTTTTTAAATCTGCTAAATTATCAATAACTTCAGTATTAAATATTTCTTCTATAATTGAAGTTTCTGTTCATTGTATAACTATAGATGTATTTTTTTCACCAATTATATCAACAACTGATAATAGAATAAAATCTAAGTTATCATTTTTTTTGATAACTTCAAGTCATTTTATAATTTCATCCTTTCTTCATAATGCATATCAAGGATTTGTTGTTTCTAATGTTCCAATTCAAGCTTTATTTCAATTGAAATCAAATTCCTTATAATCATATTTTATTAAATCCTCAACTGCCATATCTCATAAGTCAGATTTAGCATTAAACATTGGCATTGCAAAATCTTCTAAAGATTCTATTCATGTTAATTCTTGTAGTTCTTTTGCTAAAATTGTATCTTCCTTAGTAGTTGTAGCTGATTTAAATAGTAATGAATCAGACATTATACATGCTAACATCATTATTGCTATATCTTGAGGAATTTCAAATCAAGCCTCTTTATACATTTTATATAATATCGATCATGTTGAACAAATTGGCTCCACCCTCATATTTAGAGGTGTAGATGTTTCTAGATTTATTTTGTGATGATCTATAACCCAAGCAACATCAAGCTCATTAATATTATCAGGAGCTTGAAAAGTTTCATTATGATCAACTAGACATACTCTAGTTCATTTTTCAAATGATGTTTTTATTTCAGGTTTAGTTATATTTAGTTTTTCAAGTAAATATTCTGTTTCTTTATTTAATCATCATTGAATATATGCCTCAGCATTATATCATTTCTTAGTTAAGAAATCTTTAGCTATAATTGCTGATAATACACAATCTGTATCAGGAACTTTATGTCATATGATTTTTATGTCTAACATTTATATTTTTTATAAATTTAATATGATGATTTTATTAAAAAAAATAATACTTTCAAGTATTATTTTCTTTTTCTTTTGTATTTTCAATTGAATTTATCTTTTAATTTTTTAAAGGTTCTTTCTCATAGTTTTTCTTCAAGTACCATATTTAATTCAGCTTCTTCATCCACTAAATTAAAATCCATATCTATATTATTTTCAAGCTTAAATCTATAATCTTCATAATTTCAATATGATACTGATAATTCTCAATCAGCAATAAACCATATATTTGTTGAAAGTTTATTTACAAAATATCTATCATGAGAGATGAAAAGTAGACTTCATCCAAAATCATTTAAGCATTGTTCTAAACTTTCTCTTGTGTCATAATCTAAATGATTAGTAGGTTCATCTAGTATTAATAAGTTATAGTCTTTTTGTCATATTATAGCAAAAAGTAGTTTAGAGGTTTGTCCTCATGATAATTCAGAAACTTTTTTATCTAAAACCTCTTTTTCAAATAAATAATGCTTAATCAATCATATTAAATGTTGATCTGGATATTGTAATCAATGTAATTCAAAGTTTTCTCTTACTGTTTTATCTTTATAAAGTTCTTCATGAAGTTGAGAATAATATCATATTTTTATTCATTTTCATTTACTGAAAAATCAGTCTAATATTTCAATTTCCTTTGTTATTGTTTTTAAAAATGTAGATTTTCAAACTCAATTCTCTCAAACAATTCAAATCCTTTGTTTTTTGTATAAATAAAGCTCACTTATATAGAAAAGAGGGTCTTTTCTTCATATAAAACATTCTTTAAAAGATAGTACTTTATCTGGAGTGTCTCATGTATATTCGAAGAAGAACTTAGGCTTTCTAGGTATATATGGACTTTCTATTTTTTCTCTTTTTTCAAGAGCTTTTCATCTAGATTTAGCCCATCATGCTCTTGATCATGCTCTAAATCTATTTATTAATTTTTCTTCCTTCTCTATAAATTCTTGTTCTCTTTTAAATACTTCTACTTTTTTCTTTTCTATCCTAGTTCTTTCACTTAGATATCAGGTATAATTTGTGTGATAATAAGTTAGTCATCTTGCTGGTAATACTTCATATGTTTTACTGCATGTTTTATCTAAAAATTCTCTATCATGTGATATTATTACATATCAACTCTTCCATTTATTTTGAAGAAAAGATTCTAACCATTCTACTGATCACATATCAATAAAATTTGTTGGTTCATCTAGAAATAATATATCAGGTGATTCTAATAAGACTTTTGCAAGTGCAATTTTTGTCCTTTGTCATCAGCTAACTTCATTTAATTTTTTATCTAATAGGTCAAAAATTCATATTCAACTTGCAACATTATGAATTTTATTATTAAAATCATTTCATCATATATTATTAAATTGTTCAAGAAGGGAAGTGTAATCCTCAATTAATTTAATATTTTCAGGATCTTTACTCATTTCTATTTCAATGTTGGAAAGTTTTATTTCCATTTCTATTATATCTGAAAAAGCTTCTTTTAATTCCTGTCTTACAATCTTTGTATCATCAGTATCATGAATTTGATTTAAGTATCATAATGTTAAGTTTCAAACATTATCTATACTTCAATCGTAGTTTTTAATTTCTCAAGTTAATATTTTTAATAATGTTGTTTTTCATGCTCAATTTGGTCAAACTATAGATAATCTATCATTTTTATTTAATATAAAATCAATATCTTTCAATATAGGTGCTCAATCAAATTCTAAGCTGTTAATTTTAATTTTAAGATGCTTCACAATTTTTACGTTATATGTTTCAAAATATAGTTATATCATAAATGAACTTCTTTGAAATGTTTAGACCATTTATTTTGTTTTACTGTATAGATAAAGTGTGATATCTTATCAGAAGAGTGAATCTCTTTATCCATTTCAACGGTTCTTAGTTGTAATTCTATCATTACCTGAGTATCTCTGTAAGGGCTTATATACCTATAATGTAAACTTTGATACCCATTAGCTTTAGGTGTAGTTATAAAATCTTTTTTATTTATAAAAACATATTTTTCTTCAAAATGGTCTGCGAATTGTTTTAATTCTTTTTCCTTTTGAAAAATTATTCTCATTCAAATGTTATCTAATATAGATACTCATTTTTTTCTTATCAATTTATTGTAAATACTGAAATATGTTTTTCTTCTAACTTTAGTTTTTCATATAACTTCAGCTTCTCACATTAATTCAGATATATTATTTACTATAGTAAACATATGTTCTCAAGGGAATTCAACCTTATTAACTTTATCAATATAATATTTTCTGATTTTTTGAAATTTTTTCGGATATACTTTTTTAAAGTATATATCTTGGAAGAATCATAAGAAAGGTGATTCTTTAAATGTTAAATAAGGTATTATATATCATATAGATTTATAATAATTTGTAGGGTTATCTACTATATTTATAAATTTTTTTTCAAACGATAATATTGAATATTTTATTATTATTTTCAATAAAAATAAATCATTATCCATTTTAAGTAATTCTTCAAGAAAATTTTTATAATCTCATTTCATCTCGTATTCAAAACTCAGTTTTATTTGTTTTATTTTCTTTATATCTTTTTTTCTAACTAGTTCATGTTTTTCATCTATAAGTGAAAAATACATTAATCAATACATTAATGCTAACACCATATACTCTTCATTGTCTGAATGTCTTTTGAAAATAACTATTACATTTTTTATTAATAGATTAAGGTCATTTGATATAAATTTTGAATAATTATTGTACAAATTATCAAACCTTTCTTTTTGTACTTCATCTTTCAATATTATCTCCTTCATTGTTGAAAAATTACCAAAGTATTGACTATATTTTAATAGTTTATTTTAAAAAATCAATATATTTACAAGTATTAGAATACTTATTATAAATATAATTATTGAAGATAAAATACTCGAATAGTTTCAAATTTTTTGAACCTTATTGTATGCTTTATTTTTTAGGTAAACACTAATTATAACAATGGATATTAATGTAGTTAATATTCATAATCATAATGCAAATACTAAAGGTATAATCCATGAAGATTTACCTAAAGCAATTAATAATAGATAAATACTCCATGCAAAACTACAAGGTGCTAATCATGCTAAGAAAGCTACATATAAACTAGGTTTACTAGATTGTTTAGGCTTCCTATTAACTGATTTGTATATTAAATATAAACTTAATATAAATAATATAACTCAACTTGATAATTGTAAGTAATAAGAATATTTACTTGGATCAATAAACGTTATTATTATTTTAGTTACAAAAAATAATAATATTATATCTATCATATGAGTTACAGTAAAGATAAATGCAAAGAGTAGTCATTTTTTATATCAATTATCTTTGTCTAAAGTAAAAGCAATAAGTAATCATTTAGAATGTCATGGTCATATAGCATGTAATATTCATAGGAAAAATATAGCAAAAAACACTCAATAAATACTTCAATTATTATCATTGAAATAATCATTCATATATTTCATTACACTCTTTAAATAACCATTTCAATATCAATAATCACTTAAGTTTTTATTTTCTATTTCAGAACTAATTTTTTTTAGAGAATCAACATTATTATTACTTTTTTGTATATCTAATTTTTCTCTATAGTCTTGCCCAGGTCATAATTCTTTATTTAATGGATTCCATCAAAAATCTATTTCTTCTTTATCGGTATAATAGTCTCAATCAGTATCTATATTACCTGGATCTGTAAAATAAATCTTTTCCTCCTCGTCTGATAATCAATCATTATCAGTATCTATTCTTTTAATATCAAGATTGTTAATATCAATAGATAATGTTGTAATTTTACTTGTTAAAACTTTATAAATAATTGGCTTTAAATTTTTAATTCAATTATTCAAATTATAAAGAGTTATTCTGTTTGTTTGCAAAGGGAACTCATTAAAATAATTGAATTCTAGATTAAATTTTTCTATTTTTTCACTACATTTGAAAGAATAACTTATTCATAATCAATCTGTTACTATTTTATAAGCCTCATCTTCAATTAACTCTATTTTTCTTATTTCACAAACATTTCAATTATTAATTAATTTATTTTTTGACTCAACGTATTCTATTATATATCTAGAATTTTCGTAATAATCAATTACTCAGTCTGTTTCTATGCCGTTATTTTTCAATAAATATTCTATCTCAAATGTATGAAAGTATGTTGTAATACTTAAATTGTTTCATTTAATATTTGCAGTTGAAACTGAGATATCAAGTGGATGAGCGAAAGTTGTATTAAATAATCATAAAAATACTATAATTAATACTATTATTTTTCTCATTTATTTTTGTTAATAATAAATTTATAAGAATTATAAATAAAAAAGTCTGGAATTCCAGACTTTTTTATTTAGTTAGATACTTAACGAATATATATCATTCAGTTCATTTTTTTATGTTTTTAGAATCAATAATTTTAATTTTAAAGAAACCTTTTGAGTGAGGTAATGTTATTTGCTCAACTATGTCTCACTTTTCTAATACCCCCAAGTTATTCTTCCAATATGGATCAGCTTTAAGATATATTTTATCGATACTAACTTTGTATATAAATTGATTATCAAAATCTATAGCTTTTTCGTCTTTTTTTATATCTTCAGTATTAGTATTAGGTTCTTTTTTAATTACTCCTTCATCCTCTTTAGATTCTACTTTATTTTCAATTACTGGATTTTTTACTGTATCTTTTTCTGTAGTAAGCTCTTTATTTACTATTTTTTCCTTCTTTAGATATGTTTTCTTAATAGTAATTTTTCTTTTCTTAGCCTTTTTGAAATTTAAATTAAATTCTTTAGCTATTTTTTGAATTTCATTTCTTGTTATATCTTTAGTTTTTTCGTCAATTCATTTAAGCTTATAAATTGCAATATTAACTATTAAATTATTAAGGTTATCAATTAATAAGTTTTTATTTTTTTGTGAAATATCTTGGCTAAGTATATAATTTCAGACCTTTTTAAATCTAGAATTATATTTAGATCATTTAATATATACTAACTTATGTCAATTTAAATCTGAATATGATAATTTTTCTCTTAATAGAATTAATACTTCTTTCTTATCTAAAGTATTATTGTAATTATAAAAAGTTTCATCAAATATATCAGCTTTAAACTCTTCTTTCTCTCTTAATTGTTCAATTGCTTCTTCTAATCTATAAGTTTCAGTCATTTCATTTGATTGCATAGAAAGTTCTGAATCTGGATCTTCTCAACATGTTTTATCATAATATGATTCTGAATAATCTCAAAATTCACATTTATCTTTTACTAATTTACGAGATTTTCATGATGAACTATGCCTTTTTGTAGTATTTTCAACATTATTATCTCAATTACCTTCATCTAAATTTATTATTATTTCTCATGATGAATTTATTTCTACAATTGCAAAATAAGTGAAATGATCTGTAGTTATATTTAAATTTGTTCAATCTTTTTGTATTGAAAGTGCATTTTCTCTATTCCAATTAACACCATCTTCACTAGATAATACACCATAATTTTTTGAGTTGTTGATTCAAGGAATTCTTAGAATTACATCTTTATTTAGTTTCATTCCAATTCAAAGAGTATCTGCTCACACCTTAATTAACCTTTCAACTTTTAGATTATTTAATTCTTGGTTATTAAATTTAGAATTACTAGAAAAGAAAAAGTTCTTATTTATTTCTTTAGGTATTGTAAAACCTCAATTCCAAACAGATCATGTAGAAGTTGAAGTTATTTCTTCTATAAATGTTCAACTAGCAGTTTGAAGTTGAATTCAGTTTTCTCATTGAATCATTAAAGATCATGTAGAACTTCAAAGCAATATTCAGCTTGATGTGTTATTTTTAAATTGATGATTAAGTCATACATTTAGATTATTGTATTTACTTAACCTTGTGTCTGAATTAATAGAGACTATATCACTATTGTTTTTTACTTCTGGGGAAATAAAGCTTCATTCAAGAATTGTTTCATTATATTGATTATCAAATAATGTAACTTTATAAAAATATGTAGATTTAGATTCTATATTGTCAAAATAAAGATTTACTTTATCACTTTTTACATCCATATACCTAGATATTGCGTATCTAGATTGCTCATACATATTATTTATATCTTTTCAATATTCTATCTTAATGTAGGATGCTTCTTTAGGGTTAAAATTTGTATCATCTATGTCAAATTTTAATCTTACCCTAGATCTAGAAGAATTATAATTTTCATATTCTTTTCTTAATAATTCTACTTCAGGTCATTTTTCATCAATATATTTTTCAATATCAAATACAGCTTTTAGTTCTGTACTAATATCTTTTGAATACAATAATTGCATTAAACTTGAGTAGACTGATCTATAATCTATTCATACTCATAGCCAATTACTTTCAGAGTCTTTAAATGAAAGATTTCAATAAACTTTTTTATTAAGGTTTGTGTTTATGTTGTTATTATTTGATATTATAAACATTCATCCTCATTTACCATGGTCAGTTCAATCCGATGCGTTGATTTTATTTGTTCTTCAAAATTCTGAAAATATTACAATAGTTACATCTTGTTTATCTTTAACTCTATTAAAAAAGTCAGAAGTTCTTTGGGATACTTTTGATAAATTATTTTTTAGACTATTTTTTTGGTTTCTATGAGTATCATATCATCAGTCTGCTCACATTCTAGCAATACTTGCAACATTAGAGTCAAACATTGATTCAAGAAATATAAAATTATCCTCCATATTATATCATGCTCAAGCCCTTCATCAATTATTTTGTGAAGTTATAGATACGTCATTAATAGTAACAGAATTTTTAAATACATCTTTAGAATTTGAAGGGTAATCTCTATTATTTAATATGTCTTTTATAACACTTTTTTTATAATCTCTGAATCAAGTATTAGTGGAATCAGAAATATTGTAAAAAGCATTACTTCATATATTTAAATAATTTCATCATCTAAAAATATAAGGCTTATATCATCCCATTACAATTGTTTTTGAATAATCTTCATCTTTAATAAAATGACCTATTATTCATTCGTCTTCATCATATATATTATTTAGAGAAGTTATTTTTCTAGATGCTGAATCGTGTCATCTTGAATGTTCAGGTGTACCAACTCTATTTATAACTTTTAAGTATCATTGATCATATAATTCTTTAAAAGGGGCTAGAGAGGCATTTAAATAGTAATTTTCATCTAAATCAATAAGTTCATCTCATACAAGTGCTCATGTTCATCTGTATTCAAGGTAAGTTGAATATTCATCTTTTGGAATAACTCAACTTAAAAAATCAAATCATCCTCAAGATTTAATAATTATTAATTTTGAATCATTATTTAAGAAGCTTTCATTTGAAGAACTAGACTCTGATTCTGATATTGCATCACTACCGCTTTGAATTACAAATTCAGGTTGTATTAACATTAAATTAATTAATCATCTGATATAGTAATTTTTATAAGTGTTATTTGAATAATCAAAATTAATTTCTTCTCATGACTCATTATGAGTTAAAAAATGAATTAATTTTTCTTTTATTGGTTGTTCTAATTTTCTTCATAAATACATTTTATCCTCAAGAAAACCTATTATTCATTCAGGAGTGTATTCTTTTTGTATTATATAGAATCAATCTATATCTACCGTTCATGATATACTTGATAATACTCAGCTATTAGAATATACTCAAGATTGAATTGTTATATTTGAATCTTGATATACTAATTCTCATGTTCAAATATTAATTTTTTTATCCTCATCAATAGTAATTGATAAATCTGAAAAATCTATACTTCATGTATTAATTGTAATTGGATTATTTCCAGAATCAGTTATATTAAAATTTTTAAGATTTACTATTCAACTCCATCAACTTCAAGTTCAAGATTTTAATTCTAAAGATGTTTTGTCGTCATCAAAAAGACTATTTTTAGAACTTAAATCTCATCATATATATGGTGTTAGATATATACTGTCTCATACAAAATTATCTAAATTTACATTATTAGCAAAATAACTAGATTCTGATACCCATTGTGTTTGAGTGTATGCAGTAAAAAATGCATCATTTTTATCAAATCAATCTCTACCAAATATATTTGGTGGATAGTAAGGACTCCATCCTAAATTTACTAAACTAGAATTTCTAATGTCATCATTTTCAGTTCATAGTATTTTAGCAGTTCATAAACTTAATTCTAGAGGGTTCTTATACACCAAATCATTCATTGATTTTTCAGTATACATTAAATCACTAGCTAATAACCATTTTACAGTTGGAAATATTTCAAAATCATTCTCTTTGATTTTATTAGAAATTATTTCTAGGTCTGATTTAATTGGGTTTTCAGCAACATAAAACCTA
>Ga0193963_1000362_pt1 | contig 23882 bp, 26 predicted proteins | sample FB_6_MG_FD_140359 | JGI IMG/M metagenome (GOLD analysis project Ga0193963, IMG submission 140359) | Microbial mat bacterial communities from the Broadkill River, Lewes, Delaware, United States - FB_6_MG | ecosystem: Environmental > Aquatic > Freshwater > River > Microbial mats | place: USA...
ATAATGAAGAAGCTGTACAAACTCTTCCAAAAGAGCAGTTTGCTGATATTGAGTTAACTGAAGGTATGTCTTTATATGGTACTGGTGAAGGTGGAGAAACTGTACAAGTTGTAGTTAAAACTGTTGCTGAAAATGAAGTAACTATTGATTATAATCACCCGATGGCTGGTAAAACTTTAATGTTTAGTGTAACTGTATTAGCTACAAGAGCTGCAACTGAAGAAGAGATTCAAGTTGGTGTAGTTGGTGGTATGGCTGCTGCTGGTGGTGGATGTTGTGGTGGAGGAAGCTGTAGTACAGATTCTTCTGAAGATCATGGTCATTCTCACGATCATGGGTCTGAAGGTGGATGTTGCTCAAGTGAACCTGCACAACCTTCATCAGGTGGATGTTGTTCAAGTCACTAATTAGTGATTTAGATACTTTATAAAAACTCCTATTTCTTCGGAAATAGGAGTTTTTAGTTTATACTCAAATTTAATATAAGGAAAGAAAATGAAAAAAGTAGCTTTTATATTCCCAGGTCAAGGAAGTCAAACAAATGGTATGGGTAAAGATTTTTTTGAAAATAGTGATATTGCTAAAGAGATGATTAAAAATGCAAGTGATAGATTAGGTTTTAATTTTGAAGATTTGTTATTTAATGAAAGTGAAGATTTAGGTAAAACAGAATTTACACAACCAGCAATTTTATTAGTTAGTTGTATTGCGCTAGCTGTATTTAAAGAAAAAAGTGACATACAACCAGAGTTTGTTTTAGGTCATTCTTTAGGTGAATTTTCTGCCTTAGTTGCAAGTGGTGCAATTAATTATCTTGATGCAATTGAACTTGTTCATAGAAGAGGTTTGTTTATGAATGAAGCTTGTGCAGGAGCAGGTGCTGGAATGATGGCACTTGTTGGACTTGATGATACTACAGTTGAGACGATAACTCAAGCTCAGCGTGATGCTGGAAAAAAAGTTTGGGCTGCAAATTATAATATGGATGGACAAATTGTAGTAGCTGGTCTTAAAGCAGATTTAGAATCATTGGTGGATACTTTTAAAGAAGCAGGAGCTAAAAGAGCATTGGTTCTTGATATGAGTGTTGCTAGTCATTGTGAACTATTAACAAGTGCAGTTGAAAAACTTCAACCTTATTTAGAAGAGTATATTACTGATAATTTTGATACTCCAGTTATCTCTAATGTATCAACAAATCCTTACAATACAAAAGTAGATGCTATCGAGTTATTAAGTTCTCAACTTATATCTCCTGTTAAATATAAACATTCTATAGTTTCTCACGCTTCAGAACTAGACATGATGATTGAGTTTGGAAATGGCGCAGTGTTAAAAGGTATGAATAGAAAAATAGTTAAATCTGTACCTACAGTAAATGTTTCTGATATGAAATCTTTAGAAGCAACATTGGAGACGTTAAATGACTAAATTAGCAATAATGGGTGCAATGGAGGAGGAAATTACTCCTCTTTTAGCTAACTTTACAGATATCAATAAAATTGATTACGCTAATAATACTTACTATGAATGTAAATTAGGTGATTTAAACGTTGTAATTGCGTATAGTAAAATAGGAAAGGTTTTCTCTACACTTACTGCTTCGACAATGATTCAAAAATTTGGATGTGATACGTTATTATTTAGTGGAGTTGCAGGTGGTGTTAATCCTACACTTAAAATTGGTGATTTAATAGTTGCTAATCAGCTTTCTCAACATGATTTGGATATTACTGCATTTGGTCATCCTCATGGATTTGTTCCTGGTGGAAGTGTGTATGTAAATACAAATGAGAGGTTGAAAAATATTGCTTTAGAAGTAGCAGAAGAAAATAATATTAAAATTATTGAAGGTATTATTGCTACTGGCGATCAATTTGTTGCTGATGAAGCTAGAAAATCGTTTATTGAAACTACTTTTAATGCTGATGCGTTAGAGATGGAGGGGGCAAGTGTTGCTGTTGTTTGTGATGCGTTAAATGTTCCTTGCTTGATTTTAAGAGCTATTAGTGATACTGCTGATATGGATGCTGGATTTAGTTTTGAAGAGTTTTTAGTTACAAGTGCTCAAAATTCTGCAAATTTTTTAATGAAAGTTATTGATAAAATTAAATAATTCTTATTACAATCTGTTTTGTTAAATATTTTTATTTAATAAAACAGGTTTTCTTCTGGTTTCTTTTACTCTATACTTTATTTTTTTTGAATCTTTTTAATTATAATATATATAATATTTTTATTATAGAACTAATGTTCTATAATTTTATAAATGGAGATAGAATTATGGCAAGACCAACAGAGTATGATATAGTAAAAGTACTTGATGATGCAATGGATATATTTTGGGAAAAAGGATATGAGGGAGTATCTATGGCTCAATTAGTAGAATATACAGGATTGAATCGTAGAACAATGTATTCTTTATTTAAAGATAAAGAGGGTCTTTTTAAAGATGCGTTAGAAAACTATTATCATAAAAGATCAGCTCATAAACTTGCAATACTTAAAAACAATCCTGGTAAAAAAGGGATTGAATTATTCTTTCAAAGTTTTATATTTAGCGATAATTTTAAAGGATGTTTATTTTCAAATACAATGAGAGAAAAAAACTTTATGGGTGAAGAAACTTATAATATTCCAAAAGAATATTTTAATAAGATAGTTATACAGTTAGAATTAAATTTAAATCAAGCACAAAAACTTAACCAATTTAATGGTAACTCTCATGCAATGGCACTTACTCTTATAACTTTTATACATGGTTTTCATGTACATGGAAAATATAACTCTTCAAAAAATGATAGTGATACAATAATTACAAATATATTAGATATGATTTCTTAATTTTTGACTACAAAGAAACAATATTTGATAATGGTTATAGAATGAATATTCTATTAAATATGAATCATAAGAAATGATATTCTTATTGAATAAAAAATAAAAAGGAAATATAATGTCAAGATTATTAGATGCGATAAAAGAATACCAAGTAGGGTTTAGAAAAAAAGCTCCAATTGAAGTACAAGAAACAATGTTAAAAGCAACAAAAAAACTTGAAGAAATAAGTTTAAGTAAAAATGCTTTGAAAGTAGGAAATGTTGCAAGTGAAATAAAACTAACAAATGCATTAGGTGAAGAGGTTTCATTATATGAAACATTAGAAAATAATGATTTTGCAATAGTAAGTTTTTATCGAGGTGTGTGGTGTCCATATTGTAATTTAGAGTTGAAAGCATTACAAGAATACACCGAAGAATTTTCAAAACTAGGAGCAACACTTATTGCAGTATCACCACAATCAACAGATGCTAGTTTAAGTACAAAAGAGAAAAATGAATTAACATTTGAAGTGCTAAGTGATAGAAATAATACTGTAGCCAAAGATTATGGGCTTGTATTTTCTTTAGCAGAGGAGTTAAGACCTATTTATTTAAGTTTTGGTATCAATATTCCTGTAAGTAATGATGAAGAAAGTTATGAAATACCAATGCCTGCAACTTATGTAATTAACAAAAATAAAGAGATTATTTTTTCTTTTATTGATGAGGATTATACAAAAAGATGTGAGCCACAAGAAATTGTTGATATACTAAAGTCACTACAGAAATAAAACTGTTCTTTATAAAATTTAGTATATTATCTGCAATTAAAATATTTAGGAGATAGTATGCTAAAAGGAATTATCACTCTTTTAAGTTTTCAGTTTTTAGGTGAGTGTATAGCTAAACTATTTTCACTTTTAGTTCCTGGACCAGTAATTGGAATGGTTTTGCTATTATTGTTTTTAATGATACGTAAAAGTAGTTTTCCAAGCCTTGATAATGCAGTTTCTAATCATTTAAGATATTTACCTCTTTTATTTATTCCAGCAGCAATGGGTATTATTACTCAAGTAGATATAATATCAAAAGAGTTTTGGGCAATACTAGCCTCTCTAGTCATAGGAACGATAATTGCGTTAATGTTTAGCGTAAAACTAATGGACCATCTTACTATTAAGCAAGAGGAAAAAAAATGAATATAGATGCATTAATAACGTATATTTCTTCGACACCACTTACTTGGTTACTCTTGACTCTTGGTGCTTTTAAATTTGGAATTATAATTTATGAAAAATCGAATAAGCAGACACTGCTTCAACCCATAATAGTATCATACTTAATTATTATGAGTCTGATACTTTTAACTGATACAACATATGAAGAGTATTTTAAAGGTGTAGAGATAATTCATTTCTTTTTAGGTCCAGCAACAGTTGCATTGGCACTTCCTTTGTATAATAATTTAAAACATATAAAATCTTTATTTATACCTATTGTGATTACGTTACTAGTTGCTGGAATATTCTCCATTTTGATTGCAGTTGGACTACTTTATCTATTAGGTGCAGAATTACCTACAATTTTATCGATGACTACAAAGTCAATTACAGCTCCTATTGCGATTATAACATCTGAGCAAATTGGAGCTATTCCATCACTTGCTGTAGGTTTTGTTATCATTACTGGTATTATTGGTGCATTATTGGGTACAATGATATTTAAGATGTTAAATATTAAACATGATACATCAAAAGGTTTTGCGTTAGGGCTGATTTCCCATGGAATTGGAACCGCTAGAGCTATTGAGATTAGTGAAAAAGCAGCTGCCTTTTCTGCACTTGCTATGGGATTGGGTGGAATATTAACCGCTGTATTTTTACCTTTGATTATTCAGGTCTTATTTTAGAGCAGCTAAAAAATATAAAAGAATATTCTTTTATATTTTTTTTGTTTGATTTTTTTGTTCTTTTCTAATTTTTTCTATTGCTACAGGTAGTGTCATATCGACCCTGTCACATAATTCTAAACAACATTCACATGCACTTCCTGCTGCTGTCTTTTCCATAATTAGTTCCATATCATAACCATATTCATTTACAGCTTCTTTTACTTCTGCATAGTTTATATTTTTACAGTCACATACAATTAATTGATCTTCATTCATTTGATATACGCTTTAATAATTTTTTCTTCTTTAAGTGGTCTATTTCCACCGTATCTTCCAGATGTTGGAACATTTTCAAGTTTTTTTACTATTTCAAAGCTTTTTTTACCTTTTACGTATCCAAAAATAGTATGTCTACCATTTAACCAAGGTGTTTGTACTGTAGTAATAAAAAATTGACTACCATTTGTATTTGGACCGGCATTTGCCATCGCAAGCACTCCTACTTTATTGAACATTGCTTTTGAATTGAATTCATCTTCAAATTTTCCACCCCAAATTGATTCTCCACCACGACCAGTTCCTGTTGGATCTCCACCTTGAATCATAAAGTCTTTAATAATTCTATGAAAAATAAGACCATTATAGTATCCATTTTTAATATGTGTAGTGAAGTTTTCTACTGTTTTAGGTGCTAAATCAGCTCTTAGTTCTATCTCAATGTTACCCTTAGTAGTTTCTAGTACAGCAATTGGATTTACAGCGTATACGTATACTATACTTAACATCATAAGTAAAAGTTTTTTCATTTTTATCCTTTGTATTTATTAAAAGGATAATAACAAAAGATTACTTAACTAATCTATATAGATATAATATAAATTCTATATCAAATTGTAAACATATATTGACTATAATATATCATTAATAAAGAGGATGTGTCCTATTTTAAAACATATATTTACAAACAGTGCAGGTATTTTAGTATCAAGAATTCTTGGTTTTTTAAGAGATCTATTAACTGCTTCAATTCTTGGGGCAAATATCTATAGTGATATATTTTTTGTTGCATTTAAATTGCCAAATTTATTTAGACGTATTTTTGCAGAAGGTGCATTTACACAGGTATTTATCCCCGCCTATGCAAAAAATAACCATAAAGTCAGTTTTAGTAGCGTTATATTTTTACAATTTTTGGTTTTTATAATAGTATTAAGTATTATAGTAAGTATATTTTCATCATTTTTTACACAAATGATTGCTATAGGTTTTGATGAAGCGACAGTAGAGTTAGCATCACCCTTAGTAGCAATCTGTTTTTATTATTTACCTCTTATTTTTATAGTGACATTTTTAGCGGCATTATTACAATATAAAAATCATTTTACGACAACGGCATTTTCTACAGGTTTATTAAATATATCACTTATTGGAGCATTACTCTTATCTAAAGACTTAGACTCTGAAGAGATAGTTTATTATTTAAGCTGGGGTGTAATTATTGGTGGATTTTTACAAGTTTTTGTACACCTGTATGCAATAAAAAAATTGAAAATAAAATTTTTAACTACAAATATAAAAAAGAAAAAAAGAGATATAAAACAAAGTAACTTCTATAAACAGTTTTACCCTGCAGTTTTTGGAAGTAGTGCTGCACATGTTGCTGCTTTTTTAGATACCTGGTTAGCTAGTTTTTTAATAACAGGTAGCATTAGTTATTTATATTATGCAAATAGGTTATTTCAGTTACCTTTAGCTTTATTTGCAATTGCGACTTCAGTTGCATTATTTCCAACTATTGCAAAAGCTATTAAAAATAAGGATGAAGAAAAGGCCTTATTGTATTTAAGAAAAGCTTTTTTTGTGTTAGTAGGACTTTTAGGAGTGGCTACATTTATTGGTATTTTTTTCAATACTTTAATAGTAGAGTTATTATTTGAACGTGGTGCTTTTACTGAGTCTGATACTATAACAACGGGGTTAGTTTTAACTATGTATTTAGTAGGATTATTGCCCTTTGGATTAGGAAAAATATTTTCTTTATGGTTGTATGCTCATGAAAGGCAAGGACTAGCAGCCAAGATAACTATGAAGTCTTTAATTGCAAATATAGTGCTGTCTCTTCTTTTAATCGAACCTTATGGTGTATATGGATTAGCATTAGCGAGTAGTTTAAGTGGCTTTATTTTATTTCATTTGACTTTAAAAGAGTTTGGTTATACTAAATTTATAAATTTGATTAAATTTAAAAAGGCTGTGGGATGAAACAACTAATATCTATTTTATTATTAACTTTTTCATTAAATGCCAATGATACTATTCAACCACTAACTGAGACATGGACTCCTTATCAAATGGAAACCAAAAATGGCTTAGAGGGTATTAGTATTGACTTGGTAAAAGAGATTCAAAATAGAATTGGAAATACTAAAAAGATTCAAGTAACGACGTGGAATAGAGGGTATGATGTAACTTTAAACAAAACGGGCTATGCATTGTTTTTAACTACAAGATCAGAAAAAAGAGAAAACCTATTTAAGTGGGTAGGTCCAATTTCATCAATGAAGTTAGTTTTTTTTAAAAATAAAGATAGATCTGATTTAAATATTTTAACATTAAATGATGCTAAAAAAGTTAAATCTATTGTTGTGGCAAAAAAAACAATAGCAAATGAAAAACTTGTGGAATATGGTTTCGAAAATTTAGAAATTAATTCATTGGCAAATTATAGTTTTACAAAACTACGTGAAAATAAAGTAGATCTTTATCCTGTAGAGTATCATGGTTTTATGTATAAACTAAAAAAACTTCATTTAGAAGATAGTATAGTACCTGTGAAAATGAAAGAGCCTATTTATGAATCTAAACTTTATATCGCTTTTAATATCAACACTGATGATAAAATAATCAGAACTTGGCAAAGTGCACTTGATGAAATAAAAGCAGATGGAACTTATGAAAAAATTTTAAACCGATATAGGTGATGGCTGAATTATGATTAGAGTTTTATTTTTTATTTTATCATTGTTGATAGTTGTTATTTATTTTTTAACAACTAAAGAACAAAGTAAAATTGAAGATAAAATGAAAATCGAAGCTAAAATTATAGCACAATCAAGTAAGATATTTTTATCAAATCTTGCTTTTGATGAACTTCAAAATAAAATAAAACTAGATATGCAGTTACGAAATATTCGTGCAATAGAGATAAAAGATTTTTTATTAGACGAAAATATTATTGTTGCTTATAAAGATAAAAATGATAAAATTAATTTTGTAAAAAAACTACCTTTAAACTATCAAAAATACTCACAAATAAAAGAAAATATTATAGAGAAGAAAAGTTACGCTACTAATAAATTGGGGGAGCTAACACTATATTACGACAGTGATTTAGATACAAATATTATAAATAGATATACTAAACTCAATTTTTCAAAAGAGGAACAAAACTATCTTGATAATAAAGAATATTTAACAATGTGTATTGACCCTCATTGGATGCCGTTTGAAGAGATAAAAAATAATGAACATACTGGTATTACATCTGATTATGCTGATATATTTAGGCAATTAATTGGTATACCTATCAATCTTCTTGTGACTTCTACATGGAATGAATCTCTACTAAAAGCAGAAAATAGAGAATGTGATATTTTTACACTTGCTTCAAAAACAAGAGATAGAGAAAGATATATGGATTTTACCACACCATATATAAATAACCCAATAGTAATTGCAACTAAGGTTGGTATCCCTTTTATTGAAAGTTTAGATCAAATTAAAGATAAAAAAATTGCTGTAGTAAGAGGTTATTCGTTATATGAGCAATTAAGAAAAGATTATCCTACATTAGATATCTTTGAAGTTGATTCATTATATGAAGGATTAAAAGCTGTAGAAGAAAACAAAATATTTGCTTATTTAGACAATTCAACTGTAATTAATCATGCAATACAAAAGAATTTTCTTGGAAGTGTAACAATTTCGGGAAAAATAAAATATAGTTTTGATTTTAGTGTTGCAACTAGAAATGATGAACCATTATTAAATACAATATTTGAGACAGTAATTTGGTCGATTGATGATCATACAAAAGAGAAAATTTTCAATAAATGGATTAAGATTAACTATAATATTAAAACAGATTATACTTTAGTTTTTCAATTATTATTTGTATCGTTATTGATTATTTTTGGTACAATTTACTGGAATAGAAAATTGTCTATTTTAAATAAACAACTTAGTGTTGAAAGAGATAAAGCTAAAAAGTTGACTGAAACAAAATCAGAATTTCTTGCAAATATGTCACATGAAATTAGAACACCTATGAATGGAATAATAGGTATGTCTCATTTAGCTTTAGAATCAAATTTAGATGAAAAAAGTAAAAACTATATTTTAAAAATCGATAAGAGTGCAAAATCTCTACTTAATATAATTAATGATATTTTAGATTTTAGTAAACTTGAAGCAGGGAAGCTTACAATTGAAAAAGTTGAATTCAATTTAAATGAAGTGATTGCAAATATCATAAATTTATCAGAGATAAAAATCAATGAAAAAGAATTAAAACTTATTGTTGATTTTGATTCAAGTGAAAATCAAATATTTTATGGAGATCCTCATAGATTAACTCAAATTATTACAAACCTTATGGGCAATGCGATAAAATTCACAAAATTTGGAAGTGTAACATTACGAATACAAAAACATTCAAATAATATTGTAAGGTTTTCTATAGAAGATACAGGTATAGGTTTGAGCGTAGATCAAATTGATAAATTATTTCAATCTTTTAGTCAAGCAGATACTAGTATTACTAGAAAATATGGTGGAACAGGATTAGGATTATCTATATCCAAACAGTTAGTTGAATTATTAAATGGAAAAATATGGGTTGAATCACAAGAGGGTAGGGGTAGTACTTTTTCTTTTGAACTAGAATTACCTCAAATTCATACGTTTATAGAAAAGAAAGACGAAAAAAATCTTCAAGACTTTCATAAAATAGAGCAGTTTTTAACAAACGGTAGTTCATGGAAAATTTTATTAGTAGAAGATAATTTAATTAATCAAGAAATTATTAAAGGGTTACTTGAAAATACTAATATTACAATTGAAATTGCACAAAATGGTCTAGAATCAATAGAAATGATAAAACAATTTCCAACTAAATATCATCTTATTATCATGGATATCAAGATGCCTGTAATGAATGGAGATGAAGCCAGTAAAGTATTAAGAGAAATGTCAATAAATATACCAATTATTGCTTTAACTGCAAATATCATTACTGATAATGATGAACTTTTAAGTAGTCAAGTAATAGATGATTATTTACATAAACCAATTGATATAGAAAAGTTATATCAATTACTTTATAAGTATCTTTCTGATGAGTTAATAACTGCAAAATCTGAGTTGGTGACAACTTACAAATATTTAGATGATCTTAGCTTTTTGGATGTACCATCTGCATTAAAAAGGTTAAGTGATAATAAGGATTTGTATTTAAAAATTCTTAAAGACTTTAAAGACAGCTATAAAAATTTAGATTTACAATCTTTAAATGAAGAAGATTTTAAACTAACTATACATACATTAAAGGGACTTTCTGGAAATATTGGTGCGAATAAACTTTTTGAAATTGTAAATATTATAGATAAAAGTGGAGATAAAAGTTTAATAGATAATTTATATGAACGATTAGATGAAGTATTAAATGAATTATCATTTTTAGATATTAAAGAAGATAGTAATATTTCTAAACAATTAATAACAGATGAAATTAGAAATAAACTTTTTGAAGAGTTACGTCTTAGCGTACAAAATAAAAGGCCAAAAAATGTTACATTGGCTATATCTAATATAGAAAAGTATAAATTGAATCAAAAAGATGAAGATAATTTTAATAGAATAAAGAAATTCCTAAATGCATATAAGTATAGAGATGCTTTATCATTACTCTAATTTATAAATTTTTAAAAGTCTTTAGTTATAATTCGTTTCTACAAATAGAGAAGTGTCTGAGTGGTCGAAGGTGCACCGTTGGAAGCGGTGTTTAGTGAAAGCTAACGAGGGTTCGAATCCCTTCTTCTCTGCCATATAACTTTTAAAAAATTAATCATAGCTATAGTAAATAATATATTGAATTTTATCCTTTATAATAGATGATTTTTAATCATTTTGTTATTATCTAGTATTTATTATTTTATGCAATCCTCTGCTAAAATACATAACATATTTTATGATAAAAGTAAAAGATTATAAAAAGGGTTTGTTTTGAAAAAATTAGTATTAAAAATATTTGGAATATATTTTATAAGTAATTCCTATCTCTACAGCGATACACACCTATTTACAGTTGAAAATGATGCTTTAGCTAGTAAAGACGATAGTTACTATACTGGTGGATTATTTTATACTTGGATGGGACAAGACAACAGTGGTTTTGATTTTAATCTAATGGACAACTTACAAACAAACAATGCTATATCATTTACACATTTAGTTTTTACACCAAAAGATAAAGATACTACAACAAGAATTTTAAATGATTCTCCTTATGCTGGATATGCAAAATTAAATTTTCTTTTATATAAATCTTCAAACAATTATTTTCATGAATTTGCTATGAATGTTGGTGCTGTTGGACCTATTGTACAAGCAAAAGAGTTACAGTCAGGATTTCATGATTTAATAGGACATTCAAAACCTGCTGGGTGGGATAATCAATTAGGAAATCAAATAACAGCAGGTTTGTCATACAATTTTGCAAAAAAAACGGATAAAATTAATTTAGGTAAGTTGAAATTTGACTGGACAAATAATGTTAAAATAGATTTAGGTAATTTTTATAGTGGTGTTATGGTTTCCTCAATGGTAAGAATAGGAAGTAGTTTTCCAAATACATTTGCTACGACTGGTTCATTTATGGGAGCTGATGAAAGTAGTTTATTGAACTTTCAAGGTATAAAGTCTTTTAATTGGGCAGTTTCCTTTGGTCTTTATGCAAATAAAATAGCGAATTATTATATCATTGATGAATCTAGAGACCAAGGGCATACCATTCCTAAGGTAAATTATATTACTGGAGAGCAGGTAGCTTATGATATTTTTTATGACGATGTTCAATATTCATTTAAAATAAAATCTACTTACTTACATAATAATAAAGCATTTACAAGTGCAAATAAACAATGGGGTGGAATAACAGTAATATGGAAATTTTAAATAAAAGAAGATATTTATGAAAAAAGAAAATTTATTGATCGTTATATCTACAAGTGATGTAGATACTATTTTAAAGTTTCCATTACTTTATGCAGGAGTATCTCTTCCTCGAGAATATTGGAAAAGGGTTCATGTTATGTTTTGGGGTTCTTCAATTATTCCAGCAGTTGCAAATGAAGAGATAAAAGCACAAATACAACTTATGCAAAACGATGGTGTAGAGTTTAGTTCATGTATAGTGTGTGCTGAAGAATATAATGTTGTTGAAGATTTGGAAAATATAGGGATAGAGTGTAATCACACAGGTGTACTTTTAACAGAAGCATTAAAGGATGATAATTGGGCTATGATGACAGTATGATTATTTCATGCTTCTACAAAATACAACAGTTTTAGATTCTCTTCCATTTGTGAAGAACCTATTTTGGTGTATTCTCCATCCTCTACTTTTTTGTACAATAGTACCATTACACATTAGAGGTTTATTGCTTCTAAAATCTTTATATAATATTTCTTTTCGATTTTTTTCATAGAATCCATAGGCTATAATTAAAATTACTATTGTAATGGCAATTTTCATTTTCATAGGAAATCCTTTTCTTAGGTATTATAATTAGTTAGACTGAACTTTGTCTTTATAATTTTTTTTGATACAATTCATTTACTTTGAGTAGCTATAATAGTATAAAAAGGAATTAAAATTGATTAATATTTTGATGATTGAAGATGATTTAGAAATTGCTGAACTATTAACAGAATATCTAGCAAGATTTGATATACAAGTTACAAACTTTGATTGTCCAGAATTAGGTATAAGTGCATTGGCAGTAAATGATTATGATTTAGTAATATTAGACTTGTCTTTACCTGGTATTGATGGAACGGAAGTATGCTCTTTAATACGCCATAAATATTCAATTCCTATTATTATTTCAAGTGCAAGAAGTGATATAAAAGATAAAGCTATTTCTTTTAATAATGGAGCAGATGACTATCTACCTAAACCTTATGATAGTCATGAATTGGTTTTGCGTATTAATTCTTTATTAAGAAGAGAGCACAAAATGTTTATATCTAGCCAAATAGAAGAAAATAGGGAAGTATTTATACTTAACAATGAAAAAATGGAGATATCAAGATTTGGTAAATTGATAGATTTTACAAATGCAGAGTATCATATAATGACGTATCTAATCTCAAAAGCAGGATATGCTGTAAGCAGAGAAGAGTTACTTACAAACGTAGAATCAATAAAATATGAAAGTAGTTATAAAAGTATTGATGTTTTGATTAGTAGAATAAGAAGTAAAATAGAAGAAAATCCAAAAAAACCTAAATATATACTATCTCTTAGAGGAATAGGTTATAAACTTGTTAATCAATAAACATTCAATATTTTTTACAATTACACTATTTTTTGTAGTAATGATTATTACTGCAAATGGTATCATCTATTTAGGATATAGTTTTACAAAACAACAACAAACAAGCATATATACCTCAAAATATTTAAAAGCAATACATCATACAAGAGATGAGATTTTCAAAAAAAAAGGGAGAGGACATAAGTTTCCTCCTCCACCTCCAAAAGAATTTGGTTTTCCTCCTCCCCATTTTCAAGATAAAGGTGCTAAAGATATTTTAAGACCTGAAATTTTTTTCAAAAAATATTTTACAGAGGAAGCTTTAAATGAAGAATTGAAGCACTACGATCTAGAAGTATCTTTAGTCTCTTATGCTGAAATAACTCAAAAGGGTGAGTTAATTCAAAAAGATCGAGAATGGGAGCTTTATAAATATAAAGGATTTAGGTATTTTTATTTTACTCCTAGGTTTGAGAAGTTTTTTATCAAAGATAAAATTCAACAAAGCCAAAAAAGTCAATATATAATAATCTTGTCGGTTCTTCTAAATACTGTATTTTTTTTATTTTATATATTTCTTATACAAAAGATGAGACCATTAGGCAAATTAAAAGAAAATATTTTAGCTTTTTCCAAAGGTAATTTAGATATTAACACATCAAATAATGGATACGATGAAATAAGTGAAGTTTCTAATGAGTTTAATAATGCAATTATACAAATAAAAAATTTGACAAATTCAAGGAATTTATTTTTAAGAAATATAATGCACGAACTAAAGACTCCTATAACGAAAGGATTGCTTATATCAAATATGATGGAGGATAGTAAATTTAAAAACAGTTTAAAAAAAGCATTTTTTAGGTTAGAGTATTTGTTACAAGAATTTGCAAGAATAGAGGAATTTACATCACGAAATATAAAAGTACAAAAAGAGCAGTTTCGAGTTATTGATGTAATTGATCACTCTTTGGATATTTTATTAAGTGACATAGATGATATTGAACTAGATGTTGTGGATAATATAATGGCTAGTGTAGACTTTGAATTGTTTGCATTAACAATAAAAAACTTACTTGATAATGCGATTAAATATGGCAAAGGAAAACCAAAGGTAGTTTTGAAAAATAGTACAATTTATATTCAAAATGTTGGTGAGAAGCTTTCGTTAGAAATAGATCAATATAATAAGCCATTTAATCGAAAATATGAAAATAGCAATGATGGTTTAGGTTTAGGTCTTTATATAGTAAATGCAATTCTAAAAGCCCATGATTTGAAGCTTGAATATAGTTTTGAAAATAATATCAATATATTTAGCATAAAACTTTAGTTGTTGTTACCTTTCGTTTACTCAACATCGTTATAATTTCTTTATAAATTAATTAAAAGGGGTAAGTAATGAATATTTCAAGTTCAAGTTTTAATAGTAGTATGATGCAACAGACGCAACAAATGCAAAGAAAAGCACCTCCAAGTGCATCGGAATTATCTAGTAAAGTGATGGAAACTAGTGATTTAAATAGTGATAGTTTACTTTCTATAGATGAGGTTAACTTATCAGACGAAACATTTTCAAGAATGGACGAAGATGGAGATGGTTCGTTAAGCTCATCAGAATTAGAAACAAGTTTTTCGTCAATGTTGGAAAGTATAAAAAACCAAGTAACATCTCCTGAAGAATTTGGAACATTATTAACAAATATGGGTTTAGAAGTACCTCCTGCACCTCCTAGAAGTGGAGGTATGCCAAATGTATCTGAAATGGCAAGTGATATTTTTAGTAAAAATGATTCAAATGAAGATGGTTTATTATCCATTGATGAACTTGATATATCAGAAGAATTATTAAGTGCAATGGACATTGATGAAGATGGAAATATTACAAAAGAGGAATTAACACAAGGACTGAAATCATTATTTGAAAGTGTTGAAAATGGTGAACGATCAAAAGAAGATGTTGGAGATGATTTAACAAGTTTAGGAGTTGAGCCTCCGGCTGGTGGACAAGGTAGAGGCGCTGGTGGTGGATCAGGAGGAGGTGAATCATCTAGTGAAGAGTATGATGAAGCTGATATAAATGAAGATGGAATTGTAACAACTGCAGAACAAGCATTGTATGATGGTACAACTTCTGATGATATGACTGATTATACAATGAAACTAGTAAGTACTTTACTGGATGCTTTAAAAACTGAAGACAATACAGCTGATTCAATCGATTTGTCAAAATTTAAATCAATTATGTCAATGGTAAACAATGAAACACAAGACAGCTCTACTGCTCAAAAATTAAATACGTATGTATCAAATTTAGATTTAGGTTTAAAATCTGCATAACAATTAATGTTCATAATCATCAGCATAAGATTATGAACATTTAGATAAAATAAGCCTTTAATTAATATCAAATAATAGAATATTACACAAGGACTTATTAATGGATAGCGTATTTAATGCAATAACAAATATATCAAAGATTATAGAAAATAAAGTATTTACAAATTATGATGAATTTGTTGTTATAGATGATTTAAATCAAACAAATATAAATGTACAGCAATACTGTGACGAGATCGCAAAGAAGGAATTTAAATCAATCGGTAGTGTAAAATCTATTGTAACCCAAGATGATAAAAAAACAGAAGTTTTAAATGAAAATGGAAGATATGTAATTAGTTTTATTGCTATTGATAATATTGACTTATTAGATTTAGGTTTTTCTGTAGGAAGTATTTTTGGAGTATATGATGACCACATAGAAGGTCACAGTTTAGTAGCTTCATGCTATGTAACATATGGTCCAACTTTCCAACTTGTATATGCTACGAAAGATTTAGGTGTAGAATTTTATGCTTTTGATGGAAAAGATTTTATCGATGTAAAACCTTTCCAATTAGAAAATAAAGGCAAAATTAACTCTACTGATGGAGATGTTACAACATTTAGTGATAATCATAAGAAACTTGTATCAGGATTATTTGATGAGGGTTATAGATTGAGATTGAGTAATTCTTTGTCTTTAGATATGCATCAGATATTATTCAAAAGAGGGGGACTATATTCATCCCCAAAAACTCAAAAAGACCCAGATGGAAAACGAGATTTAGTTTTTGAAGCATACCCGATAGCTTATATTATTGAGTTAGCTGGTGGTGAAGCTATTGATGGGGAAAATAATATATCTGATCTAAAACTTGATGGTGATATCTCTAAAAAAACTCCATTATACTTTGGATCTAAATATGAAATAGGAAAAGTAAAAGCATCGGAATGTTAAATTATGATTATGTCATAATTGGTGCTGGAATATCTGGATGTTGTGTTGCTTCTGAATTAGCAAAACATACTGATAGTATTCTTTTAATAGATAAAAATGCTGATGTTGCATCAGGGGCATCTGGTGCTGCTGGTGCTTTTTTATCTCCTTTATTAGGTAAAGAAAATCCTTTTAAAGATTTAATTGCTAAGTCTTTAAAATATTCAACTACATATTATCAAACTAACTTTCCTACTTATATTAACAATTGTGGTACAACAAGAATTCCTCAAAATGAAGTTGATGAAGAAAAATTTAAAAGTTATATTCCTTTTATGGATTTTGAATATGAAAAAGAGGAACAAGGATATTTTTTTAAAATAGGAAGTGTAGTAGATAGTTTTCATATGTGTAAGGCGATGATTGATTCATGTCAAGATAGTGTTGATACACGTTATAACTATTCAGTAACAAAATTAGAGTATACAAATAAATTATGGCTATTAAATAAAGAAATAGAAGCTAAGAATATTATATTTACAACAGGAAGTGATGTTTCATTACTAGATGAGTTTTATTTAAAAATACGTTCTGTTTGGGGTCAAAGGATTGATATATCTACATCTAGCAGTTTTTTACACAATTATCACAAAGCATGTTCTATATCACAAAGCAAAATGATTGAAGAGGATAAATATTTAGTATCTATAGGTGCTACTCATCATAGAGATGTTGATGGTATAAAAGATATTGATACTAATACTCAAGAATTACTTACAAAAGCAAATGATATTAAAAGTTTAAAAGATGTATATGTTTTAAATCATTATGTAGGTGCAAGAGCTTGTAGTGTTGATTATTTTCCTATAGTTGGGGATATTATAGATAGCAAACAAACGTTAAAACAATTTCCTTATTTAGTAAATGGGACAAATGTTGAAACTAAAAGGTTTAGTAGGTTTAAAAGTGCATATGTTTTAACTGGTGTTGGGGGTAGGGGCTTTGTACTTGCTCCTTATTTAGCTCATCAATTAGTTAATAATATAATCAAGAAAGAAGAGTTAGACCAAAATATTAAAATAGACAGATTATTTCAAAGAGAAGTGAAAAGGATAAAATAGATGAAAACAGTGAAGTTGATAATTATAAGTGTTGTTTTTTTAGTAGGATTGACATTTTTAACAGTTGATGCACCAGTTAAAATAGAAAAAAAAGAAGTAAATTTAATTGGTTTACCTAAAACTGTAGAATTAATTGGATTTGAAAATCAGGAATTTAATGCTGCAAGTATTATTAAAAAAGATACACTTATTTTTGTTGGAAATCATGAATCAATTGTAATTGCAGATGATCTAGAAAGAATGTTAAATTTAGCTACAGGAAAGTTTATAATTGTTTCTAATGTTTCTGATGCACCATGGTTTATTAAGAGATGGCAAGCACACACAAAAAATACAAAACTAAAGGGTGAAAAACATATTCCTTGGATATATGATAGAGATGGCGCTATACGAAATTTTTTAGCTGTACCTACTTCTGATGCAATTAAATATTTTATTTATAGAGTAAACAATGAAGGTATTATAAATAGAGTATATATAGGTAAAGTTAAAGTTGGAACTATTGATGGGAAGATGACAAAGGAAGAAATTACTAATAACTTAACACAAGCTATTAAAGCGATTGAAAATAATTAGAAGATAAAATCTTCTAATTATTTTATTCTTCTAACATTCTATCTTGAAGTTTTTCAACAGCTTTTTCTAAGAATCTTGTTTCAAGTCCAAAGTTTTTTGCTTTTTGAATACCTGCTTCAACAAATTCATCTGCTAAAGGATCTGTTACATTACATATTGTATTAACAATATTTAAAATTTGAGCTTCTTTTTTATATTGGTCAGGACAATTATCTATGTCGTTTACATGAGCAATAGTTTCTACTAAACTATCACTTAGATTCCAATGTTTGAAAATAGAAGAAGTAACTTGTGTAGAACAAGCTCCGAAGTATTCTCTTTCTATATTGTCGATATCTAATGCATTTTGTTTAATTTTACCATGAAATTCATCTGCAATACCTTTTTCAGTTGCAACACCTGCTAAAACAAATCTTCCTGTTTCACATAAAAATGCTGGTAATAGTAACTCTTCTTTTAAAGCATTATCAGTTTTTCCTATCCATTCTTTCAATAGATTAGAAGACATATTTGATAATCTCATAAATCCATCTGCAGTCATATTGTATGCTTTTAAATCTGTATCGAAAGCATTTTTAATAGCACTACCAAATGCAATTGATAAAGTGAAATTTACACCTAAAAGGTGAATCGCTCGTCCTGGATTTTCAACTTTATTGTTAAATCCAAACATTGCAGAATTAGAAACTTTAAGTAAAGTAGCGATAATTAAAGGATCTTGTTCTAGTATTTGAAGTAAAACATCAAGATCTTTATTAGAAGATTTTTTGAACTCTTCTAAGTCTATAATTGTTTTAGGTAATGGTGGTAAAGAATCGATTTTCTTTAATAATATATCATTCATTAAGTGTCCTACTTATATTTTTTTTAATTATAACATATTAAATCTATAATTAATTGAACTTTTTGCACATTTTCTAAAAAATATTTAAATTTATGAAAGTCTGTCTTTATAGCTGTGATAGTCGTAGTTTCTAACTATCTTGTATTCACCATTTTTTTTCTTTATTGCAATTGATGGAAGATTAATACCATTAAAAGTAGTTGTTTTTACCATTGTGTAATGAATCATATCTTCTAAAATAATTTTATCACCGATATTTAGTTGGTTATCAAAAGAATAGTCTCCAATAACATCACCTGCTAAACAAGTATTACCTGTTAATTTATAAGTGTATTTTTTTTTATGTGGTTCATCTGCATTTTTTATATCAGCTCTGTATGGCATAGCTAAGGTATCAGGCATATGACATTCCGCACTTGTATCCAAAATTGCTATCTTCATCCCATTATTTACTATATCTAATACTGTTGCCTCTAAATAACCTGTTTGCCAACCTATTGCTTCACCAGGTTCTAAATATATTTTAAGATGTGGATATTTTGATTTAAATTCTTTTAGTAATAGGATAAGACCACTAACATCATAGTCTTTTCTTGTGATATGATGTCCTCCACCAAAATTAATCCACTTTAACTCTTTAAAATAATCTTTAAAATTTGTTTCAAATTTATCTAGTACCAGTTTTAAAGCATCAACATTTTGCTCGCATAATGCGTGAAAGTGAAAGCCATCTACGCCTGAAGGTAATCTATTTTTAAATTCTTGCTTTACAATGCCAAGCCGACTATTTAATCCACATGGGTTGTATAAGTCTACATCCACAGTAGAACATTCAGGATTTATTCGTAAGCCAATACTATTTGTGGATTTAATTTGATTCCTATATATCTCTAGTTGTTTAAATGAGTTAAAAACAATATGATTAGAAATCTGTGTAATCTCTTCAAATTCATTAGGTTTAAAAGCAGGAGAATAGGTATGTACTTCACCTCCAAATTCTTCTTTAGCTAAAATAGCTTCATTAAGACCGCTTGCACAACAACCCTTAAGGTATTTTTTACAAATATCAAAAGTTGAATACATTGCAAAACCTTTAAGAGCTAAAAGTATAGTCACATTAGCCTCTTTTTGGATAAAATCAAGCAATTGAAGGTTTTTTTCTAGTTTTTCCTCTTCACAAACAAAACAAGGACTTGGTAATAGGTTAGAATTCAAATCCACCGCCACTTCCTTTATTCATACTTTCATATACCACTTTTATATATTTATCTCTTACTTCACAATTTAACAGTTTATCACATTTCATACAAGAATCAATATTATTCTGAATTTGGCACTGCTTTAGTATTACAATTTCAGCATCTAAAGTAACTTGCCATTTATCTTTATGTGTTTCTAACTCTTCCATAGTTTATTTATAAGCTTTTATAACTCTGCTAATCTCATTATTACTTCCAAAAAAACAAGGAGATGTATCATGAATATGTCTTGTTTCAATTTCTAGAACTCTTCCTTTTCCCTCAGTAGCTCCACCACCAGCAGTTTCAAAAATATGTGCAAATGGGAATACTTCAAATAACTGTCTTAACTTTCCTTCTGGTTTGTCACTAGCACCAGGATATGAAAATAATCCACCGCCACGTACCAATATATGGTGTAAATCAGGAACCATACCTCCGCTATATGATAATTCATAATTTTCTTCAAACATTTTATTAATCATCTCTTTATGGTGTGGATACCAGCACTGTTGTGTAGAACCTGGAGAATTTAAAATACCAGATTCATTCATTTTGATATTTTTAACATAATAAAAATCTGTATTTTTCATTCTATAAAGTTTGACAGTTTCTCCATCACAAATAATCATTTCAATTCTTGGACCAAAAACTACATAAATTGAAGCTACTATATTGTTTCCTGTAAAATCATTTTTATAAATACCATAAATAGAACCCACAGAAAGATTAACATCAACCAAACTACTTCCATCAAGTGGATCATAAGCAATTAAGTATTCTCCATCTTCATTAATATCAACAATATGTTCTTGCTCTTCACTTACAATTTTTTTAACTGATTTTAGTTTTTTAAAATTATTTTCAATTACTTCATCACTGATAATATCTAGTTTTAGTTGTGTGTCACCAGTAGAGTTTTGTTCTTCACTTTTACCCATATCGCCTTTAGCTATTATCTTTTGTATCTCTAATGTAGATTTTTTTATTGATTCAATTATTTCATTCATATTTTATATCCTTTATACTTCTTTTGCATTATTTTCTATCCATTGAATAATTTGATTCATATTATTTAAATCTAAAATATTCATATTGTTAGGTACACTACTTCTATCTATACTATTGTCAATTGCAAGTGAATCACTTACTCCAAAATAATCGCTATTTAATACTTCTCTTTGTACACAAATTCTTGGTAGGGGAATTGTTTTTAATCCTTCTACTAGTAAAAAGTCAAATGTGTCAAACATAGAAATTACATCTGTTATTTCTGATCTGTTTTGTTTAAAGAGAGTCGTTCTTGTATCAGATAATATTGCCACATCTGCACCAGTTTGAGAGAATCTATAACTATCTTTTCCCTCTTTATCAAACTTTGCTTTATCTTTTGGATCATGCTTTACAATAGCTACTTTGTAGCCTTTTTCATTTAATATAATGGAAATTTTTTCAATCAATGTTGTCTTGCCACTATTTGAAGGACCCGTGAATGCTACTGCTAATCTTTTATTGTATTTATTCATAAGTGCAATTATATCGAATTTTACTTGTGATTTTATATTTTAGTAAATCTATTTTTAAATGTACATTTTTTACATAATTCTTCAACAGCAATATTATCTTTAAAACCATTTACAATATCAATAGATTTTTTTGAAAATAAAATATCTTTTAATGATTTACTATGTAAATTACCCAAATCAATAATACCAAAACTATCTAAACAACATGGTACAACAGTTCCATTTGATAAAATGGCAATTTGTGCGCTAAGACCATGACAATAACCATTAGATTGCTTTTTATCATTTAAAGTTGGCCATTTAAAATATTTATCAAAATCAATTAGTATTTGATTATCCAATCGTTTTGGTTTTGTAAAATCTATATCAGATAAATTTATATTAAATTTAATTGATAAAAGCTTAAATATATCTTGATTAAATTTATCCTCACTGTTATTTTCATCTAAATTCCAAAGACGAAAATTTATAAAACTATGAACATTATGTAAAAGCTTTAAGTCACATAACTCAAACATTGGATTTAAATAATCAATAAGTTCACATTCCATTTCATTTTTGTTATAACTATTAAGTGAAAAATTTATTTGTTTTATTGCTTTATGTAAAAAAATATTTAAATCAAATTTTTTTAAATAATATCCAGTAGTAGTTATGTGTACTTTAAAATTGTGTTTTAGTGAAATGTCTAAGTATTTTTCTAAGTTTGATAGGACTAATGGGTCTCCAAATACATGCAAAGCTATATCTTTTGTATATGGTTTTAATTGTACTAGAATATTTTCAAAAAAATCCAAGGTCATAGTATTTGTTTTCGTAGTTTTAGTAGGGCAAAAACTACACTCTAATCCGCAAATGTTCGTGAGTTCTATGTAAACTTTATAAAATTTATAGTGCATTTATACCAATCTATATTTTTTGTTTATTATTGGAAGTAATTTAAAAAATTTTCTCCCATAAAAAAAAGAGAGTTTAAAAAACTCTCTTTTTATATATACTTAACTTACAGTATTATAGTTTAAGCTTCTGGACCAGCCGCTGTAAAATCAAAATTACTATCTTCAGTCAAGTATTTTTTAAAGTTATCTCTATACATAGAAGCTAGTTTTTTTGCAGTTTCATCATACTCCATTCTATCTTCCCATGTATTTCTAGGATTAAGTACATCAGTATCAACACCTTTAAGTGTTTTAGGAATTTCAAGATTAAATAAAGGTAATGTTTCAAATTCACTATTTTGAATACTACCATCTAAAATACCATTGATACAAGCTCTTGTATTTTTAATACTCATTCTTTTTCCAACACCATATGAACCACCTGTCCACCCAGTATTAACTAAATAAACATTAGCGTTATGCTTTTCAATCTTTTCACCAAGAAGTTTTGCATAAACTGTTGGGTGTAGTGGTAAAAATGCTTCACCAAAACAAGCACTAAATGTAGCAGTTGGTTCTGTAATACCTCTTTCAGTTCCAGCGACTTTAGCAGTATAACCACTTAAGAAGTAATACATTGCTTGTTCTCGAGTTAGTTTAGATACAGGAGGTAATACACCAAACGCATCTGCACTTAAAAAGATGATATTTTCAGGGTGACCACCCATCATAGATTCTTGAAAGTTATCTATATAATCAATTGGATAAGAAACTCTTGTATTTTCTGTTTTACTTCCATCATCATAATTAACTAGTTTTTCACCATCATCTTCATCATATACAACATTTTCTAGGATTGAACCTCTTTTAATTGCTTTATAGATTTCCGGCTCAGTATCTTTGTTCAGATTAATAACTTTAGCGTAACAACCACCTTCAAAATTAAATACTCCATCATCATCCCAACCATGCTCATCATCACCAATAAGTGCTCTTTCTGGATCTGTTGACAATGTCGTTTTACCTGTTCCTGATAAACCAAAGAATAATGCAGTATCACCATCTTTACCAATATTTGCAGAACAATGCATAGGAAGTTTACCTTCTAATGGAAGCCAGTAATTCATCAT
>Ga0193963_1000365_pt1 | contig 23824 bp, 20 predicted proteins | sample FB_6_MG_FD_140359 | JGI IMG/M metagenome (GOLD analysis project Ga0193963, IMG submission 140359) | Microbial mat bacterial communities from the Broadkill River, Lewes, Delaware, United States - FB_6_MG | ecosystem: Environmental > Aquatic > Freshwater > River > Microbial mats | place: USA...
TATTTTTATTTATATCGTTTTAATATATCTACTTATCTGTATATACAATCTTACCATCAACTAAAGTGTATAAAGTTCTATATGTTACATCCATAAGTGGATTACCTTTGAATATAGCTATATCAGCATCTTTTCCTACTTCTATGCTTCCAACTCTATCCGCTATACCTATAGATTCTGCTGGATTGATAGTGATAGCTTTCCATGCTTCTTCTTCTTCCATACCCGATTTAACAGCTAAACCAGCACACAATGATAAATAATTAAGTGGAATAACTGGAGCATCAGTTATAATACTTACCTTTATTCCAGCTTTATTTAAAACTCCAGGAGTTTCAAATGAAAGATTAGATAACTCAAATTTCGCTTTATCACCTAATGATGGACCTACAAATGCTGGATATCCTTCTTTTGCCAAATCCTCTGCGATTAGGTGACCTTCTGTACAATGGTCAAGTGTTAATTTTAAACCAAATTCCTTAGCTACTCTAATTGATGAAAAAATATCATCTGCTCTGTGAGCATGAGCTTTTAATGGAATTTCACCTCTCATAACTGGCAACATTGCTTCTAATTTAAAATCAAATTTAGGCATATCCTTTTCATTTTCTACAGCTCTATTTTTAAGTTCCATATATTCTCTAGCTTCAAACAAAGTTTTTCTAAGTAAAGAAACACTTCCCATACGAGTCATAGGCATTTTTTTCTGCTCATTATAAACTCTTTTTGGATTCTCTCCAAATGCACATTTCATAGCAATTGGATTTTTAATAATCATATCATCTACTCTGTGACCATAGTTTTTCATGGCTAAAAATGTTCCGCCAATAACATTTGCTGAGCCTGGTCCTGTCACTGATGTAGTAACTCCACCAGATAAGGCAACTGCAAAAGCCTCATCACAAGGATTTATGGCATCTATTCCTCTTACTTCAGGAGTTATTGGATCAGTCATTTCATTTCCATCAGATCCCTCAAAACCTATACTTGATTCCCACATTCCCATATGACAATGCGCATCTACAAAACCTGGAGATACTATACAATTTTCCGCATCTATTATTTCACAATCAGAAGGAATCTCTAAATCTGTTCCTACTGCGATTATTTTTCCATTTTCAATTAAGATTTCGCCTTTGTTCAAATCTCCATCTCTAGACATAGTTTTTACATAACCATTTTTAATTAATATCATACTTCCTCCATTTTTCTATGTATTCTATTTATTCAATAATAGTTGGAATATTTCCAACTATTAAAAAATTAACTACTCCAAAAGTAAACTTGACAGGTACGAAGAATGCATCCTGCATATCAGAAAAAGTCACTTTTTTCAAAAATTCTTGTGGTTCAATATCCAACTCAACCCTATTTACATTTGATAGATTAACACAAAACAGACCATTACACAAGTTCAAAAATTCAGATACTGAAGCTTCTACTACTTCATCAAAATCTCCCGAAAAATATTGATCAACCCTTCTGGCTAATTCTATCATAACGCTTTCTTTTCCTTCTATACCAGTATATATATCATACTTACCTGATATATATTGAACAGCGGTATTTGAAGCTGATATTTCATCAATTTTCCTTGCTCTAAGAGGTGTAAAATCGTCTCCTATAAATCTAATTATATTTCTAAACAATAAAGAAACATATTTTGTATATATTATAGCATTATCAAATGAATCAAACTTATAAAAATCTTCAACTATTTGAAGCATTTTCTCATTCTGTAATTTTGTAAAATCTGTAAAATCTATTTTATACTCTTTCTTATAATTATCCAATGCTTTTTCAAATTTCTGCATTGAAATATATCCTAAATCTACTAAAGCCTGTCCTAATACTAGATATCCTTGCTTTTGAGATTTTAATAATTTATTTACTTCTATGTCTTCCATATATCCCATATCTACTGCTAATGTACCAAATCTCTTATCAACTCTTTTTTGCATATGATGCACTTTGTCAACTTGAGCAGAAGTCATATATCCTTCATTAATAGCTAAAACACCTAGTTTCAATTTAACTTCTGATTGAAAATTCAATCCTTTCAAAAGCTGATCAATAGATATATAGCTATTCTCTAATAAATAATTACCAAAAAACTGTGTAAACATATTTCCTCCTATAATCGATCAATTATTTTTTGAACTTGATAACTTGAAACTGGTTTCTGAATAAATTCACTAGCCCCTGCTGAAATAGCTGCTTTAACATATTTCTGAGTGAGAGCAGATGAAACTACAACTACATTCGCATTCTCATCATATTTTTTTATTTCAATTAAAGCTTCAACACCTGATTTTTCAGGCATAATTATATCCATAAATACTAAATCAGGATCTATTTCTTTATATTTTTCAATAGCATCTACACCATTAACGGCTTCATAAATTTTTTTGCAACCGATTTCATTAAGCATATCTTTCAACGTTCTTCTAATTATAAGAGAATCGTCGCAAATCAATATCTTTAACTCTCTAATCATCCCATCACCCATCCTATTTCATAGTTTTCGAATCTTCACTATAATTTTATCTCATATATACAAATATTGCAAGTGAAATATCACTTGCAATACTCAATTTTTCATTATTTAGTTTTTAATTTCCATATTCCATTCTCTTTAATTAAAGTCCACTTAACTTTTTTTTCGGATTTAATCACATTTTTACCATCTTCATCTTTTTTACCAGTATCAAGAATATAATCTAATTCTACATATGCAATATCCTTATTATTCTCATCTATAGAATAATCATACACATCAAAATCAGTATATTTCTCTCCACTTTCAATTATATTATGCTCAAAATCATCATATGATTCAGGCCTGTTTTCAACCATAGTCAGCAAGTATACCCAACTATATCTCTTATAATACATACCTGCTAAATAATGTTTCAATGCTTCTGATGGATTTCTAAAAGCATAATCATTATCACCTAAATCTTCTGGATATGTAGCTTCCACTTCTTCATTAGTAGGTATATACGCTCTAGGATTATAATAATTACTAGCACTCCAAATTAAATATTCATCCACACCTAATTCTTTAGCAGCTATTATTTGATCCCTAATCATTTTCGGACCATAGTCTATACCAGCCCAACTGAATCCTTGTATCCAAGGTCTAGTTTTAGCTGAATTTTCTAAAGCTGCACTTTTTTCTAAAGCTTCAGATGTACTCCCTCTAATAACAGCATATGGATTAGCATTTGGATTATCTAAACCATACCAACCAGGTCCATAATGACTTGGATACGACATAGGACAAACATAATCTACATCATCTGCCATCTTTATCCACGTTTGTCCTATATTATCAGGATAGTCTTCCCAAGTTCTAGTAACAATTCCAAACACGTCGCACGAAATATTAACATGATATGGCTCTAACTCACTTTTTGTATAAGCCAAGAAATCGCTTATAGCTTCATCTTTTGTTTTACCATTAGTCTCACCAAAATTAACAATTGAATTATAATGTTTAGCATTGTCTGGAAATCTAATGTAGTCAAAATTAATTTCATCAAATCCCATCAAAGATACTTCTTTAGCAACTGATAAATCATAGTCCCATACATATTTATCATAAGGATTCACCCAAGCTACATTTCCATTATAAGGATCATACCAAACTCCACCTGTTTTCTTTTGAATGCAATGGTCTGGAAATTTTTCTGCAAAGTTTTTGTCCTTAAATGTAACAATTCTAGCTATAGTGTAGATTCCATTATCATGTAAAAATTCGATTACCTCTTTTAAATCGGCAATTTTATATCTTTCATTAGCTTGATTTATAATATCCACATCTGATTTATAAGTTACTGACCCATAATCATCTTTAACATCAAATACTATAGAATTAATCTCTGTTGATTTGGCTAATGCTATTATTTTTTCCCATTTATTTACAGAAGGTTCAGGTAAAACAGATGACCCATCTCTCATATTTGCTTCTAGAGATTTAACATATTTTGCATATTCATCTATTTTACTTTGATCGTATGCCATACATGCAGTAAATCCAGTAGCATATAAAGCTTTAACATCAATCTTGTTTTTTGTCTTTTCTGTATCTAAAGGCAATAGAGGAACATAAAATTCTCCATATTTTTCAACTCTAGATTTTTCCAACTCTTCTCTGTCAGAAACAAGTTTTTCTTGTCTTTCCAACTCGATTTTCTTTTCTTCTTCCTCTTTAGCTATACGCTCTTTTTCTTCTACTGCTTTTTTCTCTTCTTCTGTCATTTGAGGAATATTTGATTCATCTAATTTTTCTGAAATTTCATCATTATCTTTACTAATGTCAGTTTTATCTTCCATTGAGTTTTCATCTTCAGATTTATCAACATCTGCATCATTAAAATTCAATCCACATCCACAGCTTATAACAAATAATGAAATTACCAGAAATAAAAATACAACTTTTATTTTTTTCATATCTTTAGTCTAGTATGCTCTAGCTATGTACACCATTTTATTGGCTGGTTTTCCACATATTGGGCACACATCTCCTATTTTTTCTTGTTCAAAAGGAATACATCTAATTGTTGCACCAGTATCTTCTTTCAATTTTGATTCACATGCTTCATCTTCACACCACATCATTTTAGCAAAACCTGGTTTTTCTTTAAATTCTTTTTTATATTGTGCATAATCTGTAACAACATAGGTATGCTCTTCTCTATGCTCTTTTGCTTTAGCTAATAAATCTTTTTGCATAACATCTAACTCCGCAACTACAGTATCTGCAAATTGATCTAATGATAATTCTTGTTTCTCTAAATCATCACGTCTAACCATTAGGCATTTATTTTTTTCTATATCTTTTGGTCCTATCTCAATTCTGATTGGATATCCTTTCATTTCATATTGGTTGAATTTCCATCCTGGAGAATTTGTCGCATCATCATCTAACTCAACTCTTAAACCCTTAGCTTTTAATGCATCATATAATTCATTTGCTTTTTCAAGTACACCCTCTTTTTTCTGCGCTATCGGAATAATAACTACTTGCGTTGGTGCTATTTTTGGTGGTAAAACTAATCCTCTATTATCTCCGTGAACCATAATTAATCCACCGATTAATCTTGTAGAAATTCCCCATGAAGTATGGTATGGATTTTCTTGTTTACCTTCTCTAGATAAGAAAGAAATATCAAATGCTTTTGTGAAATGTTGACCCAAGAAATGGCTTGTACCAGCTTGTAATGCTTGTCCATCATGCATTAGTGCTTCCATAGTATAAGTAGCTTCTGCTCCAGCAAATTTTTCTGATTCTGATTTTCTACCTATAACTACAGGCATAGCAAGTAGTTCTTCTGCTACATCTTTATATATATTCAACATTCTAAGCGTCTCTTCTTGAGCCTCATCGTATGTTTCATGTAAAGTATGTCCTTCTTGCCATAAAAATTCTGAAGTTCTAAGAAATGGTCTAGTTGATTTTTCCCATCTTACTACAGAACACCATTGATTATATAAATAAGGTAAATCTCTATATGAATTTAACCATTTACTATACATAGAACATATGATAGTTTCTGATGTTGGTCTAATACATAATCTCTCACCTAGTTCGTTATCTCCACCATGAGTTACCCATGCTACTTCTGGTGCAAAGCCTTCAACATGTTCTTTTTCTTTAGTCAATAAACTCTCTGGTATTAATAATGGAAAATACATATTTTTATGACCTGTTGCTTTAAATCTTGCATCAGCATATTCTTGTATTTTTTCCCACAAAGCATATCCATAAGGTCTAATAACCATAAATCCTTTTACTGGTGAATAATCTACTAACTCATTTTTCATAATTACGTCTGTGTACCAACGAGAAAAGTCTTCCTCCATTGGTGTGATTTCTTTAACAAATTTCTTATTATTACTCATAATTTTCTTCCTTTCATTTCTATAATCTTTTTTCTAAAATAAAAAAGCCTCTATGCATATTGCATAGAGACGAATATCCGCGTTACCACTCTAATTGTTGCAAAAATGCAACCTCTCAAGATGTATATCGCCATCACCGTTTTAGTTTTCTAAAAATGCTCAAAGTTAGGTTCATTGTCCTCATGTACAGATTCACACCAACCATCTGCTCTCTTAATCAATCTTACAATTACTATTCTCATCACAGCATATATATAATTTTAGTTAGCTAAGTATATAACAAAACTAATCTATTGTCAAGTTTTTTGCCCATTCACAAGCTTTAAGCTTTGCATCCTCAATATCATTTCTAACTTTAGATAATCCTAATTTTCCAACTACGTTAGCTTTTGCAAATGCATCATCAAAATGTCTCTCTATATTTCCCGAACCACCTAAATGAGTATAAAAATAAGCTACATTCAATCCAGTAAAATCACTATTTGCTAAGAAAGATCTTATTGCTGGAACATATGAACCTGCCCAAACAGGTGTTCCAATTATAATTAAATCATAATCTCGTATATCTATATTTAAAGGAGATATCTCTGGCTCTTGTTTTCTAAAAACCTGTAGTCCACCCCATAACATTTTCTTAAAGCCTATTTTTCTTTTTTCATCTATAACATATAATCTTCTTTTATCTGAATTAATCTCATCAGTTATAGCATCAGCCATCAAAGCAGTAGCACCTTCATAAGAATAATATATAAGTAAAGTTTTCATATTTCCTCCAATTTAATATCCTAAATTCTCACCAACAAGAATCACATGAATTCTATCATCATGTCTAGATTTTCTGGTAATTACAGTCTGACAGCAAATAGTATTATTCAAACAATCCGAACAAACTCCATTTACAGAGCAAGGTGTCTTTAAACCTAATCTGATTGCATTTGGACAGGCTGCATCCTGTTTTATTCTTTTAATAGCAGATTCTTCATCAACAACTACTTTATTCATTCCAGCTATAACTATAACTTTTTTTGGACCAAAGCAAAGAGCTGCTACTCTATTGGCATTTCCATCTATATTAACTAATTTTCCATCCATCGTAATAGCATTTGAACTCATTAAAAATATATCAGATAAAAGACTATTTCTCATTATTTCGTATGCCTCATCTGAATCTTTAGCACTCGCTCTATCTAACACATTATATTTTTCGTTTCTAAGTGTACTTAAAAGATTAATTTCAGACAGAGTAACTCCTCCACCCCAAGATACCAACTTATCTCTATCTATAAGTTCTAGAGATTTTTTTAGCGCATCTGCTTTTGTTTTACAGTAATACCCAGTTATATTTCTTTTTTTCATGTTAGCAATTATAGTATTTGCCTTCACTTCATAAGATGAATCTATTGATTTACTCATATATACCTCACAAATTTAAACTTCAAACACCTTTGTACTTCTTTCTCTAAATGTTAAATTAAGCTTAACATCAAACTCCATTTTTATACCTTTATTTTCTAATATTTCAGCAACTGTTTTATATGCTAACATAGGAATATTATTATCTTCACTAAGATGTCCAAGTAGTACAATTTCATTCCCTTTATGCAATAATTCAGCTAATGTATCACCTGCTATATTATTTGATAAATGACCTTTTTTGCCAAGTACTCTCTTTTTCAAAGTAGGTGGATACGGTCCTACCATGAGCATATCTTCATCATGATTTGACTCAATCATAATTAAATCCGAATTTTTCAAATGCATTTTCATCGCATCACTTACATATCCTGTATCAGTCATAACGCTTATTTTTTTATCAGCATGAAACATTTTAAAACCTACTGGCTGAGCTGCATCATGAGATATATCAAAAGATTCTACAAATAAGTCATCTATTTCATTACCTATCCCAGATTCTATTATTTGAATATTTTCAGGTGCAATTTTTCCTATTGATTTTTCCATAGCACCCCAAGTTCCCTCTGTTGCATATATTGGAATTTTTAATCTTCTTGACATGATACCAGCTGCTTGTATATGGTCAGAATGTTCGTGTGTAACAAATATTGCTTTTACATCATCTAAATTCTCACCAACACTGTTCACAGCATTCGCTATTTTCTTACCACTCATACCACAATCTATCAATATAGCAGTATTATTTACTTTAATATATTGGGAATTTCCGCTACTCCCACTGAATAATGAACAATATTTCACTCTACACTCCACTCTACTTAATTATTATCTTTATCATCACTGTCTGATTTCTCATCTTCATCATCTTCATCATTTGAAGGATGTTGCAACACATATTCTCCTCCAATGTCTCTACCTAAATCACAAGTATAAACCCATATGATTTCATCATCTTGCTCAAGTTTATATCTTGAAGCTCCATAGTTTGGAAACCATCCATTCACCTTATACATCCAACCACTAAGTTCCCCACAATCAAATTCATAAATATTATTTATTCCTTCTATGTAATTACTATTGTATATTGGAGTCATAGTAAATTCTAAATGTATAGCATTTTGTTTCATCTCTCTTAGCAATACATTAAACACTGATTCTCCTTCATAGAATTCTACAGTTTTCTTCTTATAGATATATCCATCATCAGGTAGTACTGTTAATTTATCCTCATTAAAATCATTCATATAATCAAATATACTATCACATCTAATCTCTAAAGTACAAGTTTTCTTTTCCTCTGTATCTATTTCAGCATCTTGCCATTCCACAGGATTAGGTTTTCCATCTGGTACTGGTGCAGTTAAGTATTGATCTAATTTAACATCACTTGTTTCTTCTGTCAAGTCTGCTACTTCTTCTCCGCAAGCACTCATAAAAGTCATGATTACCATTAATAGTAGTAATATAATATATATTTTTTTATTTTTCAACATATCACATCTCCTAATTTATTTAGCATAATGATAATATCATAATTTCAGCTTATTATCAACCTTCTTGTTAATTTTGATAGTGTCAAGTTACTTTGGGTTTTATTTTTATAGAAATGTAGATAGTTTTTCTTGAAATAAAACTCTTACATACAGATTCTTTTATATTTACTTTTGACGAAAAAAATTGAGGTCAATACTATTACCTAGTATTAACCTCTAACATACAATAAAATATTATAAATAATTGAAAATTCCTCTATTCATTATACTACATAATACAGATTTAATATTCCTGAGAAGGTTCAGAATAATTGCTATCCTCATTCATAAAACCTACCAAAGTGAATTCTATCATGTAAATTTATTTTCTCTCTTCATAATTCCCTCCTAAATATATTATATTTCTTAAGATATTCATATTATATCACAAGTTGGTAACGTTGACAAGAAAACGTTAACAATTATATGTTGTTTTTAACAATTTGTGCTTGTATTTGTGATTGAAATATGCCAAAATCATAATTTTCATTGATTTTTCAAGCTTTTCAATTATCAATAAACCCTTTTTATTTTATAAACCCAAAATATATTTTATAGATTTCTCTGTATTTCTTGTTTCTAATGTGTATGTTAATTCATTTTTTTCTATTGTTTTCTTTTCTTGAGATAGCTTCATTAATCTAATTAGTAATTTTTCTACATCCATGTTACCATCGCATATCTCTCCATGTTCATCATTCACTCCATAGTTGTTATGCAAATGTACATGTTTTATTCTCTTACCAAATTCATCTATCCACGATAATACATCTTTATCTGAAACAACATTTGCATGACCGATGTCTATGCATATGCCTACTCTTTCATCATTTATGCCATCTATTATTTCTGATAAATATTCTGATTTATCATCAAACACATTTTCTATACATAATTCAAAATCATTTGGTTTATTTATCATAAATCTCTTCCAAAATATTATAGACTTTTCAACAAACCATTGATGAAAGTAAACATTATTTACATAACCGCTGTGAACTATCATTTTCTTTATATCTAGGTAATTATAAGAAATATCAAAAGCTCTATTTAATTTTTTCATTGCTAATTCTCTAACATCTTCATCTATACTTGACGGATATATTTCATTAAATGGTGCATGAAACAATAGTTTACTATTGCTTTTTTTACACTCCATGGCTTGTTCAAACCAATATTTGAAATATTCACCTTCTAAATTGCTTGTAGTTGTAAATTGGCATAATTCCAATCCAGCATTATATTTTTTTGATAAGTCAATTGCGTTTTTATCAATAGTAGAAATATATAAATTATTTTTTAGTAATTCTAGATTCATGTGCACTCCTATATTATTCATAATCTCTATACATAAGTCCATATTTAAATCTAACTCTATCTAATTTCTCAATCATAGAATCTGATATAAAATACAGAAAAATAACTGTAGCAAAAGCATGAATTAAATCAAACCAAATGCCTGTGCTATAAGCTGCAATAAGTATGGGTATATTAAGTTTAGGACTCATCATCATAACTGATGATATATTCATAATTCCTCCATAAACTACAATAGTCGATATGCCACCATATATACAAAGCGATAATTTATTTTTCTTAAGTCTTCCTTTTTTAAACAATATACCTGCTATAAATCCTATAATACCAAAACTAAACATTTGCCATGGAGTCCATGGTCCTTGTCCAAAAAAGAAATTTGATACAAAAGCAGTCATGGATCCAACTAAAAAACCTGATTCAGCTCCCATACAAACTCCTGCTATAATAACTATAGCTGTAACAGGCTTAAACTGTGGTATCATAAAAAAAGCTGCTCTACCGGCCACTGCTATAGCGACCATTACGGCTAATATTATAAGTTCTCTAGCCTGCGGTTTTCTATTTTCAAAAACCATAAAAAAAGGTATTGTTGTATATATAACTATCAGTAAACTGATAAAATAATAACTTCTATCATTTAAAAAATGTATACCAAACCATATGGTCGCAGGTATCAAAAATACTATAAGCACCAAGCTTAGCAAAGTTCTTTTATTTAATTTATTACCTATAGGTTTTGTTTGCATAAAATAATCACATCCTCTGAAGTAACTGCATTATCAAATGTATTTCTAGACATTCTATTTGCTGCAGTTGTATAAAAATTATTGTTGGCAAAAAATTTATTTGGAACCTCTGTAGTTACTATGTTTCCATTGAAAAACAATGAACATACATCTGCATATTTAGCACAAAACTCAATATCATGAGAAACACATACTATGGAAATTCCTTTACTTGTCATTTTTTTAAATATATTGGATAATCGTTCTTTAAAGTCTGAATCTAATGCTTTTGTAGGTTCATCTAAAAATATCAATCTAGGTTCTAAAAGCATTACTTTTGCAAGTGCAGCTCTTTGCTGTTCACCACCACTCAAATCATAGGGATGTTTCTTCATCAAATGAGTTATTTCCATCATCTTAGCAACTTCATCAACTCTACTTTTTTTATCCTGATCTTTTATGTCTGAAATCATTTCATATAAATCATCTTCTACAGTGCTTTTAACAAATAAAAGCTGTGGATCCTGAGGTAATACACCAATATTTTTCCTATATAATTCTTTAGCTTTATATTTTTTCAGTTCTTTACCTTTATATATTATTTTTCCCCTATATGGGATTCTGTTACCCGACATAATATTAAGTGTCGTAGTTTTTCCAGTTCCATTTCCTCCGACTATAGCAAAAAACTCTCCTTCTCTCACTTCCAAAGACAAATCTTTTACCACATCCTCTGCATCTCTGTCATATCTAAACCAAATATCTTTTAATTTTAAACAAACATCATTTTTATTTTCATATTCATCTATATCAATTTTTCTTTCATTTAATTCTCTATTTGAAAACATTTCACTTAAATATTCTCTTCCTTCTTTTACATTTAAAGGACAAGATATATTACCACTATTTTCATATACATCATATAAACTCTCATATATTTTTATGCTCGAAGGCATGGCCTTGAACATGGGATGATTCAATTTTTTTAGTGTATATCCGATATTTACAGGTTCACCATCTGCAATTATTTCTCCTTCATCTATAACTATAACTCTATCCGACATAGGAACTACCTCTTCTAACCTATGCTCTGATAAAATAATAGTCGTTCCTAATTCACTATTTATTTTCTTTATCGTTTCTAAAAAATCTACAGCCGCTATAGGATCAAGTTGAGAAGTAGGTTCATCTAATATTATGACCTTTGGTTGCATAGCCATAATCGCTGCTAGATTTAGCAATTGCTTCTGCCCACCTGATAATTCACTAACATTTTTTAGAAACCAATTCTGAATATTGAAAAAGCTCGCCATTTCTGCAACTCTAAGTCTTATTGTTTTTGTATCATAACCTAAACTCTCTAAACCAAATGCTAATTCATGCCATACTTTATCTGTAACTATTTGATTATCAGGATTTTGTAATACATATCCTATCTCGGATGATTGAGTTCTCTTATCTATTTCTTTTAGTGATTTTCCAAAATACAATACTTCTCCTTCTTTATGACCAAAAGGCGTAAGTGTTGTTTTTAGATGCCTAAGTAGTGTTGTTTTACCACATCCTGATAAACCACAAATAGTAATAAATTCTCCACTATTAATATTCAAATTTATATTTTTTAATGTTTTATTTTTCGCTTCTGGATAAGTGAAATCTAAATCTGTGATTCTAAATATTTCCATAGTTTTTCCTCTCTAATATGTAAGAATGCCGGTATGTTACAAAATATAAAAAATGCGATATAAGAAATTATAGGCATTATATTTTTGGTGTTAAATTTTATTGCAGGAAAATATATCATTTTATATGAACCAATAAATATTGAAATAACAGTAAAAATAATTAAAACTATCATTATCGAAAAAACTAGCTTGTCTCTATCATCAAATCTAAAATTGGAATAGCTAGTTCGCCCCTTTAGTCCATATCCTCTAGCATTCATTGAATCAGCTGTATCAACTCCATTTTCTAAAGCCCAAGTAGCCATTATCGAAAGGATTTTCAACCCATTTCTTATTCTAACAAAAATATTACCATCAGATATATCTCTTCCTACACATTTTTGTGCTCTAGATATTTTCTTTATCCTATCATGATAATTCGGTACAAATCTAAGTACCATTGAAAATATTAGAGATAATGCAGGAATAATACTTCCAAATATATATATAAATTTATCACTAGTCATTATTTTGTTATAGCAAGAAAACCACCAAATCACAGACACTATCATAGTTCCTACTACAAATCCATATACTATAGATTCAAGTGTAAGTGGATTCCCATTTGAAAAATAGGTTAATATAGTCATACCTGCATGATTAAATAAAACATTAAATCCTGCGCTCAAAACAATCATAGGTATGAATAACAAATTAAATTTAAGTGCTTTGCGACCATTTAACATAACTGAATATATAAACGATGATATAAATGAAATTCCTAATATAAAAGGATTATTAAAAAACATAGTTATCAAAACTACATAAACAAAAAACGTAAATATAACTATGGGGTGATAACTGTCAAATGCATCTCTTCTCTTCATCTATATTTCCTTTCCTAAATATCATATTAGTGCTAATATATAATATCATAATTTGAATATAAAATCTATAAAAAAAGAGCTACATAAATGTAGCTCTTCTAATTTTTTTATCATTCTAATATTAAACTAATTTATGAACAAAAATTCCTGATCTCAATTTTGGTTCAAACCAAGTTGATTTTGGTGGCATAACTCTAGATCCATCAGCAACATCAAACAACTCATCCATACTTGTTGGATAAACTGCAAATGCAACTTTCATATCATTATGACATCTTTTTTCTAACTCTTCTAATCCTCTGATTCCACCAACAAAATCAATTCTTGAATTTGTTCTAGGATCATCAATATCTAATATTGGTTGTAATAAGTTATCTTGTAATAAAGCTACATCTAAAGAATCCACTACATCACTAGGTATAAATTCTTTTTTGATTCTAATTGTATACCATTCATCATCTAAGAACATAGTATACTCTTTTTTAGCTTTAGGATAATGGTTTGCTTCAGAAGCATTCATTTTTTCAACATCAAATTTTTCTGATATTTTAGCTATAAACTCTTCAGAAGTGTTTCCGTTTAAATCAGCAACTACTCTATTATAATCCATGATGTACATCTCATCATCTGGGAATAAAACAGCTAAGAAATAATTATACTCTTCTTCTCCTGTGAAACCAGGATTTTGAGCTCTTCTTTTTCTTCCAACTTTTACAGCTGATGCTGCTCTATGATGTCCATCTGCAATATATAAACATGGAATTTCGCCGAATATAGATACTAATTCATCAACAGTATTTTGTTCATTGATTACCCAAACTTTATGTCCGATACCATCTTCTGCTACCCAATCATATACAGTTTTATTGTCAGTTTTATAATTTGCAATTATTTCTGATGCTCTTTTCTCAGCTCTGTAAGTTAAGAAAATTGGTCCTGTATTAGCATTTGTATAATCTACATGATTTATTCTGTCTTGTTCTTTATCTGCTCTAGTAAATTCATGTTTTTTGATTACATCATTCATGTAATCATCTATAGAAGTACAAACAACTAAACCTGTTTGGCTTCTACCATTCATAGTTAACTCATATAAATATAAGCTTGCATTTTCTTCTTGCAAATATGTTCCTTCTGCTATCATTCCGTTTAAGTTTGATGCAGCTTTCTCATATACGTCTGCTGAATGAACATCTATGTCTTCAGGTAAATCTATTTCAGCTTTATCTACATGTAAAAATGAATATTTATTTTCTCCAGCTATAACTTTAGCTTCTTTTGAATTTAAAACATCATATGGAACTGCAGCTACTTTTTCTACTAATTCCTCTGTTGGTCTAAATGATTTAAATGGTTTGATTATTGCCATTAATGTTTCTCCTTTATTTTTAACTTATTATAATACTCTAACTCTAATTACTCCAGCCATTGATTTTATAGCATCTGCATTTACATCTTCATCTGTATCTATCAATGTATAAGCGTACTCGCCTCTAGCTTTTGTAGTCATACTATTCATATGAATATTTTTTATTGCTGTAATATCAAATTCTGCATTATGATTTATTGCTATACGATTTTTAGAAGTCTTAACTCCCATATCTACAGCAGGATAGTTTACAGAATTAATAATATTACCATTCTCTAAATAATCCATGATTTCATTTGTTGCCATAATAGCACAATTTTCTTCTGCTTCTGGAGTAGATGCTCCTAAGTGAGGAATAGCAATAATGTTATCTACATTCAAAACTTTTTCTGAAGGGAAATCTGTTACATATCTTCCAACAGTTCCAGCTTTAACTGCTTCTACTACATCATCTTCATCAACTAATCCGCCTCTAGCAAAGTTAAGAACTCTAACGCCCTCTTTCATGATAGCAAATTTGTCTTTATTTAATAATCCTCTAGTTGCATCCATAAGTGGTACATGAATTGTTACAAAATCAGCTTGAACTAAAGCTTTATCTAAATCAGCTTCAAAATTAACTCTTGGATCTAATCTAAGAGCAGCGGCAGGTGATAAAAATGGGTCATATCCTACAACTTTCATTCCTAATGCCAAAGCTGCATTTGAAACTAATGCTCCAATAGCTCCTAATCCAACAACAACTAAAGTTTTACCTAGTATTTCTCCACCAGCATAGTTTTTCTTTCCTTTTTCAACTTCTTTAGCAGCATTTTCTCCTAAAGAATTACACCACTTAATACCTCTATATACTTTTCTTGAAGATATAAGCATTCCCAAAATTACTAATTCTTTAACAGCATTAGCATTTGCTCCCGGTGAATTGAAAGCAACTATTCCTTTTTCTGCACATTTATCTAATGGAATATTATTAACTCCTGCTCCGCATCTTCCTACAGCAAGTAAAGTTTCTGGCATTTCATAATCATGCATTTTAAAACTTCTCAATAATATAGCATCTTCTGTTTTTGATTCATTATTCAATTCATAATTTTCTGTTAATAAAGATAATCCTTTATCAGAAATATTATTCAATGTTTTAACGTTAAACATTATATCCTCCTACCACATCGGGCATTTTATAAATTATCTATTGTTTTTTTCGAATTCTTTCATGAAATTAACTAATTTTTGAACGCCTTCTAATGGCATTGCATTGTAGATAGAAGCTCTAATACCACCAACACTTCTATGTCCTTTTAAGTTAACCATTCCTTGCTCTTTAGCTTCTGCTATAAACTTAGCATCTAAATCAGCATCTCCAGTTACAAAAGTTACATTCATAAGTGATCTATCTTCTGTAGCTACTGTACCAGTATACATATCTGATGCATCAATAAATCCATATAACAAATCAGCTTTTTCATTATTTCTTCTTTCTAGTTCTTTAACTCCACCTTGATTTTTAACCCATTCAAACATAAGTCCTGCAATATAAATTGCATATGTAGGAGGTGTATTGAACATAGAACCTTTTGCTACATGTGTAGAATATTTTAACATTGTAGTAATATCATCATTTGTATTTTCTAAGAAACTATCTTTGATTATACAAATAGTAACACCAGCCATACCAACATTTTTTTGTGCTCCTGCAAATATCATTGCATAATCAGAAACATTTACTTCTTCTGATAAGATATTTGAAGATAAATCTGATATTAATGGAACATTTCCAACATCTGGTAAAGAATCTTTAGTGTATCTTGTTCCAAATATTGTGTTATTTTGACAGATGTAAGCATAATCAGCATCTTGATCAAAATCTGCTCTTGTAGTTTTAGGAATGTAAGCAAAGTTTTTATCTTCTGAAGTTCCAACAACTTTTACATCACCAAACAATTTAGCTTCTTTGATTGATTTCTTAGTCCATGCACCTGTATTGATATAACAAGCTTTTTTGCTCTTATGCATGAAGTTCATAGGAATCATAGCGAACTGTGTAGATCCACCACCTTGTAAGAATAATACCTTGTAATCATCAGGAATATTCATTACTTCTCTCAATGTACCTTCAGCTCTATCAATAATTTCTTGATAATCTTTCGAACGATGGCTCATTTCCATTACGCTCATTCCAGCTTCACCATAATTTACTAACTCTTTTTGTGCTCTCTCTAGCACTTCTATCGGCATTGTAGATGGGCCGGCAGAAAAATTAAATACTCTTTCCATTTCTATCCTCCAAAACGTATTTTCACCCCTTTATAATATAATTTAAGTCGACCAATGTCAACCAAAATTTAATAAAAAAATCACCATTTTTCTTTAATTAATAAATTGTATATTTTTTTACTTAAAAATTCTATTTTTCTTTATTTCTTTTGAAAAATAACCTTCAAATGTATTTATATACAGCTAAAAATAAAAATATCATAATATATATTGAATACTTTGCAAACAAAATTGCAATCACAATAGTGAGTTTTTCGCTAACATAAAAAATACTCACCAAAATTCACAAAAGATTTCGGTGAGTATATATGTTATTAATATTAATTCCTATTTAATAAAGTAGTTCTCTCATAATTAAAAAATTCAAATCTATAAATCTTCAATTTTGAATTTTCATCTAAAATATTAGCATACCTAACACTGCAACCGCTCCTGCAAATAATAGTGTAACTACACAATATCCCATAACATCTTTTGCTCCTAATCCTGCAATTCCTAATGCTGGAAGAGCCCAGAATGGTTGAATCATATTAGTCCATGCATCACCCCATGCTATAGCCATAGCTGTTTTTGCTGCTGGAACTCCAATATCTAAACCTGCTGGAATCATAATTGGTCCTTGAACCGCCCATTGTCCACCACCAGATGGTACAAAGAAGTTAACTATACCTGCTGATAAGAAAGTAAATAATGGGAAAGTAGTTGTATTAGAAATACTAACGAATCCATTAGATATCATAGCTGCTAGTGAAGCGTCTACTGGTAATCCAATATGACCAACCATCATACCTTGAATACCTGCGTAGAATGGGAACTGCAATAAAATACCTGCTGTACCTTTTACTGATTCATTAAATGCAAAGATATAATTTTTTAAATTTCCATGTAACATTATTCCTACAAACAAGAAAATAAAGTTTACAAAATTAAGTGTAAGTGCATTTATTCCTTTTGTAGCAAATTGATGAATAATCCATGTAAATCCTAAAGCTAAAACTAAAAGCCATATAATTTTAGAATGTTCTAATTTATCAGCTGGAGTAACTATTTCTACTTCTTTTACTGGTTCATCTTTAATAAGTTCAGGATTCACTTCTAAAGTATGTTCTTCATCAGGAATCATAAGTCTACATATAAAAGGTAAACCAAAAATTATGATAAGTGATATAAACAAGTTCATTGGTGAAAATACAGTTTGACTAATTGGAATTACAGTATCTAAAGCGCCATTAGTATTAGCTATAAATCCATCTGCACCAAGTGAAGTAAGTTTTAATGGAATACTACCTGATAGACCACCATGCCATACTACAAAACCAGAATAAGCTGAAGCTATCAATAACCTATAATCAACTTTTTTAACTTTTTTAGCCATTTCCTTAGCTAATAATGCTCCTATTACTAATCCAAAACCCCAGTTGATCCAACATGCAACAACTGATACGAATGCAGTAATAGAAATTGCTCTAGCCGGAGTTTTTGCTAGATTTGCCAAACCTTCTAGAAGCCTCTTAAATACTCCTGCCTTAGCCATTGCGTTACCTAAAACTAAAACCAATGCCATTTGCATTGAAAATCCTAACAGATTCCAGAATCCACCTGCCCAGTTTTGAACCATTTGAAATGGTCCTTGACCTGTAAATATAAGACCTGCTAAAAAAACTATGATAGTAAGAACTATTGCGAATAAGAATGGATCAGGTAAAAATTTATTCATTACCTTAACACATCCGTTGGTAAATTTTTTCATAAATCATCCTCCTTAGTTAATATAATCATATTATAGTCTCATACTTTTATTTTGTCAAATAAATATCAATTAAAAGTTTCAAAAAAAGACAGAACCGCAAACACTTAATTTTCAACAGGTCTGCAATTCTCGGCTTTTCTCAACATTTTATTATTAAGATTTATTTAATATAAAATTATTTAATTATCAATTTTGTTTAATTTTTAACTAATGTATATCAAAAAATTTCAATTTCACTATACCCTTGATTACTTTTTTTTACTTTTATTTGTTTTTCTATTCTATTCTTCAATTCTTCAACATGAGATATGATTCCGATTTGAATATCCTCTGCACTAAGTTCATTTAAACAATTAATTGCAACTGTTAAAGATTCATCATCTAATGAACCAAATCCTTCATCTATAAACATAGTATTGATTTTTATGCCACTAGAATATGCCTGTATAACATCTGAAAAGCCTAAAGCTAGAGCCAATGCAGCTTTGAAAGACTCTCCACCCGATAAGGTGCTTGCTGGTCTTACAGAAGCATTCACATGGTCTATAATATCCAAATCTAGACCTGCTTGCATCCTTTTGTCTGATGTTTCTATTCTTCTAGTTAATTCATATTGATTATCAGTCATAACACTAAATCTTTTATTTGCTTTTCTAAGAATCTGTTCAAAAAAAGTTATATGTATGTATGTTTCTAACTTCAAATTCTCTTTTCCATTTACATCTCCATTAGCTACATCTGCTAATTTTTTCTTCCAATTTAATTCTTCAATAATCTTCTCCATATTTACTCTAAATTCTTTTATTTTCTTTAAACATTTTGAATTTACATCAATTCTTTTAATCAATTTTTCCAAAGCTTTATTTTTAACAATTTTTTCTTCTGTTAGTTCAACCTGTTTATATTTTTCAACTTCTATTATTTCTTTTGATATTTTTTCTTCTGAAATCAACTGCTCTTTTAAGGTCTTTATTCTACTTTCGCTTTCTATAATAGATTTATTAATCTTCTCTAATGCTTGATTTACCATTAATAACTGCTGTTCAAATTCTTTCTTTCTTCCCTCTAATTTTAGTAATTCCTTACTTGCCTCAGCATAAGATTCAAATAATAGTATTCTGTTTAAGTCTTTTACCTGTATTTCTATTTGAACTATTCTTTCTTCAGTAGTACTCAAATTTTTTTCCACTAGCAATTTTTCTTCTTCTTTTCTTATAAGTATATCTTCAACTACTTTTTTTTCATTCTTCAGATTTTCAATCTTTTTAACTATATTATTTAACTCTTTAATCTTATTTTCATATGTTTTCAATTCTGCATCTATTTTATTCAATTTTGTTTTATATAACTCATGAATCCCAAGCAAATTTTTAATTATTTCATCTATATTTTTATTATTCACGCTATCAACGCCGCTAAATCTATGACTATTTTCAGGTATATTTTCAATGATTTCAATGTAATCTCTATAGATATCATTAGCTAATACTTCTAGTTCCCTAACAACTATATCCATGTCTTTTTTCTTAGAATTAAGTAAATTCTCTTGTTTCTTAACTTCATTTTGTGATGGTGCATTTTCCGATTTCTTTTTAGGTGCGGGATGATTTAATGATCCACAAACTGGACAAGGTTCATTTTCTACCAGTTCATCTGCAATTATTCCAGCTTGCTCATCTAAAAATCTATTAAACATATTCCTATATGAGTTATCAATTTCTCCTAATTCTTTTTTGTTTGCAAAATATATCGAGTAATTTTCAACAAGTTTTCTAGCATTTTTTCCATTAACGACTATTTTATTCATATATTGCTTTATTTTTTTAGCGTTTTCATTTAAATCATTTAACTTAACATCTATTTTTTCGACTTCAACATAAACTTTTTCATTTTCTTCTATAAAAAAATTTATTTCTTTTATTCTTTCTGATTTCTTTTTACACTCAGTTGTTATTTCATGATATTTTTTATTAAATTCAATCCATTTATTTTCTGATATCTTTTTTTCATCATTCAATTTACTTCTTTTCTCATACTGTTTCAGTTCTATAGTTAATTTAGTTATTTCTTCTGATAATTTTTCTATTTCAGGTTCTTTATTTTTTATATCAGCTGATTCCACAATATATTTTTCTTTTCTCTCAAGATTTTCATGTAGAATTTCTTCTGTTTTCTCTACGCTTTTTTGTAACTTAAATATATTCTCTAACTCATTGATTTTTTTAGATAATAATTTATCTTTCTTATCACAGTTTTCTATTCCACTTCTTAGATTTATTTCCTTTTCTAAATCTTCTTCTATACTAGCTAATAAAAGTTTATCTAACTCATAACTATATATTTTTTTAGAATTCATCTCTGTTGAAAGATTTTCAAAATAGGTATTATCTTCACATATATCTATTGCTTCTACAGTATGTAAAAAATCGAACTCATACATTTTCTGATTTTTACTCAAGTTGTTAACTTCATTTTTCAGTCTATTTTGAAAGTCAACATATCTTTCAGTACCAAAAAGTTTTCTGAATAAATTACCTCGCTCATCTGTTTTAGAAAGAATTATCTTCATAAACTCACCTTGAGCTAACATAACAATTTGTGAAAATTGAATTTCATTTATTCCTAAAATTTCAACAATTTTTTTCTTCACATCCTCTTTTCCATTTATATGACTTCCATCCGGTAAATATAAAGTAGCATCCGATTTCTCTTTAGTTGTCCCCTCTCCTCGTTTAGCACGCCTAAGATATTCGGGATTCCTTCTGATTTTATACTCTAAGTCTCTATATAAAAATGCAAGTTCCACATAGGTAGGTGTATCTAAATCTGAATACTTGCTTCTGAAATTCTTAGAATCTCTATTTTCTCCACTAGCTTCATCAAACAAGGCATATTTAACAGCATCGAAAATAGTTGTTTTTCCGGAACCAGTAGGTCCAGAAATTAAAAACAGTCCTGTTTCACCTAACTTTGTAAAATCAATATATGTTTTATTTTTATACGATCCAAAGCCACAAATTTCAATATAGTTAATTTTCATGATTTTCCTCCCATATTTTTTCTGCCATTGTATTTATATATTCTGTTTGTTTTTCAGATAGAGACTCTCCCATTTGAATAGAATAAAGTTCGGAAAACATATCTACTGGATTTCTCTTTATATCGTCTACTGATATTTCATAATTTCTACTTTCCCTAGTTCTATTATTATCATACTCTAATTTCATTAGATTAGGAAATATCTCCCTAAGTTTATTTAGGGCAGCTATATCATCTTCTTCAGTAAGAATCACTCTAACATAATCCTCACAAACATCTAAGGTTTTATAACTTCCCTCAATCTGAGCTAAATTTCCTTTTAACTGAATCATATCTCTAAGTGGTTTTAATGGAATTTTTTCAATTTTCAAATTCTTTTCATCTGCATCAAAATATATATCGCAAGAAGGAATGGATTTTTTATGATTCACTTCAGAAAAAGAATACTTTAATACAGAGCCCGAATATCTACACGATTCTCTTCCACCTACTTTTTGAGGTCCATGTAAATGTCCAAGTGCGACATAATCGAATTCTTTAAATATATCTGCATTTACACTGTATAAAGATCCTATAAAAACCTCCTCAGACTCGCAAATATCTGCTCCTAAAAGAAATTGATGAGCCATTATTATATTGAACTTTGATTCATCTAATGTCAATTTTTCCACTACTGTTTTGCAAGCTGCATCATAGCTATCTATCTTTTCTTCAGGATATATAGCTTTAACATCTACTGGCCTAATAAATGGAAGCATGTACACTCTGATATTTTCATCTACATCATAAAATCTAATATTTCCATCAAATTTGGAATATATATATAATCCAGAATTTTCAACTATTTTCGACCCAAAAGATAGTCTATCTGCCGAATCGTGATTACCTGAAATGATATACACCTTTATTTTCAAATTCACTAATTTCGTTAAAAAATCATCTGCCAAATTCACTGCATCTATATTTGGTACAGTTCTATCATATAAATCTCCAGCTATAAGCAAAAAATCAATTTCCTTTTCAACTGCTAGTTCAACTATTTGATTCAAAATAAATCTCTGATCTTCTATCATTGAAAAACCATTAACTTTTTTACCTATGTGCAAATCACCTAAATGAAAAAATCTTTTTCTCATTACATTCACTACCTCCATGTTTTATGCTTTTATATAAGAAATAACCCTATAGCAAGTATAATAAAATACATACTTATATCTACTAAAATATTAACAAGTTTATACAGAATGGCTTTGTTTTTTTCTAAAGCTTCATATACATTTTGATATGAGCTATCTGTAATCTCTGATGTTAAAATTACTGATAATACTATCAAACTTGAAATAATCAAAGAGTAATTTATATTTCTTGGTTTGTTTTCTTTATCATCTTTTTTTATAACATTTATTTCTATCAAATCTGTATTTTTAATTTGCATATGATTTTTATCCACTAAATATCTAAATACTTCATCTGAATTATCAGAAAAATATTTTTCTGTTATATTTTTCATATGCATTTCGCTATATTTTGAAAATATTTGAGCATATATTTTCTCTTTAATATTAGCTGATATATCATTATCAGTCTGATAATAATATTCTACTGTTTCTGATATCAAACCATTACTTATTCTATCATATGCATCTTTCTTTATAAGAAACCCACTCATTGATTGATTAGTTTTTATTCTCTCTTTAAATTCATGTATATTATCAACCTCTACAATACTATAATCTTTATAATTATTTAAAGAACCTACATCAATAATTAAATCATCACATTGATTCAAAATTATTATTTCATTAGATTCATCTATTTTAAATACAGATAACAACACTAACGAAACTATCAAAACAAGCCAAAACCTATAATTTTTCATCTGCATTTTAATTGATATAATAATCCATTTATATAGTTCCATTTTTCACTCTCCTACAATAA
>Ga0193963_1000366_pt1 | contig 23817 bp, 20 predicted proteins | sample FB_6_MG_FD_140359 | JGI IMG/M metagenome (GOLD analysis project Ga0193963, IMG submission 140359) | Microbial mat bacterial communities from the Broadkill River, Lewes, Delaware, United States - FB_6_MG | ecosystem: Environmental > Aquatic > Freshwater > River > Microbial mats | place: USA...
ATCCCGCCAATGGCAGTTAATAAGTGGCGTACGGTGGGGTCAACAACACCCTCCATCGGAGCGAGAAAAATGCGCATGGTCATTATTGGTTTATCGGTAACGGTAAGCAAAGGGCGAATAAAACACGCGCAGTATACCTGTTTTGCCATCAGTGTGTACAAGCTCTGCTGTAGAGGTTGCTATATCGGCGCCAACAGAGGCCTTTAGGTTAGGTGGTCGTGTGGTTAAGCTGCAATAGGAGAGAATCTCTTATATAATAGAGGGCTTACAACACTGGGTAATGTATCATGCCATCGATGGTTGAACGCTTAACGCATACAGCTTATATCCCGGTTATTACCGGTGAATCATCCGAGGCTGCGGCTGCTACAGCGAGCTTGCTATTTAATAAGGGTTTTGAGATACAAGAGCTGGTGATGGGGTCTCCTGCATCTTGGGAGGCACTTAAGGCTATTCGGCTGGCGTGCCCAACGCTCTTGTTGGGTGCTGGGGGGTTGCTCAATGTGGGGCAGTGCGAGCAGGCTGTTGCCCTCGGTGCTGATTTTTTATTAAGCCCCGGCAGCAGCTTTTCGCTCGCAGACGCGATGCTTTCAAACCCTGCATTAAGTGAGACTACCTGGATTCCCGGTGTAGTCACACCCAGTGAAATGATGGGTATGCTGGAGTTAGGGTATTCTCTGCAACAGCTCTTCCCTGTTGCAGAGCAGGCGATGGTGACATTAAAGGCTGTTGCGCCGGTGTTTACAGAGCTGGCGCTGCTGGTATCAGGTGTGGCTGGTCTCGATACGGCAGCCCGGTATGTAGCGCAACCGAATGTTGCTGGGGTCAGTGGTTCAGTGTTGACAGAGCACGCCTGCGCTGACGAGGTTGCCTCGCTTGCGGAGTTTGCACAACAGGTTAAAGCACGATAAGCAATAACTTAAGAGTGTGGAGTATGGCGCTTATAGAAGCGCCGTAGCGATGAGTATTTAGTGGATATCTGAGGGGCGAATATCTTCTTGCTCGGCCATAAATGCGTAGTAATCTTCTTCGAGCGAGCGATCTTGGCGACGCTCAAGTGATTTACGGCGTTTGCGGTGGTATAGATCAACAGAGAGTTCGCTGCATGGGTCAGCTTCTTCTCGTCGTTCTAGCCCTCGGCGGCGATTGATAAATATTTTCTTATTCATAGGATACAACTATTTCTTTGCTGATAACCGGACTAAGTAATTCCTAGAACATTAGTATGGTTAATAGTTTAGCTGAAAGATCTGAATATGCCAGTCTATCGCTGATAAAATTGACGCCTATTTTGCCCTTTGGCCCCTGTAGCGGCAACCGTCTGTGTACATTATATTCAACAAAACTGGAGAAAGTATAGGGTGATGATCCAAAAAAATATTGAAGACAAGCTTAAACGGGCGTTTAACCCGACCGTTTTACAGGTCGTGAATGAAAGTCACCAGCATAATGTTCCGCCGGGTTCTGAATCACACTTTAAAGTGGTGATTGTGAGCGATACTTTTGCTGCAATGCGTCAAGTAAAGCGCCAGCAGCAAGTTTATCAAACACTTAGCGAGGAATTAGCCGGGGAAGTACATGCACTGACTATGGTCACCATGACACCCGAGGAGTGGCAAAAAGACCCTAGTGTGAGTGAGTCACCTGCCTGTATGGGGGGATCTACGCCGTCGGTGTAGTTTTCCATACCCTTTTTGTGGTTATTTGATAAAATAGCCGCCTTTTTAATTTACCCTCTCGGTTATGTATTATGAATCAAGTTGTTATTGCCGCGTTATACCGGTTTGCTCGCCTACCTAATTTCCACGATATGCGTGAACCGTTATTGGATAAATGTTTGGCTTGGGGGATTAAGGGCACATTACTGCTCGCGCAAGAAGGTATTAACGGCACGGTGGCAGGCTCTCGCGAGGCCATTGATGATTTGCTTGCGTACTTGCGCAGCGATAGCCGCTTAGCGGATCTTCAGCATAAAGAATCCTATAACGACCATATCCCCTTTTTACGCATGAAAGTAAAGCTGAAAAAAGAAATTGTCACTATGGGGGTGGACGCTATTGATCCCAACGATATTGTGGGCACTTATGTGAAGCCTGAGCAGTGGAATGCCCTGATCAGTGACCCAGAGGTGACGGTGGTTGATACGCGCAATTATTATGAATACGCTATTGGCAGTTTTCAGGGCGCACAAGATCCACAGACAACAACCTTTCGCGAATTCCCCGCGTATGTCAAAGAGCATCTCGATCCGGCCAAAAACAAAAAGGTAGCGATGTTTTGTACCGGCGGTATTCGCTGTGAAAAGTCGACGGCGTTTCTTAAGCAGCAAGGCTTTGAAGAGGTCTACCATCTAGAGGGCGGTATTTTAAAATACCTCGAAGAGGTGCCTAAAGAAGAGAGCCTGTGGGAGGGGGAGTGTTTTGTGTTTGACGACCGCGTGGCGGTAAATCACGATTTGGAAAAAGGCATGTACGACCAATGCCATGGTTGTCGTCACCCCATTACCGAAGAAGATAAACAATCCGAGCACTATATGCTCGGTGTGACTTGCCCTCGGTGTTACAATGATCAAAGCCCTGAGCAGCGAGCGCGCTTTATGGAGCGCCAGCATCAAATTGATCTAGCCAAAGCCCGTGGCGATGTGCATTTAGGCTCACCATCGCCGGCGCTTAAACGCCAGCGACACTCATCATAACAACCAACGTTTACAAGGACTCGATCGTGGAATCTCTACTTTCAATTGATAATTTCGTTACGCTATTAATGCTGATCGCACTACAGGCTGTGCTGGGGTTTGACAACCTGTTGTACATCTCGCTTGAATCAAAGCGTGCGCCAGCCGAAAAACAGGCAATGGTCAGGCGCTTAGGTATTGGCCTGGCTATTGTATTGCGGATCGTTTTATTATTTGTGCTGTTAAAAGTGATCAGCTATTTCCAAGACCCTATACTGACAGTAACAGACAGCGCTATAGCAACATTTTCGTTTAACTTTCACAGTATTATTGTGCTGTTTGGCGGTATTTTTATTCTCTATACCGCGACCAAAGAAATTCTTCATATGATGACTCTTGATGATGGCGAGCAGCAACAGCAGCAGCCTAAATCGGTGGCCAGCATTGTGTTCTGGATTGTCTTGATGAACTTGGTGTTCTCATTTGATTCTATTTTGAGTGCGATGGCTTTGAGCGATGTATTCTGGGTAATGGCCACCGCTATTATTTTCAGTGGTTTACTGATGATTTTGTTAGCTGATAAGGTCTCTGACTTTTTACAAAAAAACCGTATGTACGAAGTGCTGGGGCTTTTTATTCTCTTTATTGTGGGGATCTTATTGATCAGTGAGGGTGGGCACTTAGCGCATCTGCATTTATTTGGCCACGAAATCACACCAATGAGTAAAGCCACTTTCTACTTTGTGATTGCCATTTTAGTGTTGACTGATATCGTACAAGGCCGCTACCAGAAAAAACTCATGCAAGCGATAAAACATAGAAAAGTGCAGCAGTAGCATCTGGCTGAGCTACTGTGTCTCAAATGCTACGGCTTTTGTTTGCGCGCGACTGCCGCGTGAATAAAGTCGTAGGTTTGCTCGATTGATTGTTTCACATGAAAGTGCTGGTTGATGCGCGCACGCGCGTTGTCACCTAGGCGCTTTGCCTCTCGCGGGTGTTCGTATAAGAAGTGGATGCTGTTGGCAATCGCTTTTGAGTCACCCGGTGCCACCACCAGACCTGAGTGTTCATGCTCTACTAATTCTGCATTGCCACCACTGTCGGTCACAATCGGTGCTACGGCATAGACCATCGACTCAATCACTGTTTTAGGCAAGCCTTCACGTTTGAGTGAAGGTAATACGGATGCTTGGCAGGCGGCAATCAATGCGGGGGCATTTTTGCGAAACCCGGCGATATGAATATTATCTTTCAGCGGGCTTGCGCTAATGGCTTCTTGAATCGCGGGGTCATCTAATCCGCCGCCAATCAGTAGTAGATGAATAGGCGCATTTTGGGGTAGGTAGTGGGTTGCTGCAATTAACGAGGGCAGGCCCTTGCGGGGGCGGTTGTTGGCAATACAACCCACGACAAAATCATTTTGAGTAAGCCCAAATTCACTTAAGTCAGCCGGGGTGTCTTGGTACCAATCCAGATTGTGGCCTTTGTATACGGTCTGGATTTTTTCACGGTGACGGTGCTCTTTACGCACGCTATCGCGCACGGCATTGGCAACACATAAAATCAAATCTACCCGTGGGTGCAGATGGGTGAGATACGCTGCTGGGTCAAATCGGTTGATATTGCCTGTTTGTCCTCGATAGTTAACAACCGTTACTGGTAGCCCGATGGCCGCGAGATTCGTGTTGGCAATGGCTTTATTGTTAAAGCTGTAAACTGCGTCGATTTTGTGCTCAATAAGGTAGCGGCGAATGTAGCCAATAGCACTGAGTGAGAGCTTTTTTTCTGGAACAAAGTCAATACAGCGAATACCTGCCGCTTCAAGTGCGGGTCGATAGAGTGAGTCACCTTGGGTCATTACACTGAGTTCAACACCGCGTTGTTGTAGACCAATAAATAGTTCAGCCTCAGGGCGAATGCTGTTGAGAGTATCGGCGTGGGAGGTAATGCACAGTAACTTCATAATTGTGGGCTTTGCATGCAAGTGGTGGTTGGGCCGCGGCTATTTATTGTCGTATTAGTCACTCATCAATCGTGCTATGTATAGGGCGCTGGCATCTAGTGTATCGCTATAGTTAGTATAAAAGTCTCGTTTTGTGAAAGCTACTGTTATTGTTGTTATTGCCGCTTCTGTGTCTGGGCATCGCTAAGATGTGCTGATCGGTTGACGCGTCGTCTAAAAATGCGTATCTTGCGCGCACGTTTTAGGTGCCTACTGCCTCAATCGCAGTACTGTCTGTTGGTACACCCCTCGCTATGTTTATAGGGTGTGCTGCGAGGTTCGTTACACAGTACTGGACATTGTGCAATAGGGTAAATGGGAAGAGTGGTCAGGTGCGAAAGTACTGATGCCAACGCTGCCCCCGCAACGGTGATGATTCTGTCTAAGCCCGATACCAGCCTAGTGATGAGCCCAATTCCGGGCAGACGATGCAGCGGAGGGCTCATCGGTGATTTTCGCTGACAATCACTAACCGTGGTGTTGATAGCCATTGTTGCATAGTGTTTGTGGTGCTTTTCTCCTGAGTGTTAGGTATTAATTATACCGTCACTTGGTCCCTCCCTCATTCGACGACAGTGATATTATCGAATTGAGGATCTTATGAGTAAATCATGGTTTTATCGTGCGATGACACTAGTGTGTCTATCATCGCTTTCTATGGCGCCCACCAGCTATGCCAATACCGCCAACGAGGGCGAATTAATCGTTACTGCCACACGCACGCCTTTGCCTAAATGGGATATTAATGCGACCACTATTGTTGATTGACCGAGACCGTATTCAGGCATCACAGGCGAAAGATGTGGTTGAGCTATTGCGTTTTGAAGCAGGGCTTGATGTGGGGCGCAATGGCGGCTACGGTTCAACTACGTCACTGTTTATTCGCGGCGCCAATAGTAATCAAACATTGGTATTAGTCGATGGTGTGAAAATAAATCCGGGTACTATTGGTGGGGCGGCTATTCAAAATATTCATCCCTCTCATATTGATCGCATTGAAATTGTGAAAGGCCCTCGCTCTAGTTTATATGGCTCAGAGGCGATTGGTGGTGTTGTGCACATTTTTACACGCCGTGCGAGTGCAGCGAATCAATTAACGCTTGATATCGGTGGCGGCTCTGATAATACCCGTGATCTCGCACTGGCCTATCACCATAAAGTGGGCGCGTTTCGCCATGGCTTTTCATTGAGTCACTTTAGTACTGATGGTTATGAGACGAAAAAAAACGGTGGCGAAGACCGTGGCTTTGAAAGTACTAGCGGCCAGTTTTATGTGGGGTGGCAAGGGGCTTCTACTGACATTGAATTTAGTCACTGGCAGGTTGATGGCAAAGTAGAATACTTTGATTTTTTTCTCAATGCGGTCGATCAAGATGCGGCGAATTCGGTAAGCTCATTAAAAATAAAACAACAGCTGTCATCGATGGCGGTTGTTAATGCCAATTTTAGCCATGTGATTGATGATGTGGATCAAAACCAAAGCGATGATTTTGCGCACACCGAGCGCAATGGTGTTGACCTTAATGTGGATCTCACCATAAGCCCTCAAGATCAGTTGATTGTTGGCGCACAAGTCAGTAAAGAAAATGTACGTGCGCTGTCATTTTTTTCGCATTTAGCGCCAGATAAACAGCCGACAACCCGTATGCGGGAGGGGTATGTTCAATACTTATGGCAACGTGCTGATTTTAATGGCGTAGTCGCTTTTCGCCATTCCGATCATGAAGATTTTGGCCACTACTTAACCCGAGAATACTCACTAGGGTATGCGATTAACGAGCAGGCAAAAGCCTATATTGCCTATGCAACCGGGTTTAGAGCAGCCGATAACAGTAGTCGTTTTGGTTTTGGCGGCAACCCTGACCTCGACCCTGAGCGGGCAAAAAATATTGAGCTGGGGCTAGATATCAATACCAGCGATAACGCGACAATGGGGTTGCGCTTATTTAATTCACGCATTGATGATCTGATTGTGTACAACGGTAGTATTAATCTAAATCAAAATATTGATAAGGTCACTGTGCGTGGTGCTGAATTTGATTATACGGTTGATCTGCCTACATGGTCGTGGGATTTATCGCTCGTGGTGCAAGACCCGTTTAATCGCGCAACCGGTGAGCAGCTAGCGCGGCGTGCGCGGCGCTCACTGTCGAATACGATTCGCTATAAGTTGCCCCGCGGTAATATTGGCTTGCAGTGGCTGCTCAGTGATACGCGCCCAGACTCTGATTTTAGCGATACGATTAATGCAGGCTATGGTTTATTAAATCTTATTGGGCAGTGGTCGCTCAGTCATGAGTTAACACTAAAAGCACGCATTGAGAATGCGACAGATCGAGATTATGTATTGGCCGATGGTTTTATCAGCCAGCCTCGAACCGTTTTGTTTCAGCTGTCGTATGCACTAAACTAGTATATGAATTCCTATTCACTAACCTTGTGTAATGATCCCTATGAGTGACGATAATCGACAACAGCGCCATAAAAAATCTATGCAAAAACAAAAAGAGGCTGTCGATGCCAGTATCGCTGCGGCAGATAGAGAGCAGGGCGTTGTGGTATTGCTAACGGGTAACGGCAAAGGCAAAACCAGCTCGGGTTTTGGTATGGTGATGCGTGCGCTGGGGTATCAGCAGCAAGTGGGGGTGGTGCAGTTTATTAAAGGCGTACAATTATCAGGTGAAGAATTGCTGTTGCGTGAACGCTTTCCTGAGGTGGCATTTTATCAAATGGGAACAGGGTTCACTTGGGATACCCAAGATCGGGAGAGCGATCGTCAAGCTGCTGAGACGACGTGGGCATTTGCGCAAACTCTCCTAGCTGACCCCTCGGTTGATCTTGTGTTGCTTGATGAATTGACCTATATGATTGCCTATAATTATCTCGATGAAGATGCAGTGCTAGCTGCAATTGCCCAGCGCCCGCAGACACAAAGTGTGATTGTGACCGGGCGCGGTGGTGGGCGTAAGCTACAGGAATTGGCCGATACAGTATCGGAGGTGAAAGAACTTAAACATGCGTTTAACAACGGGATTAAAGCGCGCAAAGGGGTGGATGTCTAACACGCTTTCGGGGTGTTTTTATTCCGTGCCTTTGATGATTAAAACCTATCGAGTGTTAAAACTCATAGGCCAGTATTAACTGTGTACTCAGTTGTGTATCTTCGCCTTTTTCTGTTAGCGGTGAATCGGTGATTTCATCGGGAATACTACGGTAAAGCAGATTGTGTGTAATCGATAAATGACTCGTTAGTTGGTGTTGATAAATATAGCCAATATACGATGATGAGGCGCGATCTCCTTTGTAGGCCTGCCGCTGGGCATTGACTTCATCGGTGCGTACGCCGTAGTAGTAATCGACATAGTCGCTACTGTAGTAATCTATGCCGGTTGTCAGCATAAGAGCGGAATTATCACTGCCATAAACGGGTAGTTGATAATACAAGCTGGCGGTTTGGCCTTCGTGCGCACTGCCGATATCCTTGGCAATATCAGCACCGACAAGGCCAATTGGTGTTGTTACATCAACACTCAGTGTTATGTCTGAGGCTTCTTTGCGCTCATCCATGCCGTCAAAGATAGAGGAATTTTCATCGCGCTTTTGTCCGTAACTGGGTGAAAACGACGTGCTGATTTCAAGCCCCCAATCGCCTTCTTCTACGCTGTAAATATCAGCGCTCAATTCAAATAGTGAAATACTGTACCAGCTACCTCGGTATTCGATGATCGGTAAAAAGAAACCATGGCTGTCATCGTCATCAAATTTAAACAGTGACTTTTCATAACCGTAGCCTGCTGCCGCACCCAGGTGCCAGCCGGTCTCATCCTCATTGGCCAATGCCGTGGCTGAGACCACCAACCCTGATACCATTGCTGTTGCCCATTGCGAGAGTGTTTTCATAGCGTTTTCTCTAATTGTTAACTGTATTGTTGATGTGAATAAGATATTCACTATGCTAACAAATGGTTTTCAACGCGTTGTTTATAAACTGTAATGGTTTATCGCTGCAATTGTATCGAGGTGTAAATGATTGTAGTACGCTAGTATTGTGAGGCAGGCAGATGCACAGTAAGCCCTTCCATGTCGGCACTCACTGTGATTTGACAGCTTAGTCGGCTGGTTTCTTTGGGCTCACTAACTGCCGCGACCATATCGGCTTCTACACCGGTTGCCGGGCCGATGCGCTCAGCCCAGGCTTCATCGACATAACAATGGCAAGTAGAACACACGCAGCTACCACCACACTCGGCCACGATGCCATCGATCATTGTATTGACGGCCCCCTGCATAACGGTATCACCAATGGCAACATCGGCTTCGTATTGATTGCCGTCGTGGGTCACATAAAAAATCAAAGGCATGGGTAGGCTCCTGAGTAGATGGTTAAAATAGGCGTGTCAGTGTATCAAAATCGGTTACAATATTCATACGCTGCGCATATGTGTGCTTGTTGTTTATTGTTTTAAGGTATTTGTTATGTCTTCCCAATTGACCCCGGGTCGCTATCGCCACTACAAGGGGCGTGATTACCAAGTGATGACTACTGCCTCTCACAGTGAGACAGAAGAGTTACTAGTGGTGTACCAATGTTTGTACGGCGATTATTCATGGTGGGTGAGGCCGTTGAGTTTATTTACACAAACCGTCGAGGTTAATGGAGCTACTGTAGCGCGGTTTCAATTAATTGAAGCCTGCGAGCCCGCAGGTCAGTAAGTGATGACAACACCATTGCCACCATCGCTCTCGATTGATAAGCACTGGATGCAGCAAGCGCTGCTGTTAGCCAAAGAGGCCGCCTATTTAGGCGAGGTGCCCGTCGGTGCTATTGTGGTTTACAACGAGCGTATTGTCGGGCGTGGTTACAACCAGCCTATTACGCGTTGTGACCCCAGTGCGCACGCCGAAATTCAAGCGTTGCGTGCAGCGGCAATTACAATGCACAATTACCGTTTAACGGGGTGCACGCTGTATGTCACCATAGAACCTTGTACGATGTGTGTCGGCGCATTGATTCACAGCCGTATTGAACGGTTGGTGTACGGTGCTTGCGAGCCTAAAGCCGGTGCTGTTGAAAGCCAATCGAGATTGTTAGAGGCCCCTTATTTTAATCATCACATTAATGTTAGCAGTGGTGTGTGTGCCGATGAGTGTTCTCGTCAGGTGACGCAGTTTTTTGCCGAAAAGCGCCGGGTGCAAAAACAAATTAAAAAGACGCTTAAATAGTTAGATTGACGGGGGGCATGTGCTGCTAGCAAGTGCTGCCTTGAGCAATAATGACTGCGTTTTTATAGCTTCGAGGTAACATTGTCGACAATGCGCGAATAGATTACCGGCTGTAAATTCTGATCTTGGTTTTGCTCGGCAATGCGTTTTTCTTGCAGTTGGTTATGCCACACTAAAATATTGTGAAAGCTGCGAATATTGTCGACATAGCGCACAGGCTCCCAGCCGCGTGCATACCCGTGTTTTGTTTGTCGATAATATTTGCGCTTAGCCAGCAGTGGCAGGCGTTGGCGTACATCGTCCCAAAGGTTGGGGTTACCTTGTTGTTGTTCTGTTAACTTACGGGCATCTTCTAGATGACCTAAGCCTACATTGTAAGCAGCCAGTGCCATCCACGTTCGGTCAGGCTCTAGAATATTATCAGATAGACGTCGCATAACGGCTTTAAAATACTTAGCGCCACCTTCAATACTTTGTATGGGGTCAGTGCGATCTTCTACTCCCATATCAGAGGCTGTGCGCAGGGTTAGCATCATCATACCGCGTACACCGGTGGGTGATTTTGCATCGGGGTTCCAATGGGATTCCTGGTAGCTGATAGCGGCTAAAAATAACCAGTCAATACCGTATTCTTTACCGGCTTTTTGAAAGTTCTTTTTCCATTTTGGCAGCCGTTGTTCGATGCGTTTCGATAATACTAACGCGCCACTTTCATCGACACTGTCATCGTCAGAAAAATGTTTTTGCTGAAGCTCAGCTAATTGCCCGCCCACTGCCATGCTGTTTAAAAAAGCATTGGCTGCACGGTATAGTGTGCCGTCATGCTGGATGGGAAAGGCCCAAGCCAGTTGCTGTGGGCTGGATATATCAAAGGCAACGCGCGCACGTGGGTAAATCGAGCGATTAGCGGTGAAGGCATTGGAGTCGACAATAGCGATATCGATACTGCCGCTGTGTACCATCTCTAGCAGGTCAAGCATTTCGACATCGGGCTGTTCGCGCCAGCTCAGCTGAGGGTACTGCTGTTGTAGCTGCCGTAGGTGCTCAGCGTGCGAGCTATCGCTAATCACGAGGATATCTTTACCGATTAAATCATCAACCGTTTTAGGCTTGTCGCTCCCGCGGCGATAGATAACTTGCTGGGTGACGGTCATATAGTCCTGTGTAAAACGCAGGGATTTTTTACGCTCGGCAGTAATGGTGAGACCAGCAGCGGCAAATTCAGCGACGGGCGTGCCGACGGCGTTGAGCATTTCGCCGAGGTCTTCATCTTCATGTATAACAAGCTCTACCCCTAGGCTGTCGGCAAATGCCGTTGCTAGTTCGTACTCAAACCCCGCAAAGCCGTAGGTGCCTTCATAGTAGGTCGTAGGACCATTGCGAGAAATAATCGGTAAATAGCCGTTTTGTTTGATTCGATCAAGTAGGGTTGGCGCTTGGCTTCCTGAGAGAAAGACGGGAAGGCCACACAGCAATAGCGTCGCAATAAGATGCAGTAACGATACACGCAGTGCCTGCATGCCGTATCCGGTCTTATCTTGTGTTGGTGTATTGCTGTTTGTCATGGTTTAATCGCTATCCTTAAAAGGTATTTTAACGCCATTTATCAATTTGACCAAATGGCGTGGTAAACGATCCCCTAGCGTTGACATTATCAACGAAAATAGAGTGGATGATTGATATATACTGCGGCTAACGGTGATTTAACGACCGGACCTTCCTGTCTCTGATGGTTTTATGATCAGTGAAAGGCTATTGTAGCGCATTTTATGATCAAAAACGTGCCATTTGTGCCCGTTTGCCCCGTTTTTAGAATGAGCGGTCGATCTATCTCGTATACCGTGGATCAAAACCCTGTCTATGGTCACAGATTATCATAGGGTGAGGAGGGGTTGCTGTTACACTCTTCACGCACACTAGGCGATGGGATTCGCTAATGGGGGAATCGGTTAGAAAACCGTGGTTCAACTACTGCGATAACGACCGATATCAAGTACAATAGCCGCCTTTCGGGGATTCGTTGTTAATATAAGGCACTTTGCACTATCTGGCAAAGCCTCTATTGCCAAGTAAAATAGGCTCCCCTACGATAATTTCTTTATAGGATTTGCATCCTATCGCTACAGACAAAGGCTATCGAATGTCACTGTTGATTCTTCCTGGTGCAGGTGCACTTCCGCGATTTCGCTCAGAAAAACTACTGCTTACTTTACAGGCTATATCGCCGACTATAACCGGTATTGAGGCGCGTTTTATTCACTTTGTAGATGTTGATACCCCCCTGAGTGAAGAGCAGCATCATGTGCTTGAGCAACTGCTGCAATACGGTGCTATTGATGAAGGCGCTACAGATGATCACCCAGACGGCAGTGTCTATGGTGTCGAGCTGGTGGTTGTACCAAGACCGGGTACTATTTCACCTTGGTCATCTAAGGCGACGGATATTGCCCATAATGCAGGGCTTGCATCAATAAGACGTGTTGAGCGAGGCCTGTTTTATCAGGTGTCTTCAAATGCGGATGTCAGCGATAGCGACTATAAAGCACTTATTGGCTGCCTGCATGATCGAATGGTGGAATCTGTGTTGGCCAGTGTCGATGAAGCCGAGCGCCTTTTTTCGACCGGAGCGCCTAAACCCCAGCAATCTATCAATATTATTGATGGCGGGCGCGAGGCGTTAGTAGCGGCTAACGAGGCTTTAGGGCTGGCGTTGGCCGATGATGAGATCGATTATCTAATCGAGAGCTTTCTGGGCCTTGAGCGCAACCCAAGTGATGTTGAGCTTATGATGTTTGCACAGGCTAACTCTGAGCATTGCCGCCATAAAATTTTTAATGCCTCTTGGAGCATCGATGGCGAAGAGCAATCCCATTCGCTGTTTAAGATGATCAAAAATACCTACGAGTTAGGGGGCGAAGATGTATTGTCGGCTTATTCTGATAACGCCGCTGTGATCACCGGTTCTGTGGGGGGGCGGTTTTACCCCGATGCTGAAGATCTTACCTATCGCTACCATCGCGAACCTGTACAGATACTCATGAAAGTCGAAACGCATAATCACCCCACTGCCATTGCTCCCTTTCCCGGTGCCGGTACAGGTGCTGGTGGCGAGATTCGTGATGAAGGTGCTGTGGGGCGTGGATCAAAGCCGAAAGTAGGCTTAACTGGATTTACAGTATCTAACCTGCGTATCCCTGAATTCGAGCAACCCTGGGAATCAGATTACGGCAAACCCGATCGTATAGTATCTGCTTTGGATATTATGCTTGAGGGCCCCATTGGTGGTGCTGCTTTTAATAATGAATTTGGCCGCCCGAATATTTGCGGTTATTTTCGCACCTTTGAAGACGAGTGCGATGGCGAGCGCCGCGGTTACCATAAACCGATTATGTTGGCCGGTGGTTATGGCAATATTAAAACAGAGCATATCGATAAACCTCCCTTTGAACCCGGTGCAAAACTGATTGTTTTAGGTGGCCCGGCCATGTTGATTGGCCTTGGCGGTGGTGCGGCATCATCGATGACCTCAGGGCGCTCTTCTGAGGATTTGGATTTTGCCTCTGTACAGCGCCAAAACCCTGAAATAGAGCGCCGCTGTCAAGAAGTGATTGATCAGTGTTGGCAGCGCGGCGGCAATAACCCTATCGCATTTATTCACGATGTGGGCGCCGGTGGGTTATCCAATGCATTTCCTGAATTAGTAAAAGACGGTGGCTGTGGTGGGCGCTTTGATTTGCGTGCAGTGCCCAATGACGAGCCGAGCATGAGCCCGCTGGCGATTTGGTGCAATGAATCTCAAGAGCGCTATGTAATGGCGGTAATGCCTGAGCAGTTGGCAGAATTCGAAGCGATTTGCGCCCGTGAACGTTGCCCTTATGCTGTAGTCGGCGAGGCGACAAAAGAGCAACACCTATACGTTAACGATACGTTGCTCGATAGCGTACCGGTGGATTTACCAATGTCTATTTTATTTGGTAAGCCACCTAAAATGCACCGCGATGCACGTTCTTATAGCCCGACACACATGACCTTTAAAGCGGCCGATGTCGATATCTATGATGCGGCTGAGAGAGTACTAAAACACCCAGCAGTGGCGAGTAAGCAGTTTTTAATTACCATTGGTGATCGCACAGTAACAGGGCAGGTTGCTCGTGATCAAATGGTAGGGCCGTGGCAAATTCCGGTGGCTGATTGTGCAATGACAACAGCCACCTACGATAGCTATGCCGGTGAAGCAATGGCGATGGGTGAGCGAACACCATTGGCACTGCTTAATGCACCTGCATCTGGCCGCATGGCTATTGGCGAGGCGATTACCAATATTGCCGCTGCACCGATTAAACAGCTTCGTGATATTAAATTATCGGCTAACTGGATGTGTGCTGCCGGCCACCGTGGTGAAGATGAAAAACTGTTTCGTACTGTGCAGGCTGTCGGTATGGAATTAGCCCCGGCACTGGGTATTACTATACCGGTTGGCAAAGATTCGATGTCGATGCACACCGCGTGGAGGGACGCTCACGGCAATGATAAATCTGTGACTGCACCTATGTCAGTGGTGATCTCGGCGTTTGCGCCGGTGGTTGATGTGCGCCTAGGTATTACGCCTCAATTACAGTGCTCTGCTGTGGGTGAAAGTGCGGCCTTGTTATTGATTGATTTAGGGCGCGCCCAGCATCGCCTCGGTGGGTCTATCTTGACACAGGTCTATAATAATCTCGGTGTTAGCGTCCCCGATGTTGATGACCCTGCATTGTTGCGAGGCTTTTTTGAGGTCATTCAGGCATCACTGGCCGCCGGTGAGCTATTGGCTTATCACGATCGCAGTGATGGCGGTTTATTTGCAACTCTGTGTGAAATGGCCTTTGCCGGTCACTGTGGGGTTGATATTGATATTAGCCGTTGTGGTGAAGAGGCGGTAGCGGCATTATTTAATGAAGAGCTAGGTGCGGTTGTACAAGTAGCCACTCAGCATATAGAGCGTGTTATGCAGCGTTTCCACGAGGTGGGCATGGGCGATTGTGTTCACCGTATTGGTGCTATTAACAGCGACGATTGCATACGTATTAGCTCAAATGGCGAGACTCTTTTTGATCAATCTCGCGCTTACTTGCAAGTACTTTGGAGTGAAACCAGTTATCGTTTACAAGCATTGCGCGATAACCCTGAGTGTGCACAAGAAGAGTTTGATTCGATCCTAAAGGATAATCCAGGTTTGAGTGTCTCTCTGAGCTATGAGCCCGCCGATGATATAGCTGCACCTTATATTGCAACGGGCGTGCGCCCACCGGTGGCTATTTTACGCGAGCAAGGTGTTAACGGGCATGCGGAAATGGCAGCTGCGTTTGACCGTGCAGGTTTTCAAGCGGTCGATATTCATATGAGTGATATTATTTCAGGTCGGCGCTCGCTAGAGGGTATGAAAGGCCTTGCGGCATGTGGTGGTTTTTCTTACGGAGATGTTCTAGGTGCAGGTGAGGGCTGGGCAAAAACTATTTTGTTTAACGCCCAAGCTCGCGATCAATTTGAGCAGTTTTTTCATCGCGATGATACCTTTAGTTTAGGGGTGTGCAATGGCTGCCAGATGATGTCAAATTTAAAATCTTTGATACCCGGTGCGCAACACTGGCCACACTTTGTACGTAATGTATCTGAGCAATTTGAGGCGCGCTTTAGTCTTGTAAAAATAGAACAGACCCCATCGGTATTAATGGCGGGCATGGCTGGATCTCACCTGCCTGTTGCCATTGCCCATGGTGAAGGCCGGGCAGAGTTTGCCGATGCGCAGACACTGGATCACTGCGATAGCAGTCACTTGGTAGGCCTGCGTTATCTCTCTAATGATCTAACGGTGGCTGATAGCTATCCGGCGAACCCCAACGGTTCTGTTAAGGGTATTTCAGGTGTCACCAGTACCGATGGTCGCGTTACGATTATGATGCCTCATCCTGAGCGGGTAATTCGCACAGTCACTAACTCTTGGCATCCTGATGATTGGCGTGAAGATGGTGGCTGGCTGCGCCTATTTCGCAATGCGCGGGTATTTGTGGATTAACATAGACTATCTCTGGGGTGCCGCGATGATAGTGCGGCAACCCAGGTCTCACGTCTATTTATGTCTTGTGTGTTAATACCCGCAGGGCAATTCGGCTAAATGAATATTTGCCTTATAGTAAAACGATCATTTATTGTCTCTTCCTCTTCCTAAATCATCTAAACCCGACACGCGTCAAGCGTGCAAGTTTTGCTAGGCTTAACACAGAAGAAAAAGTTCTTGTCTTAAGTGTGATTACTTAATGACTTGTGCTGTTGTTGATCCGTGAGGCTATTCTGTGTCGTTGTTCACTCCCTTATGGGCGGTAGGTGCATTGTTGGTACTGTGCGCATGTGCCAGTACAGTAAGCCCCCCTGTGGCCCGCACTGACACAACGCCCACCGTCTTGGCTCCACTTGCGCTAAAGGTTGAGCCAGAGCCCTTAGCTTCAGCCTCTCGGACAGAGCCCTTAGCCTCTCGGATAGAGCCCTTAGCGACGATAAAAAAGCCCTCAGCGATAAGGGAGAAGTCTTTAGCGACGAGGCAAGAGCCCTCAGCAGTGAAGCAAAAGCCTTTAGTGACGATAAAACAAACCTTCAGCGACGAAGGAAAAACCTCAGCGGCACAACCCCCCCCGTCAACGGTTACATCAACCGTTCCGTTAAGCGTAGTCAAAGAGACACCGCCGTTTAATAGGCACAGCACCCGTGCGATTAAGCCCATAGTTGCTGAACCGCGCATTACCCCTGTGACGTCTAATAAAAAGGTTCAATACACGCCCGTATCGAGACATACTCGCTCTAAGACTATCTCAGTGCGCGATAATCGTGTTGATCACGATGTTAACCAGGATGTGATGCCCCATGAAGTATCGAGTACACACACACAGCTTGCTCAAAAAGCGTCGGTTAAAAAAGAAATTAAGCTCACTCAAAAAAAGGCGCTCTCGCAACAAAAAATAGCGCTGCCGAGCCGGCAATCTCTCTCATCTGAGTACACCGAAAAAGCAACACCCTTATCGGATAAAAACACTATCATATTAAATTCCATTGAACCGATTAGTGTTGTGATTGAACATATCGATACCAGCTCAACTGTTATTGTTGATCAGCCTCGCAATACACACGAGCACCTAAGTGATGAAAGCGTAAAGGCACTGCCAGTATCAAATATTGAGCGTGAGGCTTCCCACCGTGAGCACACAAGTGTGCAGCCATCAAAGGTTAGATCTGCTGAACAAACGGTTAACAATCTCCATGATAATCAATCTAGTGATACCCCGATTAAGCCTATTAAAAAGCACACGGTAAGTATTAGCACAACAATACCTGCACCGCTTAAACACACTAACCAAAAAGCGACAGTAACAGAGCGCATAGCGTCTACGGTGTTTGATACTACTGAAAACACCCAAAAAACAGAGGCTGAATTGATCAGCCATCAATCTGATCTTTCAATACAGTCAGATCGTCAAAAACAGTTGCAAGAGCATCGAGTGTCATTGATATATCCGGTAAAAAATACGCTGAAGATTGAAAAAAAACAGGCGAGAGAAAAGAAGAGTAGACCTGTACCATTGGTGGTGAACTCTGTGGTAATGCCTGCTATCGATAATAAACCCGCAGTGAATGCCGAGGTAAAAGCCGAAACAAAAACGACAGTAAAACCAACAGTAAAAACTGAAATAAAACCGCCACTTGCTGAGCAGTCAAAAATCTATACTGCACAGGTTGATTCTTATCGATTGCAGTCTGGTACGGTGAGCGCTTATGGTAATACCGATGAAATTGTTGAGGCAGAGACTGTCACCAAGCAAACAGTAGATCACTTACTAGTTGATGATAAGAGTACATTCAAACAGACCATAGGCAATCGCCCAGCGGATCAGTACGGATCAGCACCAGTAACAACACCAGTGACAACACCAGTGACAACACCAGAGATAACACCGATAACGACACGGCCAACGGTAATTGCTGATGTGCCGGCAGCGACATTACCGGTTACAACATTGACACAGGTGAGTATTACCCAAGGGCGTGAAACAACGGTTGTTGTTGCTGAAAAAATTGCACAACATCATTTATGGCAAGAAATCAGGCAATACCTTAAACGGCAATGGCAGATGGTAGCACCATTAACCGATCAGCAATATCAATTGCCCTTTAAACATTGTGCACAAGTCTTGCCGAGTTTAACCGGTGCCGACACCATAGATGTTATCGAGCCTTATGAGCTTGCCCGTGATGCTTACCCTTCGTGGCGGCAGCGTTTTGGCAAAATTGCGTTGCAGCAATCACCGGGAGCGTCACTAAGGTTATATACGATCAAACAAGCGAGTCGCGATTTACACGTTGTCTCTACGGTATTTTCTGTTGATCAAGCGTTAGCGACACTCTTGCCCGGTGGTGATCGTACGCAGCGTTACTTTTATGGTTTGATCGCTTTTGGTAAAAATACTCACCATGGCCAAGGTGGTGTTGGTCGGTTTGCACAACACTTAGATGAGCGTGCATTTGCATCGTATCTTGTAAGCTGGAATGCCCGTTATTATGTATTGCGCTTTGCTTTACAAAAGGGGATTGCACAAGAGGCTGAATTTGCACCACTTTTAGATTTGCAACAAAGCAAGCAGCGCAACTGTCGCTGGATTGCCTCTTGAGTCTGTGTGTAAACCTCTCTTTATCTGATCTGTTTATTGGTATCTCGCGTATAGTTCAGGCTACATTGTTATTGAGTGTAAACCGAGATATCCATTATGTTTTTAGACGAAATTCTGCTTCATCCCGATACTGTTATCGACGCACTTTCTATCTATTCTCTCGATGGTGGTTTCTATACCGTTGAAGCTACTATGGCCGGCCGTAAAGAGTATATTGTGAACGCACACACAGGCTATGCTAAACATTTTCGCAGTGTGACACATGTGCGCCAAACACTTGAGAATGTTGTTATTAATAATGCAGTGTTAGTACATGCTTCTTCTTACAGTGAGATGGTAGGGCTAGATGAGCGCTATAGTAACGAACCTATGGTTCTGCCGTTGAATTGGTAGTGTTGGCCTATTTATAAAGGCATCTGGCGGGTAGTGTGCTGCGTATAAACCCAGAGTTAGTTGATGATGGAAAATCTTAATGAAAATACTTTTATGGGTAATGCTGATGAGTACGATTATTGGTTGTGCTAGTCCCTGTGTTGATGATTATCAAGGCACATCGCCGGTTATTAATTTACAGACTTTTTTTCAAGGTGATTTAGTCGCTTATGGCATCGTGAGAAATCGCTCGGGAAAAGTGACAAGACATTTTCAGGCGGCGCTAAGCGGGCACTGGCAACAAGGCGCTGACGGCACGATGGTTGGCATTCTTGATGAAACCTTTTGGTTTAATGATGGCGAAGAGCAACAGCGTGTCTGGAGGCTAACACCGAATGGTCCCGATAGATATATCGGGACAGCGGGTGATGTTAACGATACGGCAAAAATCACTGTGAAAGGTCAGGCGATGAATGTGTTGTATCAGCTAGTGATCCCCTGGAATGACAGTAAAGTTGCGTTGAATGTTGATGATTGGATGTATGCAGTAACGCCCAATGTAGTCATTAATGAAACGCGTATGACTAAATGGGGGTTTCAAGTAGGTAAGGTAACGTTGGTTATTATGAAAGCCGGTGTCAGTGATGATATTCCGGCACTGTTAAATAAAGTATTGGTAACCACCGATGCTGGGTTGCGCTCAATTGCGAGTCATTAGCCTACAAGTGTAACCCCAAAGTATCCGGCACAGTAAATACCACCTCAGTGGCATTTACAGGGCATGCAAAACTAATTTTTTGAGCGCACAGTTGTAGATTCTGTGTGGGGTGTGCTTGGCCATATAGGCGATCCCCTTCGATTGGAAAACCAATGCTGGATAGGTGGTGCCGAATTTGATGTTTACGCCCGGTATCGATAGTGACTTCAACCAAGGTGCGTTCTCGGTTTGTATCACTGGCCAATGCTCGCACGTGACTACAGGCTGGTTTATTATCGATAGCCGTGTCGATGCGCAAAGCATTGGTGTGTGGAAATTCGCCTACAACAATAGCGTGGTATTGTTTGGTAATCTGTCGCTGCTGAAACAACCCTGCAAGATAGGCCGCATGGCGTTTATCGTGAGCCACTAATATAAGCCCCGTAGCCGCTCGATCGAGTCGATGAACTAGAAAACACGTACGTTGTGTTTGCGTATTGCCTGGTCGATAATATTGTTCAACCCAGCGTGTAATAGTACAGTGGTCGCCCCATTTTGACCCTTGTGAATATAGCCCGTAGGGTTTATACCAGACACTGTAGGCATGTTTGTCCGCTATTAATGTCGGTGTTGGTGGTATTGTATCGAGTACCTTTTTGTCATAATACAAAAATAATTGGTCATCAATTTTTAATGGTTTTGTCCCTCTGCGCAGCCGTTGAATGTGTTTTTTACGTTGTAACCAGACCGCGCCTTTTGTCATGGCGTGTTTAAGTTGCTGTTTTGATAATAACGTAGATTGATGCAACCATTGCAATGCGCTCACCTCATGTTTATCGACAGTGATGGCGACACTCACCGGTGGTGGTGCCAGTGGGGGCTGCGTTGTTTCAGGTTGTGGCTGGCTCTCGGATTCCATTGGCGCATTGTCCTTGTAATGGCCATAAGAGGCAAGTGATTGCGCAATAAATGCCAGCAGTGTATGAATAGTGGTTCATATGGCAGTGTTTAATGGTGTTTATGTATTGTTTATATGGTAGAGAGTTTATTAGCAGGTATTGCCATTATCGCTCAAGAACTTTGCCAAAGAAAAGTAATGCCTTGCAGGACGTTGCTACTAACGGCCATAAACTATCGATAGCTCAGTAGATATGCTGGCCTGTTGTGCTAAATTATCATTCGCTTACATCGCAATAAGTGCACCAGAACGGCGATATTGTGCATATCTATAGGTGTCTAGAGCACTTTTATGGATGCCATATAATAGATGTCATATATGGCTCTTACACGTTTTAATAACCTATTTTTGTTGTAAACGTCGCCAATAGCGCGTTATTACCTCCAAATTCTGCCATTTTTACTAACGGGCAATTCCATCGCGAGCAATTCAAAGGGTCTTAACTATCGACAAGTGCTATCGATAGGATCAAAATAGCAGTGATAAAGTATTTTTATCACTGTTAATACGGGCTTTTTGATTGTATTTACCGACAATATTAAACGATGAGGAATGTTAAATGAGCCAAGTAGCACTCGTGACAGGAGCCGCCAGCGGTATTGGTTATGCTATCGCAGAACACCTTGCTAACACGGGTTATCGCGTTATCGTTAGCGATATTTCACTCGAAGCCGCACAACAAGCAGCACAAACTCTTGTTGAAAAAGGCGCTATTGCCGAACCTTGTGAATTGAATGTCACATCCGAGGATCACATTGAAGCCGCTATGGTACAGGCCGGTAAGGTCGATGTACTCGTCAATAATGCGGGTATACAGTATGTGAGCCGCCTAGAAGAGTTTCCTATGGATCGCTGGAAGTTAATTACCGATGTATTGCTCGTTGGCCCGGCAATGGTCACTAAGGCGGCACTGCCATTAATGCGTGCTAATCACTTTGGCCGCATTGTGAATATAGGCTCTATCCACTCTGTTATTGCCTCACCGTTTAAAAGTGCGTATGTGGCTGCTAAACACGGTTTGCTGGGGTTTTCTAAAGTGATTGCGCTTGAGACTGCCGATGACGATATTACGATTAATACAATTTGTCCGGCCTATGTTAAAACCCCGCTAGTTGAAAAGCAAATTGCCGATCAAGCAAAACAACATGGCATTTCACCAGAAGAGGTTGTTGAAAATATAATGTTGGCACCTATGCCTAAAAAATCCTTTATTGGCACAGAAGAAATTACCGGGACACTGAGTTATTTAATATCGCCTGCTGCACGCAATATGACAGGTCAAACAATGATTTTAGATGGTGCCTGGACTGTTCGTTAAGTCGCTAGCATTATATGGCTGAATGACTAATTAATGATATAGATCATGAGAGAGACCCATATGAAAATTAATATTGAGTTAGAATTATCACCCCAGGAGGCGCGCGAAATGTTCGGTATGATGCCAACTGCTATGCAGCCTTTTTATATGATGTTTATGGATAATATGAAACAGCAGTGGGAATCCGATGGTAAGCCTGCATCAGAGTTCTGGACAACCTATACCCAGCAAGGGCAAGAGGCGATGTCAAAGTACTGGCAAATGATGAATATGTCAGGGGCGGATGCAAAAAAAGATAGTTAATTATTATAACGATGTTATTTAGCGGGGGTGGTTTATGATCGGGGAAGAGCAAGTACAGGCGATGGAATACCTGCAAAAATACAGTGGTATGTTTAATGAAATGGCTAAAGAATCTATTGCTCGTATGGTTGGTGGGCAGTCAGATGAGGGTAAGCCATCGCTGCCTAATACAGAACAGATAATGTCGCTGGTGTCACAAAGTGTAACGCTCAATCCTAAAAATTTTATGCGAGAGCATATGAACTATATGGATAAGCACTCACAGCTATTACAAGCAGCCGCTAAGGCGATATCCGGTGAATCCTTTGATGAAGTGGCGAAGGGGACCTCAAACGACCGGCGTTTTCGTGATAATGAATGGACTGAAAACCCCTTTTTTAACTATGTTCGACAGTCCTATCTTATTAATGCAAACTTTTTTAAAAATGTTGTCGATAGTTTAGAGTTTGAAAATGCGAAAGATGCACAACAGGCACGATTTTTTACACGACAATACATCAATTCTCTCTCTCCTACCAATTATGTATTAACCAACCCCGAAGTATGCCGCGAGATTATCGATACTAAAGGCGATAGTATTGTTCGCGGTATGGATAAGTTTTTTAAGGATCTCGATAATAGCCCCGCAGAAGCGTTTAAAATTAACCAGGTAGATATTGATGCGTACGAGCTAGGCGAGGATCTTGCAACAACACCGGGTAAGGTTATTTTTAAAAATGACTTAATAGAGTTGATTCAGTACCAGGCTACAACCGAGACTGTGCATGCTACTCCGCTGTTAATTGTGCCGCCCTTTATCAACAAGTACTACATCTTGGATCTCGATGAAAAAAAATCAATTATACGCTGGTTGGTTAATGAAGGCTTTAGTGTATTTGTCGTGTCGTGGATCAACCCCGATGCTTCACTCGCTCAAAAGGGCCTTTCTCATTATATTCATGAAGGGGTTATTAAAGCGATTGATGTTGCTTGTGAAAAAACAAAGCAGCCAAAAGTGCATGTGGCGGGTTATTGTATTGGCGGTACGCTACTGTCGATTACCCAATCGTATTTAGCGGCTAACGATCAAGATAAGGTGGCAAGTCTGACATTTCTGACGACATTGTTTGATTTTTCAGACCCAGGTGAGGTAGGTAATTATCTCTCGGAGAACTCTTTTCCTTTACTTGAGCAAAGTGCACAACAAAAAGGGTATTTCGATGGCCGGGTGATGGCTATGAGCTTTAGTTTACTGCGTGAAAACAACTTGTTCTGGTCATTTTTTGTTGAGAATTATTTAAAAGGAAAGGATCAGACACCCTTTGATATCCTCTACTGGAACGGTGATTCAACCAATATTGCTGCACAGTGTTTTATCGAGTTTGTTAAGAATATGTATGTTGAAAACAACCTGATTAAACCCGGTGTGGTGATGATTGATGATACCCCCATTGACCTTTCTAACATTGATGTGCCTGTTTATTGTCTTGCCACAATACAAGACCATATTGTTCCGTGGCAATCTGCCTATAATAGCGCTAAGGTTCTTGGTGGTTCAGTGCGCTTTGTCGTTGCCGGCTCAGGACATGTCGCGG
>Ga0193963_1000368_pt1 | contig 23739 bp, 21 predicted proteins | sample FB_6_MG_FD_140359 | JGI IMG/M metagenome (GOLD analysis project Ga0193963, IMG submission 140359) | Microbial mat bacterial communities from the Broadkill River, Lewes, Delaware, United States - FB_6_MG | ecosystem: Environmental > Aquatic > Freshwater > River > Microbial mats | place: USA...
AATATTTTGGAAATCCCCAGATCAGATGTAACATATTGGCTTTGAGAAATGTTAAACATACTGCACCTAACATATGCCTGAGGTAAATTTATAAATTGTTTACTTTTACAAAGACTAATTATTGATTTATCAGGAATTCCTGTTTTATTAAAAAAATAATTATCATTAGTTAAACAATTGTAGGAACTACTGTTTTCTAGCTCTACTCCTACTTCATTTACACCAATTGAATATTTTATTTTATTTGAAGTTAAGAAATTAATAAATTCCTTAGGAGAATTTGGTGCAATAATTATTTTATTTTCATTCTGAAACATAAAAATATCAGGATGTCCAGATATTGAATTGTAGGTAATTCCTTGTGATGAAAATTCAAAAATCCCATCAACATACTTTAATAAGTTGCTTTTAATTTCTTTAGAACAGCGTTTATCAATTATAGCATACATTGATTTCAAAGTCTTTTAAGCATTTATCTGCATTGAACTTTACATTATAACCCTTAGATATAAGTTCATTTCTATTTGATCCTTTATAGCCAATTGCGTAATTCAATTGTTTACTTGAAACTGAAATTTGAACTTCACTTTTTTTATCAATTTTTTGAAAAAGAATATCATTCCACAAAGAAGATAAAACCATTTCTTTAAATGAAGGATGAATTGGACCGGCTACTAAAGATTTTCCTAGTTCTAATTCTTCAGAAGGATGCAAACCAACACGTAGCACTTTAATTCCGGCTTCATTAAATATTTTTAATACTTCTTTACTCCAAACAACAGCTTCATCTAAAGACAGCACTTTATAATCACCTCTTTTATACATTTTTTCCAAAACGGTGCCCTCAACAACAACAGTTGGATAAATTCGGGTAGTGTCTGCTTTTAATCTAACAATATCTTTTGCAGTTTGAATTGAGAGTTCTAAAGTATCATAGGGTAAACCGAGCATCATTTGCAAGCCTAACTCAAAATTTCTTTTCTTTATAAGTTCAACTGCATTTTCAATGGCGTCAAATTTATGTCCTCTACCAGATTTTACTAATATTTTATCATTTGTTGATTGTGCTCCTAATTCGATAGCAGTAACACCATATTTTTCTAAAACATCTAAAATTTCTTCTGAAATATAATCTGGCTTTGTAGATAATCGAATTCCATGTACTTTTCCAGAAACGATATATTTATGAGCTTCCTTTAAATATGCTGTCATTTCATCTAAAGGAATCCCTGTAAAACTTCCACCAAAAAAAGCAATATTAATTTCTCTGTTCTGTGGAATAGTTTCCAAATAAGAGTCAATTATTTTATGAATCTCATTTGGTTTTGGAACCGTAAAGGTATTACTGATTTTTTCTTGATTACAAAAAACACATTGATGAGGACACGCCAACTCAGGAATAAAAATGGGTATATTGCAATGCTTCATCGTATTAATTGCTTTAAATATGAAAAAAATAATTTATAATTATTTAAATCTCAACAAATTGAATTCCTAATTCTCGCTGAATTTCATGTATTTTTTGAACTTCACCAGGAATAACCAATGCTATTGAGTATCCTTTTTTTCCTGCTCTAGCAGTTCTTCCACTCCTATGAGTATAATACTCCATTTGCTCAGGTAATTGGTGATGTATGATAAAACCTAAATTACTCACATCAATTCCTCTGGCAGAAACATCTGTAGAAATTAATACTTGAGTGCTTCCATTTTTAAAAGCGCGCATTACTTTATCTCTATCTCTTTGTTGCATATCACCTTCAAGAACACCAACCGATAAACCTTCCTCCTTCAAATTTTGAAATAAACTCTGAGCTCCTAATTTTGTTCTACAAAAAATGATTCCTCTCTCTTCATTTCTTCTGTCAAGTATATCAATAATAACATTTATTTTTTCTTTTATAGTGGTTTTAATAAACTGATGAGTAATATTAGCATTTACTATAGCATTTTTGTTAACCACAACTCTTGGAGCATTAACTGCCATATAAATTTTAACTATTTTCTGAATCTCTTCAGGCATAGTAGCAGAGAATAACCACGTATTTTTATTGTTTCCTGTGAACTTTAAAATTCGATTTAAATCTTGTTTAAATCCCATGTTCATCATTTCATCAGCTTCATCTAAAACCAATGTTGATATATCCTTTAAATTAATACAGCCTTTTTCAATCAAATCAATTAATCTACCAGGAGTAGCCACAACAATATGTGTTGTTCTATTTAACGCATTTATTTGCTTGTCAATCTTTTCTCCTCCATAAACTCCTTCAATAAATATTTTCTCATCAACATATTTAGTAAATTTAAATAATTGCTTTTTTATTTGTTGAACGAGCTCTCTCGTTGGTGCCAAAACCAAAGCCTGAATATTTTTTGAAGAAGCATCAATACTATGCAAAATAGGCAATCCAAAAGCGGCAGTTTTACCAGTTCCTGTTTGGGCTAATCCAATAAAATCAGTTTTTGAATTTAACAATATAGGAATTGTTCTTAATTGAATTTCTGTAGGTGCTTTTATTCCAAGTTCTTTCAATCCTTGAATATAATCTTTACGAATTCCTAAATTTAAAAATGTTGACATAGTTCTTATTTATAAAATGCAAATTTACATTTATTTATATTGATTAATTCTTTATTTAATTCCTTATTAAACATAAAAAAGCTACTTATAACTAAGTAGCTTTTTTAAATATATTTCTTTTGGAATTAAATCTTCTTAACACGAACTGCATTCATTCCTTTTAAACCTCTTTCAAGTTCAAAAGTAACTTTATCGTTCTCTTTAATTTCTTCCAACAATCCACTAACGTGAACAAAATATTTATCTTGAGAATTACTATCTAAAATAAATCCAAATCCTTTAGAAGTATCAAAAAATGAAACTTTCCCAGTTTTATCAGCACTTTCTTCTTCTTCTCTATCCTCTTTCTTAGGAATACCAATTTCAATAGTTGAAGCGTCAACTTTAATTTTTCTTGTTGGATCTGGCGGTGTATCAGTTAATTGTCCATATTCATCAACATAAATAAACTCACTATTCTGCCCACTAGCTTTACGCTCCTCTTTCTTAAGTAGTTTATCTTGTTTTTTCTTTAGACGCTTTTTTTCTCTTTCTTTTTTGCCAAAGGTTTCTTGTGATCCAGCCATTAATTCTAATTAAATTTTTAATTGTTAAAACTGTTATTTCCTAAACAGTTAAGGTTGTCTAATTAAAACGAAATGAGGTTTGGAAATTGGCAATTTACTAAATTGAATTATCAAGTCGTCTTATTGACTAGTCACAGTATTTAAAGATTTCATTTCTAGAAATTACTGAAACTTTTTGCAAATATAACATTTCCATTTTAATTAGCTCCTACTTTTACTATTTTTGAGACTAAAACAGTATTATTTTTTAAAACAATAAATCCTTACAACTCCTTCTAATTTGTTTCTATTCAAATATTTGTCTAATTTGTGATAGTCTAATCAAAAAAATATTTAACCAACACATTTAACATTATGACGAATTCAACCACCAAACCAACAACACTTTTTTGGGTAATTGGAACAATTGCTTTATTATGGAATCTTATGGGTGTAATGGCTTATTTAAGTCAAGCTTACATGACAAATGAGGCGCTCTCTCTGTTACCTGAAGCTGATCAAGATTATTACAATAATATACCTGCCTGGGTAACTGCAGCTTTTGCAATAGCGGTATTTTCAGGTGCTTTGGGCTGTATTGCCTTATTAATGAGAAAAAAAATAGCTACATTATTGTTTTACTTATCATTAATAGGCGTGCTCGTTCAATTTGTATATAATTTCTTTATACAAAAATACATGGATGTTTCAGGTTCAAGAATACTAATGCCAATTCTTGTTATCATTATTGCTTTTTTCTTGATTTGGTATTCAAAAAAATCTGCTCAAAAAGGATGGATGGCTTAAGAATTTCTTAAAAAACCTGATTTTATCAGGTTTTTTTTGTGATAAAATATACGGCTTTAAATAAGTTTGTTACTTTTGATTACATGATAACTAAAAAACTATTGATTATTGGTTTTGTTTGGCCTGAACCTACTTCAACTGCGGCTGGAACTAGAATGTTGCAACTTATTGAGCTCTTTCAAAAAGACAATTACAATATTATTTTTGTTAGTACGGCTTCAAAAACAAATACTTCTTTTAATCTTGAATCAATAAATATCAACACATTTGAAATAGAATTAAATAATTCAAATTTTGATTCTTTTATTAAACAATTAAACCCTAATATAGTGCTTTTCGATCGGTTTTTAACTGAAGAGCAATTTGGTTGGAGAGTTACTAAGTATTGCCCTCATGCAATTAGAATTCTTGATACTGAAGATTTACATTTTTTAAGAAAAGCAAGACAAATTGCTTATAAACTGAATGAAGAATTAACTATTAAACAATTAATGAATAATACTGCAAACCGTGAGTTAGCAAGTATTTATAGATGTGATTTATCCCTAATTATTTCAAAATTTGAATTGAAACTATTAAAAAAAACTTTCAAGATTGACAAATCACTTCTTTTATATATTCCTTTTTTATTAGAACCAACATCATTTAAAAAGATTGAATCATTTCCTTCATTTAAAGAACGGAAAAACTTTATGACCATTGGAAATTTTAAACACGAACCAAATTGGAACGCTGTGTTATATTTAAAAAAAGAAATATGGCCGTTAATAAGACAAAAATTACCAAATGTCACAATGAATATTTATGGAGCTTATTCTTCAGAAAAAGTACATCAATTGCATAATGAAAAAGAAGGTTTTTTAATCAAAGGTTGGACTGATAATATTGAAAATGTATTTAAAAAATCTAGAGTATGCCTTGCTCCCATACAATTTGGAGCTGGTTTAAAGGGTAAATTAATAGAATCAATGCAATATGGCACTCCTAGTGTAACGACTACAATAGGATCAGAATCTATGCATAAAAAATTACCATGGAATGGTTTCATCAGCAATGATCCTATAAAATTCGCTGCTTATGCTACAGAATTATACACTAATGAAATTATATGGAAAGAAGCCCAAAAAAACGGGGTACGAATTATTAATAAGTGTTATTCAAAAATTAAGTACTCACAAAAATTATTAAAAAAAATAAACTTCCTAAAAGAAAATGTTGAAAACCACAGATTGACCAACACTATTGGGGTAATATTACAACATCATAGCCATAACAGCACCAAATTTATGTCTAAATGGATAGAAGAAAAGAATAAAAATTTGAAATAAAATAGCATTAAATCTAAAAGTAACATTAATATTCACAAATGATTAGCGAAAATATTGGAAGAAACAGTTGTTACATATAAAAATTTAACTTTGAAAAAATTGGATAATTTAATCTTATATTTTACTTTTACACATCTAACAGATGTCAAATAATATTAACTTTTAACAAAATAATTTGTTTAGTTAAAAGAATTGCAGTCGTAATTGATTGAGGTAAAAAGAAATTATCGTGGGGACGACAGTTTTTTTTCAAGTATGTTACGGCTGTTTTTTACAAAATACATGTGTTTTAATAAACAGTTGTAAAATAAAAATCTTTTTATACTACCGTTGTGGGGACGACAATTACAAGATTATTACAACTGTTTTTTTTCTTTTATAGCTTAATACATCTCTTAATAGGCATTACTGTTCTTCCAGATTTATTTTTAAATTCAAAAAAAGGGGTTAACGTGTTAATATAAACTTTTGCCTTTTTAATTTCTATGTTGCAATTTTGGGGTAATTTATCAACTAAAATCATACTATATATTTAACGTTTTATAAATATTTGGGTAAAGTAATTTCTTCCGTTACTGTTTTTTTCTATGGAAATTCCGAAATGAGTGTAATTTTCATTTTCAATAATTGATTTATGATCAACACTCTTTAGCCAAGCACTTACAGCTCCTTGTCCTGAATTAAATCCATACGCTACGTTCTCACCAACTGAAATAGCTCCTGCATTTTCAAAAAGTAACTCTTGTCGTGTGCTAAAATTATCATGGCTGGTTGTATCCATGTCTACCATGTAATTAGTATGGGAAAGAGCAACGGTTGAAACAATGTTTAAAGGTTCTAATTTTTTAAGACCGTTTTCAGTTCTATAATTGTTAACTAGATTCATAATTTCTAATTCAATTTCTGTGTACTCTTCTTTTACATCAGTAATATTATTAAAAAAAATACCTTCTTCATTGGTTTCACATCCTACCAGTGTTGAGAAGATCACTACCAAAAGAAGTAGTTTGTTAAAAATAAATTTCATTATTATAAGGGTTTATTGGGCATTAAATAATAAATACAGCCACAACTATTATCTTCTTACTAACCGTTGTGGGAAGGGTTTTTTATGATAATGGTGTTGTGGCTGATGCTATAAATATCAATGACTTTACCCGATTTAAATTCCTTTAAATCAGGTAAAGTATCTCTATACTCTTGTTTCATATAGTTTGAGGGGGAATCACTATTTTGAAACTTACTACTATTTAAAACAGTAGGTGGGGCTATTTTAATTGAAACCATTTTAATAGGGGTTTTGGCTCGTTTTTGGGGTTGACTTATTAACTTAATTTTAAAAAAAGAGGTAGAATCAAAGTTCTTACTAACCATCTAACTATTTAAAAGCAATTTTCGGACTACTTTACTAGTATGTGACTACAGTGGTTCTACCTCCAGGGGTTGATTTAACTTTTCATTTAATTTTACTTAATTTAATTTTCTTACTAATTCAATTAATCATTTTACTGTTTGTGCTAATCAAAATCTCTTACCAATCTAATTAACCACGTTTACTAACAAATTAAATATTCTTACCTATTTAATTCTCACTATATCTGCAAGTGAAACATTTGGGGTAAAATGTTTCGCTTGCAGAACAAAATATATCAATTTGGGGTTGATTTATTTATTTCTAATCTTTTGCAATAATGTATTAAGAGTTTTTATTTCCAAATCCGTTAAATTTCCAACAACATCATTTTCAAATTCTGAATGAACAATGTCAATCTCATCTAACAATTCTAAGCCAGCATCCGTAATTCTAATATCAACCTTCCTCCTATTCACTTCATTTTGAATTCTGGTAATCAGACCTTTTAACCGTAGCTTTTCTACTAAACGTGTTGTGTTGCTATTTTTACTCACCATTTCGGCTTGTAAAGATTGAAGATCTGCTGACTCTCCTTTCAATTCTCTTAAAGAACGTAAAACTTGAAATTGTTGAATTGATAAAGCGTATTGCTTTAAATGATCTGAAAAACGTTCATTCATCCAGTTACCTGTATGCAATATATTTGCAATCGTAAAATCAGGTAAATTTAACTCTTCATTTTTACCATTTTTATTCAACTTCGGGGGGACAACAATTATCTATACTACTATTGTATATACATCAAATGTAGGTACAATTATTAAAACCACCAAATAATTTTGTTAAAAACTTTAAAATCTATTAGAAAAAAATGGTTGACTCATAGGAATTCGATGGGAAAACTTTAAATATTAGGTCAATTCAATAAACAAACCAAAAGACACTTAACATGTTCTTTGTTTGAGAGTTACCTTTAATTTGTTTAAAAAAATAAATAGTTCAAATGATTTTAATTGAAATATTATTTTTTTTTAATAATTCTTAAACCTTTTAATATCTAATTGTTAACAAGTCTAATCAAATTAATCGTTTTTTTTATTTGTATCACAAAGTTTCAAGAGTTTTTTAAATGAAAAAAGAGGTTGAATCTCAAATCCAACCTCTTTTCAAAATTCAACAAACTAAACTCAAAAATTGTTTCTATTCATTCGCCTTCCTCGTCCCTTTCCCATTCTTCCTTTCATTCCATTAGGATGTTCATTATTAAAATGAGTTTCAAACCAAACAGGTTTTTCAAGTTCATTTTCATAAATATAGAAAGCTATTTTTTCAATGTCTGATGCTTTATAAAATAATTTAGGCATTACTTTAAATTGACTCACAGCCCCTCTCATTAACGCATTTTCTTCTTTGGGATCAGACACCCATTTAGAAATACCATCGATAAAGGCTTCTTTTGTGAGGTAATATGACTTATATCTTCTTTTGATAGCTACCAAAGGTGGCGCAATAATATCATCATGTGACTTGGTTGAAACGGAATGGCAAGCATAACAGTAATTCTTTAATAAAGAGTATCCTTCAGATTGTTCAATTATATCTGAATTAACCAGATTACCTTTTGCTTCTAATTTTTCTTTATCTTCTCCATTTCCACAACTTATAGTAAAAAAAATAATTAAACCGAAAACAAAATAGCAACTCTTCATAATTTATAAACTTTTCTTTAAAAACATCTTTTTATAGCATTGTAAAATTAGATATAATAAACCAATGGTTTCGTAATAAAAGTAACCTTAAAAAAAGTCAAAAAAAAAGCTCTCAATACTATTGAGAGCTTTTTAAAATACTATAATATTTTATTATCTGAATGAAATTTTTCTCATTCTTAAACTTAATGGTGTAATTTCCAAATATTCATCATCTTTAATGTATTCCATACATTCTTCTAAAGAATAATCAACTTTTGGTGCAATCTTCACACTATCATCTGTTCCAGATTTTCTAACGTTTGTTAATTTTTTCCCTTTTACAAGGTTAACACCCATATCTTCTTGCTTGTTGTTTTCTCCTACAACTTGTCCTTTATAAATCTCCTGATTAGGATCAATAAAGAATTTACCTCTATCTTGTAACTTATCAATTGAATAAGCAGTAGCCTTACCTGTTTCAGCTGAAACAATGGCTCCATTGTTAGATGTTGCAATTTCTCCTTTATAAGCATCAAAACCACGTAATCGGTGATTGATAATTGCTTCACCTGCCGTAGCAGTTAATATTTTATTACGTAAACCAATTAATCCACGTGAAGGAATATCAAACTCTAAATGTTGTAAATCACCTTTTGGTTCCATTACTAACAAGTCACCTTTTCTCAAACTAACAAGGTTAATAGCTTTACTTGCTGATTCTTCAGGAACATTAATTACTAATGTTTCATAAGGCTCACACTTAACACCATCGATATCCTTAATAATTACTTGTGGACGTCCAACTTGTAATTCATATCCTTCTCTACGCATTGTTTCAATTAATACCGATAAATGTAAAATTCCACGTCCAAAAACATTGAATTTATCTTCAGTATCAGTATCCTCAACTCTAAGCGCTAAGTTCTTTTCTGTTTCTTTATATAATCTATCACGCAAGTGACGTGAAGTAACGTATTTACCTTCTTTACCATAAAAAGGTGAGTTGTTAATTGTAAATAACATACTCATAGTTGGTTCATCAACTTTTAATCTTGGCAAAGCCTCAGGTTTTTCTAGATCTGCAATAGTATCTCCAATTTCAAATCCTTCAATTCCTGTAATAGCACAAATATCACCACTTCTTACATTAGAAGCTCTATTTTTACCTAATCCTTCAAATGTATGTAATTCTTTAATACGTACTTTTTTAGTACTGCCATCAGCTTTACATAACATATAATCCTTTCCTTCTTCTAATTCTCCTCTAAATACACGACCAATTGCAATACGACCAACAAAAGATGTAAAATCCAATGAAGTTATTTGCATTTGCGCTGTTCCTTGGTTATTAGGAGCCTCAGGAATGTTTTCCAATATAGAGTCTAAAAGTGGAATAATATTATCTGTTTCTTCTTGCCAGTCATAATTCATCCAACCATTTTTAGCTGATCCGTAAACTGTAGCAAATTCTAATTGCTGTTCTGTTGCATCTAAAGCAAACATAAGATCAAACACTTTTTCGTGTACTAAATCTGGAGTACAGTTAGGTTTATCAACTTTATTAACTACTACAATTGGAGTTAAACCCAATTCTAATGCTTTACCTAATACAAAACGAGTTTGAGGCATAGGACCTTCAAAAGCATCAACCAACAGTAAAACACCATCAGCCATTTTTAATACACGTTCAACTTCACCACCAAAATCGGCATGGCCAGGAGTATCAATAATATTAATTTTTACATCTTTATATGTAATCGATACATTTTTAGATAAAATAGTAATTCCGCGTTCACGTTCTAAATCGTTATTATCTAATAATAATTCAGTTCTTACTTTTCTCTCATCTAAGATGTGAGCCTGGTCAATAATTTTATCAACCAAAGTAGTCTTTCCGTGGTCAACGTGAGCTATAATAGCTATGTTTCTGATAGATTGCATATTCTAATTTTTAAAGCAGCTGCAAAAGTAGTTGTTTTATTTTGTTTATTGCTATAAAGTTACAAGAATAGTTTTTATATAAATAATTGATTTTTAGTTAAATAAAAAAAGAGCCAATAAATTGGCTCTTTTTTATAGGTAAATATTGATTTAAACTTTACGTCTTTTACGCTCTGTTTTTAATAAATCTAGCTCTCTTGTAGTTTGACCAGCTACCGACGTATTTTCTTCTGCTCGTCTAATTAAGTATGGCATAACATCTCTTACTGGTCCAAATGGCAAGTATTTAGCAACATTGTAGCCTTCTTTTGATAAATTATAGCTTATATGGTCACTCATACCATATAATTGACCAAACCAAACTCTTTTATCCTTTCTATCTAATTTATACTTTTCAAGTAAATCCATTAATAAATATGAACTTTCTTCATTATGAGTTCCAGAAAAAACAGCCATTTCATCAATATGTTCTAACATATAATCCTGAACACTATTATACATTTTATCCGTTGCCTCTTTATCAATACAAATTGGGTCTTTATAACCATATTCTTCAGCTCGTTCACGTTCTTTTTCCATATAGGCACCACGAACTAACTTCATTCCAATTTTAAATCCTTGTTTTTTTGCTCTTTCATGCATTTTTTTAAGATAGTCTAATCTATCCCAACGATACAATTGCAAGGTTCCGAAAATTATAACTTTTTCTTTGTTATATTTTACCATCATCTCTTCAATTAAATCATCTGCTGCATCCTGCATCCAAGTTTCCTCGGCATCTATTAATAATGGAACGTTATTTTCAAAAGCAGCTTTACTTACTGTTTCATAGCGTTCGCGTACTCTTTTCCATTCAATTTCCTCATGAGCGTTTAATTTTTCGCCTTCTGTAATTTTTTGATACAATGCAAATCTCCCAAAACCAGTTGGCTTAAACACTGCAAAAGGCACACTCTCTTTTTCTTTTCCGTAAACTTCAATTGTTTTTAAAGTTTTACTCATAGCTAAATCAAAGTGTTCTTCAACTTCCTTTCCTTCTGCTGAATAATCTAACACAGAATGAACATTTTTTGTATACATTTTATCTATTGTAGGTATACAATCCTCTTCATTTACTCCACCACAAAAATGATCAAAAACTGTTGCCCTTATTATTCCTTCAACAGGCATATGGGTTTTAAGTGCAAATTTGGTAACTGCAGTACCTAATTTAACTAGTGGATTTCTTTTTATCATTTCAAATAAATAAAAAGCTCTATCTAGTTCAGAGTCCTTTTTTAGAGCAAAAGCAACCTCTGTATTATTAAATAGTTTTTTCATTATAAATAGTATTTGCTCAAAGATAATTACAAAGTGTTTATTTTTTCATTTTTTTACCCTTAATTTGCACAAAAATATTATCCGAAATGCATTCAATTTTATCCAATAATTACTACGTAAATTTTCAAAATAAAGCATATGATAGGTTAAATAATTATATAGTTGATTATAAGCCTTCTATAATTTTTATTTTAGTTGATGAAAATACTGAAATGAATTGCCTTCCTCATTTTATGCAATGCCTTGAAACTGAGACAACCATAGAAATTATAGAAATTGAAGCAGGAGAGGTCCATAAAAATCTAGATACCTGTACTGGAGTTTGGAATGTATTGACAGAGCTAGGTGCAGATAGAAAAAGCTTACTTATTAATTTAGGTGGTGGTGTAATTACAGATCTTGGTGGTTTTGTGGCTTCTACGTTTAAACGTGGAATTTCCTTTATTAATATTCCTACAACGTTATTGAGTATGGTTGATGCTTCAGTAGGTGGTAAAACAGGTGTTGATTTAGGAGTTCTAAAAAATCAAATTGGATTATTTTCAGACCCTGAAATGGTTTTAATTGATCCAAAATACCTCGAAACAGTAACAGAACGTGAACTACGATCTGGACTTGCTGAAATTATAAAATATGGATTGACATACGACGTAAAAATTTGGAATGAAATAAAATCATTTAAAAATTTAGACTTAAACAACTTAAGCTCATTAATTCATCGTTCTATTGAAATAAAAAATGAAGTTGTAACCAAAGACCCTAAAGAGGCTGGAATTAGAAAAGTATTAAACTTTGGACATACTTTAGGACATGCGGTTGAATCCTATTTTTTAGAATCTGAAGATAAAGATAACTTAACACACGGTGAAGCTATTGCAATAGGAATGATTACTGAATCGTACATTTCAGAAGTTTTACTTGGTTTTCCTAAACAAGAAGTTAATAACATTAAAGAAATAATTCTTTCTATTTATGATAAGGTTGAAATAAAGGTTTCAGATTATGAAGCAATTATGGAACTTTTAATTCATGACAAAAAAAATGTTGGTGGACAAATTAACTTTGTTCTACTTACAGATTATGAAAGATTTGAATTAGATTGTAAAGTTGATAGTAATTTAATTATTAAAGCGTTGGATTTTTATAACTCTTAGCAGCAATCAGCAATTACTTCTCTATAAACTTCTTTATAAGCAGGTAATACATTTTTTAAACTAAATTGTTTTGCCTGGTTTAATGCGTTCTCTTTAAATTTTTGAAGTATTTTATCATCTTTTAAGATATAGATACTGTTTTTAGCCATATCATCAGTATCACCAATATCGCTTAAAAAACCAGTAACACCATGAATATTAACCTCTGGTAATCCACCTGAGTTTGTAGAAATAACAGGTGTTCTTGCTGCCATAGCTTCTAATGCTGCCAAACCAAAACTCTCTGTTTGAGAAGGCAGTAAAAACAAATCGGAATAGCAAAGTAATTTATTAACCTCATTACTATTCCCCATAAATAATACTTTATCTAAAATTCCCAAATCTTTCACCTTACATTCAAGACTTTCTCTTTCTGGCCCTTCACCCACCATTAATAATTTTGAAGGAATTTCTTTTTGAATTTTATAAAAAGTATCAATTACATCTGCAGCTCTTTTTACAGGTCGTAAATTACTAACATGTGTTATAATTCGCTCGTTATCTTTAGCAATTGTATGTCGTTGACATTCTTCTGCATCAATTTCAGGATATTGTTCAAAATCAATAAAATTATAAATTACCTTGATATCCTTTCTTATATTAAAAAGTCTTAAAGTATCCTTTTTTAAACTATCAGAAACTGTGGTTACAACATCAGAATTATTAATACTAAATTCAACTGCAGTCTTATAATTTGGATGACTTCCAACCAAGGTTATATCAGTTCCATGCAATGTAGTAACTAATTTAATATCTATTCCCTTTTCCTTTAACATTTGTTTTGCCATATATGCTGCGTATGCATGAGGAATAGCATAATGTACATGTAAGATTTCTAAATCATACATTTCTACAACTTCTACCATTTTACTTGACAAAGCAAGCTCATAAGGCTGAAACTGAAACAATGGATATTCTTCTACAAAAACTTCATGAAAATGAATGTCATTTGATATAAAATCTAAACGAACTGGTTGCTTATAAGTAATAAAATGTACATGATGCCCTCTTTGGGCTAATGCCATCCCTAATTCAGTTGCTACTACTCCACTTCCTCCAAATGTTGGATAACAAACAATTCCTATTTTCATTTTTTATTTTAAAAGGTTTTTTGAACAGACGTAAATATAAAATATATCTTACAGACAATATATTACAATCACATAAATTAATCATAAAAAAAATCCTGCAAAAAGCAGGATTTATATTTTTTAATAATCTCCTAAAGTTTCAGGATTTTGATTTAAAGCTGTTTCTAATTGAGCATCACTTGGTGGTTTACCATGCCAAGCATGAGTATTCATCATAAAGTCAACTCCATTACCCATTTCAGTGTGTAACAATATACAAACAGGCTTTCCTTTTCCAGTTCTTCCTTTTGCTTCTTCTAAACCTTTTTTAATGCTTTCCACATTATTACCTTCAAAAACATCTAAAACATCCCATCCAAAAGCTTCAAATTTAGCTCTTAAATCACCTAAAGGCAATACATCATCAGTTTCTCCATCAATTTGTTTTTTATTGTAATCAATAGTAGCAATATAATTGTCTATTTTCTTGCCTGAAGCATACATCGCAGCTTCCCAAATTTGACCTTCTTGTAATTCACCATCACCATGTAATGAATAAACTAATTTATCATCACCATTTAACTTTTTAGTTTGGGCTGCTCCAATTGCCACACTCATACCTTGACCTAATGAACCAGAGGCTATTCTAATTCCTGGTAATCCTTCATGTGTTGTTGGGTGACCTTGTAAACGAGTGTTTAACTTTCTAAATGTTGCCAATTCACTTACTGGAAAAAATCCACTTCGTGCTAAAACACTATAATATACCGGAGATATATGACCATTTGATAAAAAGAATAAATCTTCACCTTTCCCATCCATAGAAAAATCAGTAGAATAATCCATTACTTCCTGATAAAGAACAGTAAAGAATTCATTACATCCTAAAGATCCACCTGGGTGACCAGATTGAACAGTATGTACCATTCTAACAATATCTCTTCTTACTTGTTGTGCAAAATCTTGCAATTCTTGTGTCGTTGACATTATTTTGTTTTTAATTAAAACGCAAAAATAGGGTTTTTAAATATTTGAGCAATAAAAAAATAACTAAACTTTATACACATATTCACAGACATGCTATTAGAACTCTCTTCATCGAGGCTAACATTTAATTTTTACCCAAAAAAAAACGACAATTATAAATTAATAATTGCCGTTTTAAAATAAATTTTTATTGAAATTAAATTCCATTAACTGTATAAATACTTAAACCCAAAGTAGTTGCTACAACCAAATCATTATCACTTTTAGCAATACTATTTACTGAGATATTATTAGGAAACTCTACTTGTAAAAAATCTTCACTAATAACATTATTTTTTGAGTTATATGGCATTATAATAATTCCTGCTTCTCCTGCTGCAACATAAAATATATCTCCTTTATATGTAAATGAATTGATAACTTCATTTGGTTTTTGAGGATTTAAAAATTCACTTTTTAATTGTTGACTCAATGTTGCATAATAAACATTGTTTTCGTTTTTGTTAATTTTAAATAATGCAATTCCGTCACTACCTAAACTAACTGCTAATCTACCTTTTTTTGGCACTGCAATACTATGCTTTGCTTCAACATTTAAATTATAAGTTCCAAGGCTAACTGAATAGCTGAAATTCATAATATTTGTTTTTTTTGAAATATCATAGTAAAAAGCTGTTAACTCTTTCGTTTGATTATTAAAGGCTAATGCAATAAAATCATATTTATTATCTTTTTTCTCGATGGAGGTATCTAAAATAAATAAACCTTCCGTCTCATTAGAATTATGTTTTATAATTGTATTCGTTTGCTCATCATATGCAAATATAATACCTGAGTTTCCACCACCAGCACCAGATACCATACCGTACATATATTTCAAGCTTCTAAGTTTGTTTCCAAACATTGAATGAAATAACTGGTCTTCTCTCAGACTAAATACATCCGTTTTTTTATTATACTGAATTTTATACTGACCAAAAAACGAAGGATAATCACCTCCATAAAATATACGAGCATCAAATCCTCCTCCAAATAACAAATTGTTTTTACCTAAAAAACTAATTGCATCAATGTCCCTATCCGGAACAACCAGCGTTCCTTCTAATTTAGCTTTTCCACCTTTAGGCATACTTAAAACATCAACACCTCCTGAATAAGGTTCACCTCTTAAACTATAAGAAGCGGCAATTCTTCGACTTTTTACATCAACATGATTTGCGTTTAATAATTCCCTTGAACCATTGTAATCTATATAAAGTGGGTCTACTGTTGCTTTTAAACGAAGAGAAATTTTATTGGTTTTAGCAGACAAAGAAGATTTATTTCCTCGAGAAGATAAATTTACATCTTGATCGTATTGTGTTACTCTATCTGCATCGTTTGTTATTGATATATCGCAGCCTTCACACACTAGGTCTTCTAATATTTCTTCAACTGGTAATGAATCGAAATCTTTTTCACAAGATATTATTAAAAACAAAAAACTAAAAAGAAATAGAATTTTTTTCATGATATGGGGTTTTGTAGGGATTCACTTATTCAATTTATAAAGTTACATATTTTTTTTAAAACTTGCAACCTACACTTTGCAAAACCAACCATATACTATGAAAATCATGCATTTGACTTGAGAAAACACACCATTTAGCAAACAACACCTAAGTCTTTTGTTTTTTCTTCTTGGCAGCTGGGAAAAGCACATTATTTAAAATCAATCGGTATCCTGGAGAATTAGGGTGTAAATCAAGTTCAGTTTTAGGATCCCCAACTCTATGCTGATAATCTTCAGGGTCATGACCACCATAAAAAGTAAACATTCCTTTTCCTTTTACACCATGAATATAACGAGCTTCACGATTTGTTTTATTTTCACCCATTACTAATATATTCGCTTTAACACTTTCTCTTTCAAATGAAGTGGTTTGTCCCATAAAACCTTTAACCAACATTGTATGATTTTGACAAAGCATGGTAGGAATAGGATCCCACTTAGCTGAATACTCTTGTAATGAAAAATAATCTGAAGTTCTTTTTATAGATGAACGTTTTCGAGTCATATCAATAGATGAAAACTCATATTCAATTGGATTCCTCACTAAAGAAAAATCTTTAAAAGCTAATGTTTTACTGAAATCAATTTTATCTTGATAATTTATTTCACTAGGATCACCATCAAACATAGTTTCACAAATATCAACAGATTCTGCAGCTAAAGCTATATCAAAACTATCTGTTGCAGAACACATTGCAAACATAAAACCGCCTCCAATTACAAAATCTCGTATTTTTTGTGCTACAGCTAATTTTGATTCAGAGACTTTTGAAAAGCCTAGTTTATTAGCTAAAAGAATAGCCTCTTTCTTTTGTTCAATATACCATGGTGCAGTTCTATATGAACCATAAAAGCGTCCAAACTGACCTGTAAAATCTTCATGATGTAAATGGAGCCATTCATATAGTAACAGTTTCTCTTCCAAAACTTCTCCATCATAAATTACATCAAACGGAATTTCAGCATAAGTCAACACCATGGTCACCGCATCATCCCAAGGTAATTTTCCTTTAGGTGAATAAACTGCAATTTTGGGTGCTTTTTCTAAAAGTATAGCATCCATATTTTGCGATGGACTACTTATTTTTTCTAAAATTAATGCTGTTTGAGTATCAGATAAAATTTGAAAAGTAACATCTCTAACTTTACACTCATTTCTAGTAGCTTCGTTATCTTCCAATAAAAATGAACCACCTTCATAATTTAAAAGCCATTTTGCAGTATTTCCCTGCTGCAACGACCAATAGGTTATTCCGTAAGCTTTTAAATGATTTGTTTGAGAAATTTCATCCATTGGAATAAGGATAAAAGATGCCTGAAGCGTATTAGAAATTAAAATAAAAAATAGAATCACTAATTTTAAACGTGATTTTATCTTCAATTTTATTTCTTTAAAAAGGCAATCCATTATCTTCTTCTAAATTATCGTGTAAGCCAAAAGCATCATGCGGACTAGGCATACTATCTGTAGGAATTTCATTCATTTTTGAATGGAACTCGTTGCCAAAGTTATCATCTAAATCACTAAATAATGCTAAGTGACCAGTAAATTTAAGCTTTATATTTTCTAATCCACCATTTCTGTGTTTAGCAACAATAAATTCAGCTTGCCCTTCACAAGGTGTTCTTTCTTCATCATCCCATTCTGTAAGTCCGTAATATTCCGGACGATATATAAACGAAACAATATCGGCATCCTGCTCAATTGCACCAGATTCACGTAAATCGGATAGTAAAGGGCGTTTATTTCCACCCCTTGTTTCAACGGCACGTGATAACTGAGAAAGTGCAATTACAGGAATATTCAATTCTTTCGCTAAAGCCTTGAGGTTTCGAGAAATCATAGATATTTCCTGCTCACGATTACCACCTGTTGATGTTCCAGCTGTCATTAACTGCAAGTAATCAATAATAATAATTTTTATTCCATGCTGTGAAGCCAAACGACGTGCTTTCGCTCTTAAATCGAAAATAGATAAAGATGGTGTATCATCAATAAATATTGGCGCATTTGATAAGTTTTTAACCTTAACATTTAATTGCTCCCATTCATGTGGTTCTAAGGTTCCTTTTCTTAATTTACCAGAAGAAATACCTGTTTCACTGGAAATCATACGGGTTATCAACTGTACAGATGACATCTCCAGAGAGAAAATGGCAGCTGGACTTCCAAAATCAATAGCCATGTTTTTTGCCATAGACATTACAAAGGCCGTTTTACCCATACCAGGACGAGCAGCTAAAATAATTAAATCGGAAGGTTGCCACCCTGATGTTAACTCATCTAAACGAGTAAACCCAGTTGCAACACCACTCATACCTTCTTTATTAGAAATTTCCTGGATTTTTTTAATTGCTTGATCAACCAATCCTTCAGCAGATTCAGATCCTTTCTTTAAATTACCTTGTGTAACTTCAAACAATTTTGTTTCAGCAGAATCTAAAAGATCAAAAACATCAACAGTTTCATCATAAGCCTCTTCAATAATTTCAGCAGAAATAGAGATTAATTTACGTTGAATAAATTTTTGAAGTATAATACGAGCGTGAAACTCAATATGTGCTGATGAAGATACTTTTTGTGTCAATCCAACAATATAAAAATCGCCTCCAACTTTTTCTAAATCTCCTGTTTTTTTTAACTGATTTGAAACCGTTAATAAATCGGTTGGTTCAGAATTTTGAAACAAAGTAAACATAGCTGCATAAATCAATTGATGCGCTTCCTTATAAAAAACATCAGGATGTAAAATATCAATAACATCATCCACCCCTTTTTTATCAATCATCATCGCTCCTAATACAGCCTCCTCTAATTCAGTAGCTTGCGGTGGCAACTTTCCTTTCTCAAGGTTAATTACCGAACTCTTTTTAAACTTTTTAGATGGTACAGGTTGTAAATTTTTCACGCTATAATTAATTTATTTTTTTTAGTTCTACAATTTAAAAAAAAGTACACAAGTAAATTTCTTACTTTAATTTCAATAAGGCAAATGTAATTTTTAAAACCTAAATTTTAGGTTAATTTTCAAATTAATTTGTACACATATTTTGTTGACAACTAACATTTTTGTTAATAAGTATTTAAACCCTTTTTCTGAAGAATTATTTCCTATTTTTGACCTATGAATCAGAAAAAAGTATATAAAATCCTTACAATACTGCTTGTGATGCAGTGGGCACTTATTCAAATTATTGCTCAATTTCCAAATTTAATCGAAAAATATTATTCAAATGGTATTTATATTTTCATCTCAAAATTCTTTAGAATAATATTTGGATGGATTCCTTTTTCAATTGGAGATGTTTTGTATTTTTTTATTGGGGTATTTTTAATTAAAGGCTTTTATTCTGTAATTAAAAGTAGAAAATTGAGTGTTAAAAAAACATTGCTTAAAGTTGGAGCAATAACATCACTAATCTTTTTCTTTTTTCATTTAAACTGGGGAATTAATTATTTACGACAACCTTTATCTAAAACGTTAAATTTTAATAAAAACTCATATACTTCAACTGAGTTGGAAGATTTTACTAAAATTTTGATTCTTAAAACAAATGAAGTTCATTATTCAATTACCAATAATGACACACTTATTGTAAATAACCCTTTTAGTAAAAAACAAATTAGAGATAATTCAAAGAATGCTTACAAACAATTAGCCAACAAATATCCTCAATTTTCATTTGATACTCCATCTATCAAAAACTCATTATTTAGTATACCATTAGCGTATATGGGTTTTGCAGGATACTTAAATCCGATAACAAATGAAGCTCAGGTAAATTCATTGATACCTAAAAACAATTATCCGGCAACTGTATGTCATGAAATTGCCCATCAAGTTGGAATTGCTTCAGAAAGTGAAGCTAATTTTGTAGGTTATATGGCTGCAATTAATTCCAAAGATCAATATTTTAATTATGCCGGATATTTAATGGCTTTACGGTATTGTTTATATGAAGTTTACAGAACGAATCCTTCAGAATTTGAGTCCTTAAAACCTTCTATAAATAAAGGTATATTAAAGGATATGGAACAATCTCAACGCTTTTGGAAATCCTATCAAAATTGGTCTGAAAAATATTTTAAATGGTTTTATGATTCCTATTTAAAAGCGAATAAACAAAAGGATGGAATTAAAGGATATAATAAAATGGTATCTCTTTTAATAAATTACTACAAAACAGAAAAACTTTAAATAATTAACAGTTATTTTTGCAAAATGCACAAACAAATTACAAGCACACAAAACCCATTTATAAAAGATATTTTTCAGTTAAAGGAAAAATCACGTAATAGAAAAAAAACTGGAACCTTTTTAATTGAGGGTTTACGTGAAATTTCATTGGCTATATCTGGAGGTTATAAAATAAACACCTTATTAATTGAACCTTCTATTTTAAATGAAATTGAACTGAATAATTTGTTGGCCGAAAATGAAATTGAAATTATTGAAATTTCTAATGAAGTTTATAAAAAATTAGCTCTTAGAGAATCTACTGAAGGGATTATAGGCATTGCCAATAGTAAAAATTCATCCTTGGAGATGGTTAAATTTAAAAATGAAAATCCACTTATATTAGTTGCTGAAGCTCCCGAGAAACCTGGAAATATAGGAGCTCTTTTACGAACAGCCGATGCTGCAGGTGTAGATGCTGTATTTATTGCAAATCCAAGAACAGATTTGTATAACCCCAATATTATTAGATCAAGTGTAGGATGTGTGTTCACAACAAATATTGCTACTGGTACAACATCAGAAATAATTTCATTTCTAAAAGCTCATAACATAAACATGTATGGAGCTGCGTTATCAGCATCAGTTGAATATCAAACTATTAATTATAAAGAACCAACAGCCATTATTGTTGGAACTGAAGCAACTGGACTTTCTAATGAATGGTTGCAAAATACTAATCAAAACATTATAATTCCAATGCGTGGCGCTATTGATTCCATGAACGTATCCGTGAGTGCCGCAATACTAATATTTGAAGCTGTAAGGCAACGAACTATTTACTAAAAAACATGAATCCACAAACTATATTTTATATTTTAATTGGAATAATTGTTTCCAAGTTTCTTTTTGACACCTATTTAAACTTCTTAAACTCCAAACATTTTGAAGATGCTATTCCAAAAGAATTAGACGGCGTTTATAACAAAGATGAATATTTAAAATCTCAGAAATATAAAAAAGTAAATTATAAATTTTCACTGATTACCAGTCTTGTTTCAATTATTGCGACAGTACTTTTCTTTTTTATTAATGGATTTGCCTTTGTTGATGAATTTGCTCGGTCAATTTCTTCAAACCATATCATTATTACATTAATATTCTTTGGAGTTATTTTATTCGCAAGTGATTTACTGTCAACTCCTTTTTCTTATTACAAAGTATTTACTATTGAAGAAAATTTTGGTTTTAACAAAATGACTAAAAAAACCTTTATTTTAGATAAGCTTAAAGGTTGGTTAATGATATTAATTTTAGGAGGGGTAATACTAGCACTAATAGCATGGTTTTATGAATTAACAACTTCTAACTTTTGGATATATACATGGGCATTAATCGGTTTTTTTACAATTTTCATGAATTTATTTTATTCAAAGTTAATTGTACCTCTGTTCAACAAACAAACACCACTTGAAGATGGAATCCTGAAACAAGCTATTGAAAATTTTGCTAATAAAATAGGATTTAAAATCAACAATATTTTTATAATTGATGGCTCTAAAAGATCTACAAAAGCCAATGCATATTTTTCTGGGTTTGGATCTCAAAAAAGAATCACTTTATATGACACATTAATTAATGATTTGGAAACTGATGAAATTGTTGCTGTATTAGCCCATGAGGTAGGTCATTATAAAAAAAGACATGTAATTTATAATCTTTTATTATCACTACTATTAACCGGGTTTACATTTTATATTTTATCACTTTTAATTGGGAGTCTTGCATTATCCCAAGCTTTAGGAGTAGAAAATGCCAATTTTCATATTGGATTAATTGCTTTCTTCATTTTATACAGTCCAATTTCTGAAATTACAAGTTTTTTCATGAATGCATTATCACGAAATTTTGAATATCAAGCAGATAATTATGCAAAGAAAAACTTTGGTGCAGAACCTTTAATATCATCATTAAAAAAATTATCAAAAAACAGTTTAAGCAATTTAACTCCTCATCCTCTTTATGTTAAAATTCATTATTCCCACCCTACTCTATTTCAACGAATTTTAAACCTAAAAAAATAAACCTAAATATTTGTAAGTCTATATTAATATAGTATTTTTAAACTATGACATATAATTTAAACGAAGAAGAAGAGAACAAGGAGATTGCCAGACGTTATAAGGATTTATTAAAAGGTGCATATCAATCGTTTACGAGTGAAGATAAAAAAGAAATAAGAAAAGCTTTTGATATTGCTTTAGAAGCACACCACGAACAACGCCGAAAAACTGGTGAACCATATATATTCCATCCAATTGCTGTAGCTAAAATTGTAGCTTATGAAATTGGACTGGACACAACTTCTATTGTTGCTGCCTTATTACATGATGTCGTTGAAGATACAGATTATACTATTGAAGATATTGAAAGATTATTTGGTGAAAGCGTTGCTCGAATTGTAAATGGATTAACAAAAATATCTCATTTAAAGAAAGAGCAAAACGCTTCAGTACAGGCAGAGAATTTTAGAAAAATGCTTCTAACTTTAAATGATGACGTTAGGGTAATTTTGATAAAAATAGCAGACAGATTGCATAATATGCAAACCATGGATGCAATGCCAGCTCATAAACAGGTTAAAATATCTTCTGAAACACTTTATATCTATGCCCCATTAGCCCATAGATTGGGGTTATATAATATCAAAACTGAACTTGAAAACCTTGGGTTAAAATATACTGAACCTGAAGTTTATAAAGACATATTAGACAAGATATCCCAAAGTAAAGAAGAACAAAAAATATATATTCAATCTTTTTCTAATATCATTAAAGAAACTTTAGATAAGGAAGGCTTTGAATATTTTATCAAAGGGAGAAGAAAATCTATTTATTCTATTCGTAAAAAAATGCTTTCTCAAGGTGTTACCTATGAAGAAATTTATGACAAATTTGCGATTAGAATTATATACAAGTCTACTTTAAAGGAAGAAAAGTTTGATGCTTGGAAAATATACTCTATTGTAACCGATCATTTTATCCCAAATCCAAGTAGGTTGAGAGATTGGATTAGTCAGCCCAAATCAACTGGATATGAATCATTGCATATTACCGTAATGGGTCCACAAGGGAAATGGGTTGAAGTTCAAATTCGTTCAGATAGAATGAATGAAATTGCAGAAAAAGG
>Ga0193963_1000371_pt1 | contig 23667 bp, 24 predicted proteins | sample FB_6_MG_FD_140359 | JGI IMG/M metagenome (GOLD analysis project Ga0193963, IMG submission 140359) | Microbial mat bacterial communities from the Broadkill River, Lewes, Delaware, United States - FB_6_MG | ecosystem: Environmental > Aquatic > Freshwater > River > Microbial mats | place: USA...
ATTCAGCCCAAGTACCTAGTACAGGAGAAACAACTGGAGGTAATTCTGCAATAGTACCAAGTTTAGCTAAAGCAGCAGCTGCTGTGGGTGTGGATGGTTTTTTCTTTGAAACACATTTTGATCCAAGTGTTGCTTTAAGTGATGGTCCTAATATGTTAAAAATAGATGACCTATACAAAACTGTTGACGATATTTTTAAGATACAGGATGTTTTAAACTATTAATCATATTTTAGATATAATCGCAAGATATGAAAAAATAATAATTTTAATGGAGATATAAAATGAATATAATTGAAGGTCATATGAGACTAAAAGGTGACGAAAAAGTTGCTATTATAAATGGTAGATTTAACCATATCATTACAGATAGATTAGTAGAAGGTGCTCAAGATGCATTTAAAAGACATGGTGGAAATGAAGATAATTTAGATTTAATTTTAGTACCAGGTGCATTTGAAATCCCTTTTGCTTTACAAAGAGCACTTGCTAGCGGAAAATATGATGCAATTTGTTGTGTTGGTGCTGTTATTAGAGGTGCAACTCCTCATTTTGATTATATCTCTGCTGAAGCTACTAAAGGGATTGCAAGTGCAACAATGAACTATACAATTCCAGTATCAAATGGTGTTTTAACTACAAATACTATAGAACAAGCAATTGAGAGAGCTGGTAGTAAAGTTGGAAACAAAGGTGCTGAAGCTATGACAACTATTATTGAGATGTTAGACTTATACTCTCAGATGGATAAATAATGGCAACTAGAACTCAAGCTAGAGAATCTGTTATAGGTCTTCTGTATGCTTATGACTTAGGAAATGAAGCAATTGCAAAATTTTCTGATGTTATCTTAGAAGACAAAAAAATCAGAAATAAGCAAAAAGACTTTGCACTTGGATTATTCAATGGTACGATTGAAAATCTTGAGCAAGTAGACAAAGAGATTTCTGAGCATTTAAATGAAAGAAATATCACTGATGTTGGAAGTGTTGAAAAAGCTATATTAAGACTTTCCATTTATGAAATATTATTTAGTGGATTAGATAAAGCAATCATTATTAATGAAGCAATTGAATTATCAAAAAGACTAGCAGCTGATAATGCTCCTAAATTTATCAATGGTGTATTAGATAGTATAAAAAAAGAAGAGACAAAATAGATGAAACTTTGTGTTGCTTTAGATTTACCAAGTGCTAAAGAAAACTTAGAGTTAGCCACAAACATTAAAGATCATGATGTTTGGTTAAAAGTTGGTTTAAGAGCTTATATTAGAGATGGTAAAGAGTTCTTAGAAACATTAAAGTCTATTAATCCTAACTTTAAAATCTTTTTAGATTTAAAACTACATGATATTCCAAATACTATGGCAGATGCAGCTTATGAAGTTGCCCAATGCCCTATTGATATGTTTAATGTGCATGCAAGTGCAGGTAAAATAGCTATGAAAACTGTTATGGACAGAATCAAAGATATTCCAAACAGACCTATACTTATAGCTGTAACCGCACTTACGAGTTTTGATAATGATAACTTCAAAGCTGTTTACAATGAAGATATCGGTACTAAAGCTACTCAATTTGCAAAAGACACTTTTGAAGCAGGACTTGATGGTGTAGTTTCTTCAGCATTTGAAAGTTTAGATATAAAAAATAATACTTCTAAAGAGTTCATCACATTATGTCCAGGAATTAGACCTTTTGGTGAAGATGCAGGTGATCAAAAAAGAGTTGCAGATATTGCATTAGCAAAAAAAGAATTAGTAGATTTTATAGTTGTCGGTCGACCAATTTACAGATCTTCTAACCCTACAGAAGTAGTAGAAAGAATTTTAAAAAACATCTAAAATTTAAGGTGTTTTTTAACTTTTATCTATTATAATTCCCATCTACAAAAGGACGAGTGGGTGAGTGGCTGAAACCACATCCCTGCTAAGGATGCGTACTGGTAACGGTACCGAGAGTTCGAATCTCTCCTCGTCCGCCACTTAAACTAGATTCACAAGCATTTTCATATTAATCAAAACAAGATTCAAATTTAAATATTCATCATAAATAACATAATTATTACGCTTTTTCTCTCAAATATTTAAAAGTAATTTAGATATAGTACATTATGCAAAAAAACAAGTTCAATACTAATATATTTAATTGGATAGTACTTCTACCTGTAATAGGTATAGTGATTACATCTTTTACTTTGACAAATATTTATATAAATTCTATAAATAAAACTTATGAATATGAAGTTTTAGAATTAGAAAAGAATCATTTAAATAATGTAAAAGAAAAAATAAAAAATAGAATAAATAATGTATCAAATACAATAAATAAAAACTATCAATTTCAATTAAATGAATCAAAACAGATTGCTAGACATTATGTTAACCTTGGGCATTCAATACTTAATACAATTTATGAAAGTAATAAACATAAATCAAAAGAAGAAATATATAAAATTATTAATGATCAAATGAAAGATATCCGTTTTTTTGATAATGAAAGCGGTTACTTTTTTATATATGATGCAGAAGATGCCATCTCAATATCTTTACCAGCGACTCCCTCTTTTGTAGGTAAGTCATTAATTAATTTAGAAGATAAAAATAAAAAGAATCTTTTTAACAGTTACAAAAATGTAATGAAAGAAACAAATGAAGGTTTTGATAGTTGGTATTGGAACAAACCAAATTCTGAAATAAAAAGTAAAAAAATTGGATATGTAAAATTATTTAAACCTTTAAATATTGTAATTGGAACAGCTATTTATGAAGATGATATAAAAGATCTTATTTCCAAAAATACAATTAAAACTATAAAGGAGCTAAAATTTCAAGATAATGCCTATATTTTTGTACTAAATAAAAATGGAACTCCATTATTACATAAAAATAAAAAAATCATAAATGTACCTTTAGATAAATTATCAAATATTATACAAAAAAATGTAACAAACATACTAAATCAAGCACATTTAAAAAAGAGTACATTTATTGAATACAAACAAGATGAGAAACTGTTTACAGATTTCAAAGTTTCAAAAAAAATATCTTATGTTCAACATATTAGTCAACTTGATTGGGTAATAGGGACGGGTCTTTATACAGATGATTTAAATTTAAAAATAAAAGAAAAAAAGCTCTCATTAGAAAAAAGGCTAGAGGAAAGTATAAATTTAATTATTATTATTTCAATTTGTATATCATTATGTATCTTATTTATAGTAATGTTTTTATCTAAAAATATTAAAAAAACATTACTCTATTATTCAAAAGAGCTTAATAGTAAAAACAACGAATTAAAAAAAATGAACCTTAATTTAGAAGAAACAATAACAAAACAGGTAAATATTTTAAGACAGAAGGATTTGATTTTAAATCAACAATCTAAATTTGTTGCCGTAGGTGAAATGTTTGGAAATATTGCTCATCAATGGAGACAACCATTATCCGCTATTAGTACTTTGGCAAGTGGAATGAGAGTAAGAAAAGAATTTAATTTAATTAGTGAAGAAGAGATAGATAAAGATTTAAAGAATATTGTAACAACTACTCAAGTATTATCTCAAACTATAGATGACTTTAGAGATTTTTACTCGCATAATAAAGAAAAAGTAGAATTTGAAATAGAAAATCCTATAGAGCAAGTTTTAAACTTAGTGTTATCAAACTTAAAAAGTAAAAATATTATAGTTGAAAAAAATATACAGAAAATAAAATGTCATTCTTACAAAAATGAACTGGTACAAGTACTATTAAATATTATCAATAATGCCAAAGATGCACTTTTAAAAGTTGATACTTTGCGATATATTTTTATAGATACAAAACAATTAAATGATGACATTATTATAGAAATTTACGATAGTGCAGGTGGAATAGATGAAAATATTATTGATAAGATATTTGAGCCCTACTTTACAACTAAAGAGAAATCTCAAGGAACAGGAATCGGTTTATACATGAGTAAAAATATTATTGAAACAAGTTTAAATGCAAAAATTTCTGTTGAAAATTTTAGTTTTACTTACAAAGAAAATACCTACAAAGGAGCAAAGTTTATACTTACTATTCCAATGAGATAATTAATATCATTTATCATTATGTAAGTTATTATAAAATTATTTCTTTATTATTAATACGTAATGTATTTTTTAATAACTACTACAAATCTAATATTCTTAAGTTAAATTTATCAAAATAATTATACAATGTGTAATGAAAAATTTATTATTATTTATATTATTAGTATCATCTTTATTTTCACAAGAAGATAAAAAAGTAGTTTTACAATTGAACTGGCTTCATCAGTTTCAATTTGCAGGGTACTATATAGCTAAAGAAAAAGGTTATTATAAAGATAATAATATAGATGTAGAAATTAAAGAATTTGACTTCAATGTAAATATCTCAAAAGTACTTCAAAATAAAACTGCTGATTTTGTCATAGGAAGATCCTCTTTAATTATTGATAAAGCAAATGGAGAGGATGTTGTTGCTCTCTTCTCAGCATTTCAGAATTCGCCTTTAATGTTATTAGTACGTAAAGATAGTGGAATTAAAACAGTTTCTGATTTAAAAAATAAAAAAGTGATGATAACTCCTGATGCAAAAGACTCTGCATCAATTATAGCAATGCTTAATTCTCAAAAACTTAGTTTAAATGATATTAATATTATAAAACATTCATTTAACTTAGATGATTTAATCAATAAAAAAGTTGATGCAATGGCGTCTTACATATCAAACGAACCTATTAGAATGGAAGATCAAAATATTCAATATACGATATTTCATCCAAAGGACTATGGATTTGAACTTTATAGTGATATATTATTTACATCCTCTTCATATATTAAAAACAACCCTAATTTAACACAAAAATTTTATGATGCTACAGAAAAGGGTTGGGAGTATGCTTTTAATAATATTGGGAAAACAGCTCAAATTATATATGAAAAATACAATTCTCAAAACAAATCATTAGTACATTTAGTAGCAGAAGGGGAAGCATTAAAGAAGTTATCTTTTCATAAAAACTCTAATAATATAGGATGCTTGGATGAGAGAAAACTACAAAAGATAACAGATATTTACAAAATCATGGGACTTGTTAATGATGATATTAATTTAGACGAGTTTATTTATGATTACAATAAACATGAATCATTTAATTTGCATTTTACTCACAATGAAACATGGATTTATTCTTTATTTGCAATTATTATTTTACTTATCATATTTATACTCATTTTTTATTTTATCATTACTAAAAGATGGTTAATTACTAAAAATCAATTAAAACGTGAGATATTAGTGAAAACAAATAAACTAAATAAACAGACATATGTTGATTTCTTAACAAAAGCAAAAAATAAAAGAGCTTATTCTGAAAAAATTACAGAACAATTATCATTATATACAAGATATAATACTACTTTTTCTATGATTTTATTTGATATTGATAATTTCAAACATATAAATGACACATATGGGCACACTCTTGGAGATACTATTTTGAAAAGTTTAGTAAAAATTGTTAAATCAACTATTAGAAAAAATGATCATCTATTTAGAGTAGGAGGAGAAGAATTCGTTATAATATTTGCCAATACAAAAATAGAAGAAGCAAAAATAGTAAGTGAACATTTACGAAAAAATATAGAAGATAATTTAAGTAATTTGAAAAATGAAACTATCACTATAAGTATAGGACTTTGTGAAGTTAAACCTAAGGATAATGATAACTCAATTTATACAAGAGCAGATAAACTCATGTATGAATCAAAACGTAATGGTAAAAATACCATTACATATTAAATTTTAACTACATATCTTCCAACCGCTTTTCCATCTAATAAAGATTGATAAGCATTTGGTAGGTCTTCTAATTTAATCTCATTCGTAATCTCTTGTAATGTATCTATTTTAAATTCATTTGCAAGTTTATTCCAAACTGCAATTTTTTTCTCTATTTTACATTCAACTGAATCTATACCAATAAGTCTTACCCCTCTTAAAATAAAAGGAAAAACATTTGTATCTAATGCAAATGATGAAGTCAGTCCACAACAAGTAGCTACCCCATCATATTTAATAGCCTTTAATGCTTCAGCTAAGATATTTCCACCTACAGTGTCAACTACCCCAGCGAATCTTTCTCTAACCATTGGTTTTTTATTTTCTACATCAAAATCTTTTCGTAAAATTACTTCTTTTGCTCCGAGTTCTTTTAAAAATGGTATTTTATCTTCTTTACCACTTATAGCAACTACTTCAAAGCCTAATTTACTTAATATAGATACAGCAATAGACCCTACTCCACCTGTAGCACCAGTTACTAAGATTTCACCTGACTTTGGTGTAATACCATTATTTAGTAATTCATTTACACTTAAACCAGCTGTTAAACCTGCTGTTCCATAAGTCATAATCTCTTTATCTGATATATCTGAAGGTTTTTTTACTACCCAAGAAGCTGGTACTTTTACAAATGATTGATGTCCACCATCACTATTCATCCCCATATCATAACCAGTAACTAAAACTTCATCACCTTTTGTAAAATCAATAGAATTACTCTGTTCAATTATTCCAGCTACATCGATACCAGTCACATGAGGAAAGTTTCTTGTAACTCCTGGATTACCTACTGAACTCAAAGCATCTTTAAAATTTAAACTTGAATATGATGTTTTAATCAATACTTCATTTTCTCCAATTGTAGGGATATCTATTTCTTCAATTCCTGAAATAAATTTACCCTCTTGTGTCTTATTTACTACAAATGCATTGTTTGTCATTGTATTCTCCTTTTATTTCTTATATTGTAATCTTATAACAAACTTGTTATAATGTCAAGAACTAACAAAAAGTATAGGTACTTACTAAAAAGATACTATAGGAAAAAGAAATGCCAAAAGATGAAAAAAAAGATAGAGTAAAATGCAATATTGAAGTAGCAATGGAAGCTATAGATGGGAAATGGAAAATATTAATTTTATGGTATTTACGAGATGGTAAAAAAAGATTTAATGAGTTACAAAAGTCAATTTATGGGATTACGCAAAAGATGCTTATCCAAAAATTACGAGATTTAGAAGAAGATGGTATTGTTCATAGAAAAGTTTATCCAGTAGTTCCACCTAAAGTAGAATATTCATTAACCAAATATGGGGAAACACTAAAACCAATACTAAAACAACTTTATTTTTGGGGCGAGGAACATAATAAAAGAAAACAATAGATTTAACTATTTATTTTCTTTTTTTAGAGCATCTTTTGATTTTGCAAAACAAAACATGCCCATTTTCTCATTTGTAAAAGTCATTACACATGTAGAGCCAGGATCAGATACAGGTGTAAATTCATATACTCGTACGTTATATCCTTCAGTTTCAAGACTATACTGAACATCAGGTTTTACAGTTTTATTTGTCCAACTTTTCATTTGAGACCAACTTATTGCATTCAGGCTACTTGTAACAAATACTGCAATAAATATAAATAGTATCTTTTTCATTCTAATTCCTTCTATATTTTACGACTATAATATATCAAAATACTCTTAGAAAGATACTATACACTTAACAAGAAGGAACGTTTCCACTATCTAAAGCGAAGTTATATAAAAAATCATATACGTGAGGAATATACTTCTCTTTTAATGGTTTAGAACTTGGGCAAAGAGTTTTGATCTCAGCATCTAATGCACCATCATCATATATCTTTTTCCATTGTGCTTGTGTGTGTTTACTAGCCATAACTGCACCATTAAATCCACAATCTTTTTTTAATTTTTTGATAATAATCTTTTGACCTTTTTTAACATGCATTTAAATTTGTACTCACAAATAATAACGCTAACGCAATCATAAAACTTTTAAATATTTTTGTCATTTTTTTTCCTTTTATTTTACTAATTAATCTAATGGTTCGTTTACTTCAATTGTACATTTGTTTGATTTATCACAAGCAATATTTGCATCAAAATAAAAAACATTTGACACATCCAGTTTTGCATCTTTTAATTTTTGCCATGCTTCTAATGCTCTAGCACCACTTGCACAATAAAATACACTTATTTTATCTTTTGATAATTTTGATTGAAGTTTACTTGGAGTAAATTCTTCTGCATAGATATTTATAGCATTCACAATATGTGCAACCTTATAATCTTCAGGTGGTGTAACATCAATAATTTCTATATTTGATGGAACTTTACTAGACAGAATTAATTTTTTAAACCATTCTCCATCAACCGTACCTTCATCAGATCCTTTTTTAATACCATTAACCATAGTTATTGTTTTTGTGTCAATTGATTTCACAGATTTTTTTGCTGCACTTCCTGTAGTTGCTAAACCCTCTTTTTTCCACTGAGGAACTCCTCCTGCATATACAAAAACATTTTTGTATCCTAAAGATAATAATTTTTTAGCAACTTTATGAGATTTACCACAATCATATCCACCACAAAATGTAATTATTTTCATATTTTTATCAACTGGAAATTTTCCTAATAATTTAGCCATATTTGTATCTGGTATTGAAATAGCTCCTGGTATTGTAGCTTGAAGATATTTTTTATACGGTCTTGCATCAATTAATACTGCATTATTTTTTTTCTTAGCTGATTTGATTACAGGAGTTCCTACTTCACTGTAACTTCTCTTTTTCCATTCAGGTTCACCAGCTTGATAAAGTTTTATATTTGTAAATCCTTTCTTTTGTAACATCCCTGCTACCTTTGGACTTTTTCCACATTTCCATCCACCACAGAAAACGATAATTTCTTTACTTTTATCCATATTTGAGATTTGTCCATAATATTTATCAAAATCTGTATCTGGAATATTTAAAGCACTTGGAATTGTTCCTTTTAAATATTTAGCATTTGGTCTAGCATCAATTAAAAGCGCATTAGCTCCTTTTCTTGTTCCTTTACCAATCATTTTTTTTGTGTATTGAAAATCAACAACCTTAAGATTAAACTTTTTAATAAGTTTTTCTACTTTTGGACTTGGTGCTGTTAATACTTCAGCTTTTTTAAGCTCTGTTGCACTAACATTAAATATCAATCCGATTGCAAAAACTGCAACAATTATACTTTTCATTTTCATTTATTTTCCTTTAGTAAATTTATTTTAAACACGACCATTTAGCATACCATATTGAGTCATTGGTTTTAAAATGTAAGCTTTTAAAAGCCACCAAATATATCTTTCTTGTGTAGGATCAAGAGGAAATGAAGGGGTTGGTTTCATAGTATAATCAAACTCTGCCATCATAACAGTTCCTATACTTGTAATAATTGGACATACAGTATACCCATCATATTTTGCTTCTAACTTCTCACCCTCTATTGCTGATATTAAATTATCACATAATACTTTATATTGTTTTCTTACACTCCCACCTGTCTTACCAAGGGGAACAGCAGCAATATCACCTAAAGAAAATATATTTTTATATGTAACATGCTGTAAAGTTTCTTTATCTACAGGAATCCAACCTTTTCCTGATCCTATTTTTGATTTTCCAATCTCATCCGGAGCTTTTGCTGGTGGTGATATATGTAAAAAGTCATATGGTACTTCTACATCTCTATGTTTTTCTATCATATCATATTCTTCTAAATCAGCATCATATTCACCTTTTTCTTCCCAGTGATTATCAAAAATTGCTACCTTATTTTTTAGATCCACTTCAATTAAATTATGATTAAAATTCCATTTAAAGTCTCTTTTTTTAAATTGTTCAGTTATAGCATCAGCATACTCTTTTACACCAAATAACTTATCTGCATTTGGATAAAAAGTCATAGTAGTATTTTTTTTAGCTTCAGTTCCTGCTTCTTCTAACCTCGAATTCATAAGATACATTATCTTTTTAGGAGCTCCGCCACATTTAATTGCAGTGTTGGGATGAGTAAATACAGCATTTACTTTTTTACCATTTTTAGCTTCTTCAATAGTTTTTTGCATATTTTTCCATGTTTGTACTGCACTATCTACATTATAAATAGTTGAAGCCCCACTATCTTTTAAAATCTCTTGTAATTTTGAAGAATCACCTACAGTATAATTTTCACCGATTGCTTCTAAACCTTTTATTTTTGTAAAGTCAAAAACTAATCCCGCAGCAACAACTAAAAAATCATATGAGATAACCTCTCCAGTTGAAGTTGTTAACTTATCATTATCAGGGTCAAACTCTGTTGCCTTTGCCCAAATCATGTTTATCCCACTTGGAATAAATCTATTTGTGTCATACATAACATCTTCTTTTTGATATATGCCACCACCGATAAATGTATTTCCAGGCTGATATGAAACAGAATTTTGATTTGGTTCGATTACTGTTATATCTGCATTTGATAGTATATTTGAGAGCCGTGCTGCAGTTGAGATACCAGCAAGTCCACCCCCTACTATTACTATCTTAACATCTGCATCATTTTTTATTATTTTTTCTGTTGAAGCTTGAGCTTGTGTACCACCTAGAAGTGCGGCACTAGAACTAAGTCCTAAAAGCTTTAAGGCATCGCGTCGGGATAAATTCTTTTTTGCTAATTCTTTATCAAAAATTTTTAAATTTCTTTTTAATTCATTATTCATTGTAACTCCTACAAATTATCAAGACTTTAAATCTCTATTAATATTATATAGTAATATTAGTAAATAATTTATGATAAAGATAATAATTTAAATAAGAAAAAAAATAATGTGAAAAAGAAGAACGATTTAATTAACTCTTCTTTAATATATGTTCTTCAACAACCCAATTTGCAAAAGGAATTGAAGAGGTAAAAGCAGGACTTACTGCATTTAATACATGAATAGAATCTTTATCCGATTCTACTACAAAATCTTGAACAAGCTCCAATGAATTTTTGTCTAATAATTGTGCCCTTATACCAGGGGTACTCCATGAATCAAAACCATTATGATCCATTTTTTTGGTAAGTTTAGTTGCAAGTCCTTTTAGATAGGATAGACTATACTTTTTTACTTCACTAAATGCTAAACTTCTAAAACCAAATGCATTTGTAATAAAAAGTTTTGCTTCGTAGTATATAATTTGTATAAACTCTTTTAAACTAAAGTTCTCAAAACCTTTATAATTCTCTCTCCAAAATGCAGGAATAGCAGTAGGTCCTATTTTACTTTCATTATCTACAGTTAATGTATAATGTACACCTAAAAATGGATTATCTAAATTAGGCACAGGATAAATATTTGTTTTCAAATGAGACATATTGTTTTTATCTTTTAAATATATCCCTTTAAAAGGGATGATAACATAGTCTTTTGAAAATCCAAAATCTCTTGCAATATTATCTGCATATAAACCAGCACAATTGATCACTTTTTTAGATAAAAAATCTCCTTTATTTGTTGATACAATATTACTATCACTTTCGAGATACTTACAAGATAAAAGTAACTCTACTCCCATCTCTTGTATAACTTTTGCAAACTCTTTTGTTACTTCTTTTGGATTTACAGTTGCAGTACTTGGACACAGTAGTGCTTTTTGGTATGTTTTTATATTTGGATACAATTTATCTAATTCTTCTTCATTTAACCAATGGAGTTCTACACCATTAACATCACCTCTCCTTTTTAATTCTTCAAGTCCTTTTGCCTCTTCTTTATTTTGGGCTACTACAACTTTTTTACACTCATTAATCTGTAAATTTCTCTCTTTAACAAACTTTTTCATAGCACTATTTCCCTCTTTGGTAAATTTTGCTTTTAAAGAATTTGCAGTATAATAAAAGCCGGCATGTAACACACCAGAATTTCTTCCCGAACTATGAAATCCAACCTCATCTTCCTTTTCAATAACCAATATTTTTGAAGTAGGAAATCTCTCTTTTAAATTCTTTGCAATATTTAAACCAATAATACCGGCTCCTATAATTAAGTAATCATACATTATTAAAATCCTAACTCTTCATCTACTAAAATAATGACTATTCTATCTTTTTCATCTGCTTTTATCCAAGTAAATTTATTTGCAATTGTATTTATATTTTGTCTTGGTTCTTTTCCCATCTCAATAGATTTTTGGTTCATTCTATTAATATTTTTAATTGCTGCTATTTCCATTACTCTTTTAAACCCCTCTTCAACATTATCTACAATTTTATTTACCCCCACAACTGCTAATATTTTTTTAGGGCCAAAACAAAAAGCGGCTACTCTATTTCCACTCCCATCAGCATTAACTATTTTTCCATCTTTTGTTAAGGCATTTATTCCAGTAACAAAAAGATCAGATAATAATCCTTGGCGACGTCTTTCTTTATTTTCATCCATACTAATACCTACTTCATATTGGTTATGTAAAGAGATATCATTTTTATTTATTAAATAGTTTAATAAACCTATTTGATCAACAGTTACAGATCCTCCAAGTCCTACACTCATTCCACTTTTAATATATCTTTGACTTAGTTCTAATGCTTGCTCTTTTGTTTTTACAAAATGTGCATCATATCCACATTTTTCTAAGGTATCTAAAAATTCTTTCATTATATGTTCCTCTCCTATTTTATATAAGCTTTATACCGCTACGGTATACTCTTTTTTCTCTTTAAAAAGTTTTTTATGTAAAAACATAGATATTGTAAATATTGTAAACCCTACTATATGGGTATTTTGTACTATTCCAAAATAACTTTCCATATTAAATGCACTATCAGGTGTTAAAAGTAATACCGCACACACGGCAAACATAATCCGTTCTAAAATCATCATCTTTTGATCCCAATACCCTTCCATCACTATAGAAAAAGACATAATACCAAGCAATGCAAAACCAAAGACTTCAAATCTTTCAAACCAAGTCCCTGTAATCAAAGGAGTAAAGGCAAATAAAATGGGAATAATATACATCCCTTTCCCTACTTTCCATGAGACTAAACCTGTTTGCATAGGAGGTGTCTTGGCAATTGCAGCTGCTGCAAATGCTGCTAAACATACTGGTGGTGTAAGATTTGAATCTTGAGATAACCAAAATATGATTAAGTGGGCTGATAACAGATACATAGCAACTTCAGGTATTTCTATTCCTGCATTCACCAATGCAGCCATCTCTGGACTAATCATAAGACCTACTAATGCAGGAGCTGAAAGTACTGAAAGTACAACATAAGAAGCAGTTACAGGAAGTCCCATACCTAATACAAGTGATGCAACTGCAATTAAAACTATAGCTATAAATAATGAGTTCCCTGACCATTCCATTATTAGTTGAGAAAAAGTAATCCCTATACCAGAAATATTAATAATACCAACAATCACTCCAACTGCAATAAGTAAAACACCCGTAACAACCATATTTTGAGACCCCAATGCTAAAGCCCCTAATATCTCTTTTATACCCATTCTTTTATTTTTGGTTAAATATGATGCAAGTATTATTGTAATAATCGCAATACCTGCTGCATATGTAGGTGTAAATCCATAAATTAATAAGCCAACTAATGTAGATAATGGAATAATAAAATGAAATCCTTCTCTTAATATTGGAAGAATTTTAACATCACTATCTTCACCCTTAATCTTATGCTCTTTTGCATGAATATTAATATAAAAAGCAATAGAAGAAAAATATAAAATTGCAGGCAAAATTGACACAGTAACAATAGTTACAAATGGTATATGTGTCATCTGTGCCATTATAAAAGCACCTGCGCCCATAATAGGAGGCATGATTTGTCCACCAGTGCTTGCAGCTGCTTCTACTGCTGCTGCAAATGTCCCTTTAAATCCTGCTTTTTTCATCATTGGAATTGTAATAGAGCCTGTTGAAACTGTGTTTGCAACAGCTGAACCTGAAATAGTACCCATCAATGCTGATGAAAATACTGCGACATGTCCAGTACCTCCTGTATATTTACCAGCAACTGCACTTGAAACATCAACTATGAAATCCCCTGCACCTGATTTTAATAAAAACGCTGCAAATAAAATAAACATAAAAACATATGTAGAAGAAATTGTAGCAATTGGACCAAATAAACCTTCGCTAGTATAGAACATTCTATAAAGAAATCGCTCAGGACTCATACCTGCAAAAGCAAAGATACCATCAATATGTTGTCCTAAGAATAACAAATATGCAATACATAATGTGATTAATCCTGGAATAATCCAACCAGTTGATTTTCTTACTAACTCTACTGCTAATATAATAGTCATTGAAGCCACTATCAAATCACTTGTTCTCATTTGTCCATTTGATACCGCATAAAGACTTTCTTCAAAACCTACCATATATACAAATGTAGCTAACGAAAGTACAGCAAATAGAAGATTTAGGATACTTACTTCATTTTCATTTTTGGTTGCTTCATAAGTTAAAAAACCTAGAGAGGCTAAAAGTGCAAAGTGTGCTGAGTTAAACCATAAATCACTAATCCCTCCCCATATATTTACCCCAAAGTGAAATAGGGATATACAAATTGCATATATAAATGTTATTTCTTTTAAATATTTTATTTTTATCATTTTTTATTCCTAGATATATAAGTTATATAAACTACATAAATAATTGTAAATTACTTACATAATTCATATATCAAAAGAAGATTACTTCTTTTGATATTTAATTGTTATTTTGCCATTAAGCTTGATGGGATTGAGATACCTTGTTCTTTATAGAATCTAATAGCACCTGGATGTAAAGGCATTGGTAAACCAGCTATTGCTTTATTAAGTGACATTGCTTTTGTTGCTTTATGTACAGAATTTAAAAAAGGTAAGTTTTCATAAATTGTTTTTGTTAATTGGTACACAGTCTCTTCTGGAGTATCTTTAGTTACAACTAATAAATTTGGTTGAGCGATTGTATTAATATCTTTTGTTTGTCCAGGGTATGTACCCGCTTTAATATTAAAAGGAGTCCATACAGGATAATTTGCATTAATTTTCGCTAGATTATCTGCATCAAAATCTAATACTCTAATTTTATCATTTCCAATAGATGCAAATGCATTTGTAACTGCAGATGTTGGAGGACCTGATGGAGTATTCATACCTTGTACTTTTCCATCTTGAAGTGCAGTAGAACTAGGAGTGTATCCTAAGTACTGTACATTCATTTTATTAAAATCTATATCTAAAGAACTCATAATAGTTTCAGCAGAAACTCTAGAACCTGAACTTCGTCCACCTATTGAGAATCTTTCATTATATAAATTTTTTAAATCCATAATATTTCCAGTTTTTGCAAAATCATTTTTAATTGTGAATTGCTCAACATTCTGCCATAACATAGAGATTGATCTTAAGTTTTTCTTTGGACTACCTTCATATTTAGCTTTTCCTTGCCATGCCATAGAACCAAAAAGTCCTTGTAAAATTGCGAAATTTACTTCACCTTTTTGAAGCATATCTACATTTTCACCACTACCAGCAGATGTAATAGCCGAAAAAGTCGTTTTATGTTTTTTTGCTAATTTAATAGAAGCAATAGTTGCAATCCCAACGCCAACTGGATAATATGTTCCACCTGTACTAGCTGTTGCAATAACATACTTTGTCTCTTTTTTTGCAGCTTGTGCACCTGTAATCATACCTGCAGTAATTACTGAAGTAAGTAACATTTTTTTTAATATTGATATTTTAGACATTTTCTTTCTCCTTAGTTTTTATACTAGGAGAAGTATAACACATTTTGAAACAATATTGTTTCAAAATTGTTTCAAATTTATAAATTTATTTATATTTACTTTAAATAAAGGGTTAAAAAGTTACAAAATTATATATCCTAAACCTTTTTTTGAAACAATAAAGTCATCATCTATGATTTTATCCTTTACTCTTTTAATAACTGTACGCATGGTTGCATCTGATGTTGTACTATCATTCCAAATAAATTCCTTCAAAAACTCTTTTGTTTTAATCTCATTTATATTTGTTACTAAAGCTTGTAAAAGTAATGTTTCTTTTTTAGATAGATTCATTACATTATTGCCTTTATATAATAAATTTGTTTTTTTATTAAAAGTGTATGTAGTATTAAGAGTTATAATCTCTTTTGGTATCTCTTGTATTGATTTATCTTCTAATACTTTAGTTTTTACTTTTTTCAAAATCTCCATCATGTTTTTAACTTCTAACGGTTTTACAAAATACGAAATTACATTTAATCCAATTGATCTGAAAAGATACTCTTCATCTTTGTATGCAGATACTATGATAAATTTCTGATTTTCATTTAAAGCCGTTATCTCTTCAATCATAGATAATCCATCTTTATTTGGCATTTTGATATCAGTAAGAACTAAATCAAATGTTTTATTTTGCGCAAATGATTTTTTATAAAAATCGACACCTTCTTGACCATCTTTTGCAATTTCTATCTCATCAAAAATCGTATCAAGATAAAAACTTAATATTTCTCTAGCATCCTCTTCATCTTCTACTAATAATACTCTTGTTGTTAAATCACTCATTATTTCATAAGAAATGTCTAAATACTTAAAGTGATGATAAACTTTACACCATCTTTAATATTTTCTACTTCTATTTTTCCTTTCATATTTGTTTCAATTATAGATTTTGTCATATAAAGCCCAATACCTGTACCTTGATGTTCAAATTTTGTAGTAAAGTATGGCTCAAAAATTCTATCAATTATATCATCTTTAATATTACCTCCATTATTTATTATCTCAATTTTCACCATATTTTCATTATGTTCTAAAGATATATTTATTAATGCATCAAAATCATTATTTTCTTTTTTTGAAATTAATGCATCTTTAGCATTATTTAAAATATTTAAAAGCGATTGTTTTAATTCATTTTCATAATTTGTAATAACAACATCGATTGAATCAAAATGTATAGTTATATTTTCTGATGCATATTGGTTTTTAATCATATACAGTAATGTATCTATACACTCTTTGAGTGAAAATTCGTGTTGTGTTTTTGATGGTTTATAAAAGTTTCTAAAATCATCTATAGTTTCACTCATATAATCTATATGGGTATTTGCTTTATTTATAAATTTTTCTAATTTATCAGAACTAACCGCTTCATTTTTATAATTATCTCTTATAAATTGTAAAATTAAGGATACATTATTTAAAGGTTGTCTCCATTGATGCGCAATATTTCCAATCATCTCTCCCATTGAAGCTAACTTACTTTGTTGTATCAAAATTCTATCTTTAGCTCTATTCTTTTTTACCTCATCTTCTACTTTTAATTTTAACTCTTCTTGACTAACTTTAATTTTTGTAATATCATTTATATATCCATAAAAATGGCTTACCTCACCTGAATGATTTTTAATCAATATTACTCTACTTGAGATCCATCTTATCTCGTTGGCTGCATTTAAAACTCTACAAACAACAGTGAAGTTTTCAAGATCTTTCTTAAGTGCAGCATTGATAGCTACTTGTACTTTATCTTTATCTTCTTCATATATCATATCCATTAATGTCATCTCATTTGATTCAAAACTTTGTTTTATATAGCCAAAAGTTTTAATACTATTTGAGATATATTTTACAGATAAGTTTACATCATTTAGTAATTTAAAAATAACTATCTTTCCATCTTCAACCAAAAGTTCAATATCTAAAAGTTCTTTCTTCATTCTTTTATTTTTATCTATATCCATTGACATCATTAACATTCTATCAAGTTCGTTTTTATTATTTACAAATGATTTACCACGTGCAAGTACCCATTTAAAACCATCATTTTTTGTTTGAAGCCTATACTCACAAATGAAAGTATCCCCATCTTTAGCAAAAATTTTGTCAAACAGTTGCTCAACATTTGGTTTATCTTCATTATGTATCAAACTAAACCAATCTGAAAAAGTTTTAACTTCTCCTCTTTTATAACCAAACATATCAAGCCATTGATCAGAGAAATAGATCTTTTTAGTTTTAAAATCAATATCCCATAAACCATCATTGGAAGCGATAATTGCAAGCTCAAATCTTTTCTTCCAATGCTCTAAAGATATGGTTTTTGTTTGTAATTCATTGTTGTATTCATTAAATATAGTTTTTATAAAATTTGAAAATATATATGTAAAAGCCACTAAAGCTATGGTACTAACAAATATATAAAGAAAAATTTGAAAAAACTGATTTCCAGTTTCTCTTTGTATACCAAAAATCAAATCTTTTACTTCATTTTCTATGACATTTTTATCATAAAAAGAACTAATTAGAAAATTGTACTTATCATACATATAAGTAGAGTTTTTAAACTTTTCATTATATTCATAATCATTAAAATAGTGTTTTAATATCTTATGTGTTATCTCATTTTTATTTGTATCCATTAAAGAGTTTGAATCTCTAAATTTTTTATTATTATCAAAATTATATGTATTTTGCGAAATAATATCATAAAACCAGATATTATATGAACCATTATTAATCGTATTTACGATAGATTCTTTTGTAATCTCTTTAATAGAATTAATAGTTGAAAATGAGCCAATAAAATACTCATCATCATCAATTGTAGTTTTATCAAAAAAACTAAGTCTTACTGTATTTTTTAAATCGTCTTTCCAGTATTGTAAATTATTTTTACCTTGAGAATATAAATACTGTAAAGTGATTTCTTGATTCTTTTTAAGTATTTTTGTATTAAAAATAAGACTTTGTAGATAATTTATCGAATCTATTCCATACAATATAGATAAATCATTTTTAGAAAATATCACTAACTTTACATTATTTTTTTTCTCTAAAGACTTTATATAATTTTTAAATAAATTAATTTTACTCAATGAGTTTGACTCTAGGTAACCTATAACTTTATACGTAATTTTTTTTATCAATATCTCTTCTTCAAAAAAGGCATCTTTTAAATTTTCTTTTACATTATTTTTAAAACGTTGCAATTCTTCTTTTTGATTGAACTCATAATTTAACCGAGCTTTTTGCTTTAATAAATCAATTTTACGTGTCTCTTTTGAATCCAAAATAAAAAATGCAATTACTAGAGATAAGAACGCAAGTATAGTAATAAAAATTATAGGTATTTGGGAAAATAGCTGTTGTATATCATTTAGGCTATATTTTTTATTACTCTTAAAAAACATCTATTTCCCTCTATTTTGTTTCAAAATTGTTTCAAGTTAAAAGTATATTGAAACTAGTTAAAAAAGAAAGTTAAATTTTGTTTTATTTATCAATTAATTTATTAAATTATTTATTTAGCAACAATCGTCTCTTTTTAGGATATACTGAAAAGTAAATCTAAATAAAGGAGATATAATGGCAAAAGGTAAAGATGTTCAGAAGTCTGTTAAAACAGCCTCTACGAAAACACTAAAAGAGAAAAGAGCAGAGAAAAAAGCAAAAAAAGCTGGAAAATAACTAAAATATAAGTCTGGTGTCAATAACGATAATTTTTTTGCTTAATAAAATTATCGTACCACCAAAATTTTATAATTTATACTTCTTTCGATGAAGTATCTTCTGGCGTAATTAATGTTTCTTCTGTTTCACTATTATTTTTAGCTTGTTTTTTCTTAAGCTTATCCTCTTTTTTCTTCTGTTTTTCTAACTCACGTGCACGTTTTTCATAGTTGTAATTTGTTTTAGCCATTAAGACAATCCTTTTATTTTATATTTTCATTGTAATACAATAATAAACTATTGCATACTTCTGTATATCTATACAGTATAACTAAGCAATATGATATACAATCTTAATTATGATATTTTATAAATCTTTAAAATAAAAAAATTCGTTTAAGGTACTATTGGATAGAGTAGGACTTCAACGTATAACATAAATAACTATTTAGTCCCTCAAGGTGTTCATTAGAGTTGTGCACCATCTATTTTAATATTAACTTATTAGCTTTTAATTAAGTAAACATACAAAATGACTATTCACGAAAACAATTAATTCGTAAACAAACTATACCTATTCAATTTTGCAAAAGGCAATTATATATGAACAAATTACAAATTGGGGTTATTGGAACTTCAAAAAAAGAGGATGAGAAAAGATATCCTATTCATCCATCACATCTCGGACGTATTCCTAAAGAATTAAGAGAACAATTAATATTTGAAGAGGGATACGGAATCCCTTTTGGTATTACAGATAAACATATCGCATCACAAACAGGTGGAGTAGCAAGTAGGAAGGATCTATTAAGTAAAATTGGTACAGTTATTATTAATAAACCTGTATTAGCTGACTTAGAGGAACTTTGCATAGGAGGTACACTATGGGGTTATGTACATTGTGTTCAACAGCGTGAGATAGCACAAGTAGCAATTGAGCGTAAACAAACACTTATCGCATTTGAAGATATGTTTGTATGGTCTAATGATCGACAAGGTAGACATACATTTTATAAAAATAATGAAATGGCTGGTTACTGTGCAGTAAAACATGCATTACAATTAAAAGGGATAGATGGACATTACGGGAACCAAAGAAAAGTTATCATTTTCGGATTTGGGGCAGTAAGTCGAGGAGCGATCTATGCTTTAAAAGCTCATGGGTTTAGAGATATAACTATATGTATCCAAAGACAAAATTATGAAGTACGTGAAGAAGTACTTGATTGTCACTATGTAACAATTCAAGCAGGTGTTAAAGATGAAGCACGTATGGTAGTAGTACAACATGATGGTTCAAAAACGGCATTGAGTGAGTTAATTAGTAAAAGTGATATTATAATCAATGGTATATTTCAAGATACACAAAAGCCTACACATTTTATAAATGAAGATGAAAGTTCTTCTTTAAAAAATGATAGTTTGATTATCGATGTTAGTTGTGATGAGGGGATGGGATTCTTTTTTGCTAAACCTACAACATTTAAAAAACCTATGTTTAAATATAATACTGTTGACTATTATGCTGTTGATCATACACCTAGTTATCTTTGGGAAAGTGCTACTAGATCCATTTCTGGTGCATTAATCGTTTATTTATCTACTGTATTAGCAGGTCGTAATAGCTGGCAAAAAGATGAAACTATACGAAGAGCAATCAATATTGATAAAGGTGTAATTGAAAATAAATCAATATTATCATTTCAAAATCGCTATGAAAATTATCCTCATTTATATATTAATACAAATGAAACCGATGTAAAAATAGCTTAATTATAATCATCAGAGATAATTCTCTGATAATTATAATAAACGATATTTTATCTTAATTCAGAATGAAGTCCTCGATAAAGGCTATAACACATAACTAATAAAATAACTGAAAAAGGTAAAGCTGTAGCAATTGAACCTGCTTGTAATGCACTAAGTGCATCCGCACCACCTACATATAATAATGCAATTGCAACCGACCCCTGTGCAACTGCCCAAAAAACTCTTTGCTTTACAGGAGCATCAACTTTTCCACCAGCGGTGATACTATCAATAACTAATGATCCTGAATCAGATGATGTAACAAAAAATACAACTACAAGAAAAATAGCAATAGCAGATGTAAATGTCGTAAACGGAATATTTTCTAACATTTGAAACATAGCTAAAGATTTATCTGACAGTCCATTGGCTAAAGCACCTACATTTCCAATAACTTGATCAAGTGCAGTTAAACCAAATGTAGTCATCCATACTACTGTTACTAATGTTGGTATTAATAACACTGCAATAATGAATTCTCTTACTGTTCTACCTTTTGAAATTCGTGCTATAAACATCCCTACAAATGGAGACCATGCAATCCACCATGCCCAGTAAAATACAGTCCATCCATGATACCATTCAGTATCTTCTCTTCCTACAAAATTACTTAATGCAAAAATATTTGATGCATAATCAGTAATTGTTGTTCCTATTCCTGTTAAAATTAACAGTGTTGGACCTACAACTATAAGAAAAAGAATAAGAAAAAAGGCTAAAACAATATTAAATTTACTAAGAACTTTAACTCCACCTTCTAAACCTCTAATAACTGATATTACAGCTAGTGCAGTTACAACTATAATAATGATAATTTCTGTACTTACACCTTTTTGGGTATCAAATAAAAAGTGAAGACCAGATGATATTTGTTGAGCACCCAATCCCAAAGATGTTGCTAAGCCAAATAAAGTTGCAAAGACAGCCAATAAATCAATTAAATGACCAGGCCATCCCCATATTTTCTCTTTAAAATTGGATAAAAAACAGAGCGCATCGTTAAAGGTAATTTTTTAGTATGTGAAAAAAATGCTAATGAAAGCCCTACTACTGCATAAATTGCCCATGGATGTAATCCCCAATGAAACATTGTTGCTCCCATAGCTAATTCTTTTGCTTCTTCTGTTCTTGCTACTACATCTAATGGAGTATGCCACCATCCTGTATAGTATGCAACTGGTTCAGCAACCGACCAGTACATAAGACCTATTCCCATTCCTGCTGCAAATAGCATTGATAACCATGCAAATGTAGTAAATTCTGCTTTAGCTTCACTTCCACCAATTCTAATTTTTCCAACTGGTAAAAATATTAATGCGATACAAAAAATCACAAAAATATTTCCAGCAAGCATAAATAACCAATCAAAATTATTAATCGACCACCATTTAGCTCCATCTAAAATCTCTTTTGCCTCTTTTGGAGAGGATAAAGTACCTATAACAAATGCAAGTATCAATAATGCACTTATTATGAATACCGGATTGTGGATATCTAATCCATACTTTTGTAGATTGTCTTGACCTACTTTATAATTTGATTTCATTTTACTCCTTATTTTTATGAAAATATTTACTTCTTATACATTAAATAATTCTCATAATATAAATAATTAATTACATTTAATATGTTATTAATTTACAAATTTTATGTAAAATAACACAATAATCTTTGGATAAACTTATAATCAATAACAATAAAATATTACACAAATACTTTATAACTAAAGAATTAGCTTAGATAAACTATAATTTCATAAAAAAGGACTCATATGGCACTATTAGACAACACCAAAGATATCTTACCATTGAGCAGTATCTCAGAGTTATTAACTGCAAAAATAAGAACACTAAAGATGTATGAAGAGAAAGGTCTTCTTCCATTAAAAAAAGAAACTAAAAAGCTTTATTCAATCGATGATGTTAAAATAATCTCTTTTGTACATTACCTTGCAAGCGTAAAAAAAATAAATGCTAACGGTATAAAATACATTTTAGAAATGTTAAATAAAAACATGGATGAAAAAAATAGAATCGAATTTTTAGATATTGTTGAAGAGAAAATGGAACTACTTTCAGGATCAGAGGTAAAAGATATAGAAACAATTTAATAATTTTTATTTCAACTAAATCCATACTTGAAAGTAATTTTCAAGAAAAAATGGGCATAATTTAACAGATTATTTTAGGTAGTGAATATACACTTCCTAAATAAATTAGCTAATAAAGGAAATAAAATGTTGGTATGTGACTGTAATGATGTAGATTATAATGAGATTAAAAAAGCAGTAGAAGAGTTTGGAGTAGATTTAGAAACTATAAAAGATGAAACTTCAGCGGGAACTGCATGTGAATGTTGTCTGGAAGAAGACTGTGATAGAGTTGAGTTAGCTTTGCCTCTAGCGATTAAAAAAGCACAAGAAGAACTTGGTCTTTAAAACCTCAAAAAAAATTTAAGCAAAAAAAAGCTTCTAGATAAAAGAACCAATGTTCAAATATCTA
>Ga0193963_1000372_pt1 | contig 23640 bp, 23 predicted proteins | sample FB_6_MG_FD_140359 | JGI IMG/M metagenome (GOLD analysis project Ga0193963, IMG submission 140359) | Microbial mat bacterial communities from the Broadkill River, Lewes, Delaware, United States - FB_6_MG | ecosystem: Environmental > Aquatic > Freshwater > River > Microbial mats | place: USA...
AGAAGACATAGAACATATTAGTCAAAAAGCACCTCAAGTCCCTGCAATATTTATTGAAAGAAATAAAACCCTAGGTTCACAATATCTACTAAAAGCAACAGGCACTATCATAAATATTCCTGAGTTACAAGACAATGCTTATTCAAGTGGCTTTTTTAATAATGTACCAGATGAATCAGGGATTATTAGAAGTGTTCCTTTAGTAATATCTTATAATGATATGATATATCCTTCCCTTGCCCTTGAATCTCTAAGAATATTATCGAATAGTAAGAAAGTTTATATTAATTATGATGCACAAGGCGTGATTAATATCAATATGAATGATATAACAATCCCAACAGATAGACATGGAAGATTATTAGTTAACTTTAGAGGAAAAGAAAAAAACTTTAAATATTACTCAGCACTAGATGTTTATAATAATTCAATCAAGAAAGAAGAATTAAGAGGTAAAATTGTATTAATAGGAACATCAGCAGCAGGGCTTCTTGATTTAAGAGCAACTCCATTTGACAAAATATACCCAGGGGTTGAAGTACATGCAAATGTAATTGACAATATAATAAGTGGTGATTTTATATCCAAAGATTCTAATAGCGAATCCTATAATACTGCAATTATTTTTATTTTATCTATTTTAGTAATTTTATTTATCACTTATACTCCTTTTTGGATGAATCCAATAGTTACAATTGTTTTTTTAGCTGGAACACTTGTTATTCTTTATCAAATACTTTTTAATTATGGGTATGTTCTAAATATCTTCTTCCCTATTATTACCATAATAACAGGAACAGTTTTTGCAACCTTATTTGATTACTTTTATAAGATAAAACAAGAAGAAGCTATTAAGAAAAAGTTTGCATCTAAAGTATCCAAAGATGTAATGGATAATCTGTTAAAAAATATTGATAGTAGTGAGTTCCAAGCAATGGAAAAAGAAGTGACGGTTTTCTTTAGTGATATTAGAGGATTTACTAAAATATCAGAAGAAATGAAGAATGCAAAAGATTTAATTACCTATTTAAATCAATATATGGAACCTATGAGTAATATTATTACAAAATATGAAGGAACAATTGATAAATATATTGGTGATGCAATTATGGCATATTGGAATGCTCCAGCAAATGTAAAAAACCATGCAGATAAAGCAGTACAAGCTTCATTAGATCAAATAAATGAACTAAGTTCTTTAAATAAAAAACTAGAAGAAGAAAACAAACCTTTAATTGATATTGGTATAGGATTAAATACAGGACAAGCAATTGTTGGAGAAATGGGAAGTATAGGAAGAAGTGATTATACAGTAATAGGAGATTCAATCAACCTAGGGGCAAGATTAGAATCACTATGTAAATACTATAATTCAAAACTAAATATATCAAACTTTACAAAAGAGTCTTTAAAAGAAGAATATATATTTAGGTTCTTAGACTTAGTAACAGTAAAAGGGAAAGATAAGCCCGTCGAAATATGGCAAGTCTATGGAAAAGGTAAAGCTACAAAAGAATTAAAAGAAGAATTAAATAGATATCACATTGCAATTGAACTATATAAAAACTCCGAATTTGAAAAAGCATTGACAATTTTCAATACACTTGAAAAACAAGAACATAAAACAAATAAAAATATTTATAAAATATATATACAAAGATGTGAAGATTTTATTGATACTCCACCAAAGAATTTCAATGGAATATATGAACATAACAGTAAAACTTAAAAATAACTTTTTAAATCCCTACTAATATTATAAAAACCATGCAATTCTTCACTAATATCAAGAAAATATATCTATTTTTTAATTATTATAATTTTATTCATATAATTTTATTAGTATAATATAATAATAAAAAAACTAATTCTGTAATAGAATTATTTATAATACTAATTTAATAAAGATGAATAAATGTTTAAAAAATACTTTATATTACTTATATTAACTTTTTCTTTTTCATATGCAAAAAGTTATACTATTTACGTAGCTTCAACAAAATATATTGACGTAGCAAAAAAATACTATCATGATGTAAAATTTCATATACCAAGTTTTTACAAAGTAGCAATCCGTGAACATGAAAAGAAAAACTACAGTGTTATAATTAGGGAAATACCTAATATTGAAAAAGCTAAAAAGATACAAAAACTTTTAAAAACAGCTAAAAAATATGAAGATAGTTATATAAAGATGTTTATAAGCAAACCAGAATATAAAACAGTTAAAATGGAAAATAAAAATACTATCATAACTCCTCAAAAAGTAGTTCTTTATAAGCAAAACATTGAAGAATCAAATGAATATATTACTGCTTCAATTATGTACAATACAAAGCAATATAATGAATCATATGAAATGTTTTACAAACTTTTTTTAAAAGAAAACTATAATTTGAATATAAACTATTTTCTTGCAAAAAGTGCTTATAATACAAAAAGATATGATGAAGCAACTGCTGCATTTGAAAGAGTATTAATCTTAAAGCCAGATTTTAATCAAGCAAGATATGATTATGCAAGAATACTTTATAAGCTAAAACAAGATAATGAAGCAAAAGATGAATTTACAAAGCTTCTAAGCTCAGATATTAATGATACTACAAAAAAAACTATACAAAAATTTTTAAAAGTTTTAAAACAAAAGAAAAACAAAAAAAGAATTTCAGGTAGTGCGACAGTTTTACTTGGTTTTGCAAGAAGTTCAAATGTAAATAATGGACAAATTTCTCCAGAATATAGATTGCCTGGATTTAACGACATATTAGTAGAAGGAGAAGAGCCTATTGCCGACTCTTCTCATTTTGAAGCAATAAATCTAAACTTATTTAACTATTTTGAATCTCAGCCAATGAAACTAAGAAACTCTTTTCTAATTTATAATAAAGGGTTCTTTAATGAAAAAGACCAAGATATTACTGTTCTTTCATATAAACCTGCCTTATCATATTATAATAAAGAAACAAAAGATATTTACTCTTTAGAATTAGGAATAGATAAAATTTTAAAAAAATCTGATGAAGACTTTTATTCAATATCAATCTCTCCAAAACTTGCAAATAAAGACTACTCTGTTTCTTTAAAATATCAAAAAATAATGTATGAAGAGAAGAGACATGAAGATAAAGACTTTGAAAAAATACAATTATTTTCAAATATAAATTTATTTAAAAATATGAATTATTATATCAATACATATAAGAATATGAGAGTAAATGACTTAAGAATTGATATTGATAAATATACTATTGCAAATGGTATAAACCTATTCTATAAAGTTACTCCAAACAACAAACTAAATTTAAATTACGAGTTTGATTACAATAAATATAAATATAAAACTGAAGCTTTTGATTCAAAAAGAAAAGATAAAAATCATTTAATTGAATTATCAAATGAATATAGAATTGATAAAACAAGTAAATTTGTTATAGCAGCTTCATATATAAAAAACAATTCAAATCAAGAAGCTTATATTTATGATGAAAAAGCAATACGAGTTAACTACCTAAAAACATTAATTTGGTAATTTAATTTAGAAAAAAGTTAATTTCGGTAAAATAATAATAAAAAGGACTGAAAATGGGCATTTCTATAAAAAAAATAATATTATTAACTTTCTTATTTATTTCAACTTCATTATCTGCAAATATTGCAAAAGTTGTTGCACTAAAGGGTGAAGCAACAATACTAAGAGAGGGTAAAAACATCTCTCTTACAAGAGAATCGGTAATTTTAAAACATGATGAAATAAAAACTAACAAAAACACAAAGGTTCAATTACTATTTAAAGATAATACTATTGTATCTATTGGACAAGATTCTTCATTTCAAATCTTCAACTATCTTTTTGATGAAAAAAATAAAAAGTTCGAAGCTAAATTTTCTATGTTAAAAGGAACATTTAGAACAATTACAGGAAAGATAGGAAAAATTGCCCCTAAAAAGTTTAACTTAAAAACAAAGAGTGCCTCAATTGGTATTAGAGGTACACAAGTTGTTATGAATATTTCAAACACGCAAGAGCAAATTTTCTGTACAGAAGGTAAAATTCTAATTTCAAAAAATGATTCAAATATAACTTCACTTGTAAATGCAGGAGAGTTTGTATCATTTAAAAGTAATGAAAAACTTAAATTCAATGTAAGAAAAATAAAACAGTCTGATATTAAAAAAATCAATAAAACAATATCAATTCAAAACAATTTAGCTACAGATAATATTACAATAAAAAAACAAGAGACTAAAGAAACTTTAAATATCCAACAAAGAACTACAAGAGCTACAGAAGTATCTCCAAGTACTGTAAAAGAATCAAGTGATAGTCTTGATGTTCAAGCTTCACCACAAGAAGAACAAACTGAAACAACTGAAACTACTAACCTTAGTACCCCTACTCCAACTATTGTAGAACCAACAATAGTTAAAGAAGAGAAAAATAACACTACTAAATTAGTAAAAGAAGAAAAGCCTAAACCCACAAAACCAGAGCCAACTGAACCTGAGCCTACTGAACCTGAGCCTACTGAACCAGAGCCTACTGAACCAGAGCCTACTGAGCCTGATCCTACTGAACCAGAGCCAACTGAGCCTGATCCAACTGAGCCTGATCCAACTGAGCCTGAACCAACTGAGCCTGAACCAACTGAGCCTGAGCCAACTGAACCTGAGCCAACTGAACCTGAGCCAACTGAACCTGATCCAACTGAACCTGATCCAACTGAGCCTGAGCCAACTGAGCCTGAACCAGTTGATGATCTTTCTATTATAACTCCTGATAGTTATTTTGAAAATAACAATTCAACGGCAACATATAGAGGAAACTTTAACAACCATTCATTTGATGATAAAAAACAATATATGAAAAATATTAACAAAGATAAAGTAGCAATCCCTACGGGAACTTCAATATCTATGGATATAGATTTTGGAGCAACAAAAGATCATGTATCAAATGGAGAAGTAGTTATCCCAGATGTAGGAGATTCAACTTCTAGAACTATAGAGTTTGATGGTCGTATTCATGATGATCATATCCATATGAAAGCAGATAAAGGTAGTGATACAAAAGGTCACTTTTATGGCTCTCAAGCGCAAGTACTTGAAGGAAGTGTAAATATGGAAACTTCTGATAAAATTGAAATAAAAGGTAAGTTTGACTCAACAAAACAATAAACCTCTTACTTAGTGATTGTATGTTAAACTATTCCTTAATATACAATCACAGGACTTATAAGCGCTAATAAACTTACAAAATAAAGTAAAATTAACTACTCTCTAAGTTCACTTAATCTTTTTAATAAATACTCTAATTCAGCCCTTTTTTCAACTTTCTCATGAACCTTTTCTTCTAAGAAATCAACTACATTTTTATGAAGCTTTAACTTTGATAATTTATTAATATTTGTAATTCCACCAGGATTTAAAACATTTACCTCTAAGATTTTATCTCCAATCATATCAAGTCCAGCAAAAAAAATGCCATCAGATAATAGTTTTTTACCAACTTTACTACAAATTTTTTTTTGAGAATCTGTAAGAGTATATTTATGTGCTGTTCCACCTGTTTGGATATTTGCTCTATGCTCTCCCTCAGCAGGCTTTCTATGATATGCACCAATTGCTTTACCATTTATCATCATCACTCTTACATCACCATTTTCTGCACCATCTATATACTCTTGTAAAATTACATAGTTTTCACCTGAATCATCAATATAAAAGTCAAGTAAAGAGTTTAAGTTTGATTTCGCACCTTTTTCAAGAACAATAACCCCTCTTCCCCCTGAACCATCAAGAGGCTTTAAAATCATTTTTTCGTCATCAGATTCTTCAATAATTCTTTTAATATATTTTTTACTTCCTGACACATGTGTTTTTGGTAAATATGTATTTGTAGGGTCGTGAAAAGTAGTTGTATAAAGCTTATTATTTGCCTTTCTAATTCCATCAATATCATTTATTATAATAGTTTCATCTTTTACTGAATCTAAAAAATTAAAAACTATAGGTGAAATAGGAGGGTCTTTTCTAATCATAATACAATCAAAAGCATGAAGAGCCGTGAGTTTAATATTATAAGTAGTTTTTTTATAAAAACTTGTCACAGAATCAGGTATTTTCCCTTCATATTTTAAAAGTTTTGCAAAACCATGAACAATATTGTTTCTAACTGTTAAATCATGTGTATACAAGACTGATACCTTATGACCTCTTACCATACACTCTTTTACTACCGCTAATGTTGTACTTTTTAAAGGCTCTATATTTGCCCAGTTTTCTATAATAAATGCTACATGCATATTATTTCCTTTTTAATTAATTTTATTTTTATTCGCCATTAATGTATCTACAAGTTTTGCAAGTTCTATCTCTGTTAATTTTATAGTTCTTTCTGACAACTCTTCTATAGAAATATATCTATCTATCATAATTCTTGCAGCACCTTCATAATCATCTTTATGTTTTATTAAATAGATTATTTGATGAATTAATTCATTAGTCTCTAATTGATTAGACTCTCTATAAATATTCTTTATCTTCATTTTCCTCTTCTACTAATTTTTCATTGAAATCATTTTATTGGCCAGCTTAATAATTTGCTTCCTTGTTAACCTTATAGTAGTACTTACAATAGTTTCAAACTTTATATTATGTTCAACAATTAATTTTATTGCACTGTCATAATCATTTTCATATTTTATAAGATTTGTTATTTGAAAAATCACTTTATTGGTAGGTTTTTCTATTTGATAATTCAAACTTAAATCTTCAAGATAATTAGTCATATTAACTTTTTCTCTTTGATTTTAAATCTTATTTATTTATGCATTTGTCAAATGTGATTTCACAATTTGAATAACATTTGTTTTGTTCAAAATTAGGTATTTTTTCCTCACATTTCAAAGTACAAATCATATATGAATCTCTACATTCTGAAACTATTGAATTATCATGTTCATTAGTTTCTTCTTTGCATTCTTCATAAAAAGATGAACATTCAGTAATACAATTAGAAAAATTATTTGGATTTCTTTTCTCACATTCATCTACACAGTCACTATAAACTCTTTCACAGATATTAGGTTCTGCAAATAATTCATCATTCGATAATGTTGGAAAATCATCTGTTGCTGATAATAAAGAATATGACATAATAGATGCCATAAGTAATTTATACATTCATACTCCTGTTTAACTAAAGACTAAGTTTAATTTGTTAGTATAAATGTACTCTGTTATAAGAGTACACCAATAATTTCTGAAAACCTCTTCAACTATGCACGGCCAAATGCTTTGGTGGGTTTTCAGAAATCTTTTAATACATTAGAATAAATCCTAACAAGAAATTATAAACCAAAATTTTAAGATTTTGCCTAAAATAAAACTTAATTGCATTGTTTCCTTTTAAAAGACCGTTTTTAAGGTATATTTGGAAATATATTTTTTTTAAAAATATATTATGGAAAGATGAAAACTCTAATAGAAATATCAAAAAATATAGAAATATTTGAAAAGTTTAATCTTCTTTCTTATTCTTTAATACTTATGAATAATGAGAAAAATATAGTATGATGCTATAAAAGTCAAATAAAGAATTAGTTAACAATTTTTGAAAATAGTTTAGATAAAAAAATAAATAAAATTAAATTTATCTTATTAATAATTAAAAAAAACTTCAAGATTTTTAATCTAATAATTACCACCTTATCAAAATGTGAGTATTAGAATTCATAGACCCTAAATCAAATTTAACAAGTTTTTGGGTATTATCTCAACTTATTACAGAGAGAAATATATTTATAAACTAATAAGTTTATGATACAAAATCAAAATTTGTGCTAACGTATCATACTTTTATGATTTATGATACTTTTTTATGTTTTATAGGTCTATTTAAAACTCTATGAATACCGACTTTACGGAGAATTAAAAATACATGGCACTAATAGACTTACAAAACATTTCAAAACAATATGACACGAAAATCATTTTAAAAGAAGCAAACTTTACACTTCTAGCAGGACAAAAGATAGCAGTTATTGGTCAAAATGGTCAAGGAAAATCTACCCTTTTTAAGTTAATTATGAAAGAGACGGAAGCAGATAGTGGACAGTTATCAATAGATAAATCAGTAAAAATTGAGATGTTAGACCAACAGCCAAAGTTTTCTGCTAACTTATCAGTAAAAGATGCAATAGAAAACCAACTAACTGAAATAAAAAAAGCTAAAAAAGAGTATGAAGATATTACTTTAAAACTTTCAACTGATTATGAAAATAATGATCTAATAAAACGACAAAGTGAACTTGCTACATTTATTGACTTTCATGATGCATGGGACTTAGACAATATGATAGAAAGAGTTTTAAAAGAATTCAAATTAAAAGAATATGAAAAGAAAGATGTAAATCTTCTAAGTGGTGGAGAGCAAAGAAGAGTTAGTCTTGCTGGACTTCTTCTTAAAAAACCAGATGTTTTACTTTTAGATGAGCCTACCAACCATCTTGATGTTTATATGGTTGAATTTTTAGAATCTCTTCTAAAAAAAGCAAATTTCACACTACTTTTTATATCGCATGATAGATATTTTATTGATAACCTTGCAACATCAGTTGTTGAAATTGAGGGAGGAAACCTAAGAAAATTTAATGGTGGATATTCTTCTTATTTAGAACAAAAACAACAAATTCTAGAAAATATGCAAAAAGATCATCAAAATATGATAAGACTTTTTAAAAGAGAAGCTCACTGGATGCAAAGAGGTGTAACAGCTAGAAGAAAAAGAAATGAAAGAAGAAAATCAGAGTATTTAGATTTAAAAAAGAAGGTTAAGTCAAATCCTTCTCAGATAAGAAAAATGTCAGTCGAGTTACAAAGAGAACAAAAATCTTTTAATAGTGAAGACACAAGAACACAAAATAAAAAGAAGATGTTATTTGAGCTAGAAAAAGTTACAGTTAGTTTAGGAGACAAACTTTTAATTAAAGACTTTAGTGCAAGAATTGTTCAAAAAGACACTATTGCAATAGTAGGACCAAATGGAACTGGAAAGTCAACTATGCTAAAAGTTTTTATGGAAAAGCTCAAAATAGATTCTGGAAAGTTTAAAAAAGGTGAATTCAAAGTAGGATACTTTGATCAACACAGAGAAATGTTAAGAGATGATGCTACAATTACAGATATATTCTGTCCCTTAGGTGGAGATAGAGTCCAACTAAATGATGGACGAGATATGCATATCTATGGCTATTTAAAAAACTTTCTTTTCCCTCGAGAATATTTAGACAAAAAAATTGGAGTACTTAGTGGTGGGGAAAAAAATAGAGTAGCTCTTGCACTTTTATTTACTAAAGATATTGACTGCTTGGTACTAGATGAACCAACAAATGATCTTGATATTCCAACAATAAATATTTTAGAAGAATATCTGCAAAACTTTCAAGGTGCTTTAATATTTGTATCACATGATAGATATTTTGTTGATAAGATTGCTAAAAAACTTTATGTCTTTAAAGGTTCAAATGGAGAGATAATAGAAAGTTTCCAGCCATACACTGAATACTTAGAAATTGATAAAGAATTAAGAGAATTAAATGAACTTGAAAAAGAAGTTTCAAGTGAAAATAATAATCAAGAAAAACAAACTCAAGTAACAAAAAAACAAAATAAATTATCTTATAAAGACCAAAGAGCATATGATAACTTACCAAAAGAAATTGAAGAATTAGAAATTAAAATAGAAGAAATAAATAAATGTCTATCAAACCCTGAGTGTTACGAACAAAAAGGTATAGTTGCAGTTTCAAAAGAACTTGAAGAAGTTGAGCAAGAATATGAACTTAAAGTTGAAAGATTTCTTGAACTTGAAGAATTAATTGAAAGCTTTAACTCTTAATTCGATATAATCAAAATAATAATTTTTATAAAGGTTTTTCAAATGAGTTTAAAACAACAGTTAAAAGATGATTTAAAAGTAGCTATGAGAGCAAAAGAAATAGTAAGAAGAGATTGTATTAGAGCTATTAACACAATGATCAAACAAATTGAAGTTGATGAAAGAAAAGATTTAACTGATGAAGATATTTTAAAACTTATTCAAAAAGGTATTAAACAAAGAGAAGAAGCTGTAAGTCAATATAAAGAAGCTTCAAGAGATGATTTAGTACAAAAAGAACAAGAACAAATTGACGTATTTAAAGAATATTTGCCACAACAAATGAGTGATGAAGAATTAGAAGTAGGAATGAAAGAACTTATTACAGAAGTTGGCGCAACTTCAATGAAAGATATAGGAAAAGTTATGGGACAAGCAAGTAAGAAATTTGCAGGTGTTGCCGATGGAAAAAGAATCAACCAAATGACAAAAAAGCTTTTAGGATAAAATATTAATTAGGATTAAGTATGGAATCAAAATTACATGATGTCGTAAAAAATACACTTATTAATTTAAAAAAAAAGGGTTTACCTGCAACTCCAAATGAGTATCATAAGGAGTTTTGCAGTGTTTCAAAAACTTTTAGTCTAACAGTCAAAGAGTGTGAACAATTTAAAAAACTTGTTAGTAAACTAAGTGAAAATGAACAATTAGAAATAAAATCAAAAAATATTTCTACAATTGAAGAAATGATACCTGTTTTACTAAACAGAGTTTCAAAAGATAATGTAAATACTCTAGCAGAGTTATTTAAAAAATCTATTACTCCTTCAATTAGTATTGATATAGATGAAGACTTACAAAAATTCTCTGTAAAAATTGGAAACTCTCCCGCTTTATTATTTGAAGAAGATATCCAAAAAGAAATGCAGAGTTTTATTACTAAAAGATTTGAAGCTGATAAAAGTATTGTAAAACAAAAAACTTCTGATATTGCTAAACTATTAACCTTAATGGGCCAATATTTTAATGATGCTATTCACAGTAGTGGTATGGGCTCACAAGAAGTTTCAAATATCAAATCTCAAATTCAATCTATAAACATGGATAACACAGGATTAAAAGACTTATCTGATCTTCAAAGTCAATTAATTGATGCAGCGTTATCTATTGAAAATGAAATGTCTACTGTTGGAGAAAAATTAACTAGTGGAAGATCAGAAGTTGAATCTTTAGAAGAGAAAATTAAAAAACTTGAAAAAGAGTTAGATAAAACAAAAGAAGAGAGTTTAAAAGACCACCTAACAGGTCTTCTTACAAGAAGAGCTTATGAAGAATCTGTCAAGTCAATTGAAAATCAATTTATAAGAAATAATACTCAATATGCTGTTGTTTTCTTTGATTTAGACCATTTCAAAAAAATAAATGATGATTATGGTCATCATGCAGGAGATATTATTCTTTCAACTTTTGCAAAAGTCCTTGATAAAAATACAAGAGACTTAGATATTGTAGGAAGATATGGAGGAGAAGAGTTTGTTGCGATAATACACTTTAATTTAAAAAGAGAACTCTTAAAATATTTAAAAAGAATTAAATCAATTATAAATGAAAATGAATTTTTATATAAAAACCAAAAGATACGAGTAACCTTCTCAGCTGGTGTTGCAATAAGGAATGACCATAATAGCTATGATAGTACAATTCAAAAAGCAGATGTACTTTTGTATAATGCTAAAGAAGGTGGAAGAAATAAAATTATAATGGAAGATGGCACAATTATATAATAAATAAAGGATTTTAATATGAAATTTTTTACTATAAATATATTGATTGGATTCATATCCCTTTTACTTGCTTCAGATTCATCAGGGTTTATAAAAAAACTTAATGGAGATGCCTCAGTTCTACGAGATAACAAAGTAATTGAGTTAAAAGTTGGAGACAAAGTTTTTGCGAGAGATGTTATAAAAACAAAAACAAAAAGCTCTATAGGTATCATTTTTAATGATAACACACTTATTTCTTTAGGTTCTAGTACACACTTCGTTATAGATAAATATGTATTTAAACCTGCACAAAATGAGCAATCTTTTGTTTCAACACTAATAAAAGGAACCTTGTCCTGTATTACGGGATTAATGTCAAAATTAAATCCCGAAGCAATGAAAATCAAGGCGAAGACAGCATCTATTGGTATACGTGGCACTCATTTTGCCATAAGTGTAGATTAAAAAAGGATTCTCATGAAAAATATATTTGTACTACTTGTAATTACTTTATTTTTTAATGCCTGTTCAAAAGTAAATGTTGTTTTACTACCAGAAAAAAATAACAAAGTTGGAAAGATTGAAATAAAAAACAAAAATAAAACTATAACTGTAGATAAACCATATCAACAAGTTGAAGCTATTGATGGTAAATCTGAAATTCTTACAAAAGAAGAAGTATATAATAAGTTTAAAGAGTCTATTTCAACACTTCCTAAAGAACCAAAAAATTACCGTTTATCTTTTAAGTGGGACTCTTCGCAGATAGTTCCAAAATCTAATAAAACACTAAAAACTATTATAAAAGAAGCAAAAAAAGACAGTACCCTATATATCGATATCATTGGCTATACTGATAGAGCAGGAGAAGAGGCATATAATAAGAAACTATCATTAAGAAGAGCAAATTCAATATCAAGAAGATTACAAAAGAACGGTATCAAAAAAGAAAAAATAAATGTCCAGTATTATGGAGAAGCTAATCCAATTATAAAGACAAAAGATGGAGTAGCAAAAAAAGTTAATAGAAGAGTAGAGGTTACTATAAAATAATATATGAAAAGAGTATTATTACTTTTAGTTTTATTTTCACTTAGCCTTTTAGGAAATAATCATTTTAATGAGTCACAAATAAAAAAAATGATTGGGAAAATGATTATCTTAGGATTTGATGGTCAATCTTTTAATAATACAACTCTTAAAAATGATATAAAAAAATATAACCTAGGTGGAGTTATTCTTTTTGATAAGTATTATAAAAGTAAAAAAAAGAAAAATATAAAAAATCCAAAACAGCTTAAAACACTTATTTCTGATATGCAAAACTATTCTAACTATAAGATGTTTATATCAATTGATCAAGAAGGTGGTTGGGTAAGTAGATTAAACAAAAAAAATGGTTTTTCTCAAACTCCAAAAGCTTCATATATATCAAAAAAAAATCTTAGTTTTGCAAAACGTACATATGAAAATCTTGGTTCAGAGTTATCTAGTCTAGGAATAAATTTAAATTTTGCGCCAGTTGTAGATTTAGCAATAAACAAAAAAAATAAAGTGATAGTTTATCAAGGACGTTCTTTTTCAAAAGACCCTAAAAAAGTAGTTAAATATGCAAAGACTTTTATCCAAGAAATGAATAAAAAAAACATATCAAGTGTACTTAAACATTTTCCTGGTCACGGCTCATCATTAGATGACTCACATGAAGGATTTGTTGATATAACAAAGACTTGGTCTAAAAAAGAATTAATCCCATATAGAAAGCTTATAAATAACAATTATGCAAAGATGATAATGACAGCACATGTTTATAATAAGAAGCTTGATAAAAACTACCCAGCAACTCTATCTTATAAGACAAATACCACTTTACTAAGAAAAAAACTAAAATTCACTGGAGTAGTAATAAGTGATGATTTACAAATGAAAGCTATTTCTAAACATTACACATTAAAAGAAACAGTTACTTTAGCAATAAACTCAGGTGTAAATATATTACTCTTTGGTAATCACCTTAACAATAAAAGTCTAAAACTAGAAAAAATAGTAAATACTATCTATAAGCAAATTGAAGATGGTAAAATCAAACTATCATCAATTATAAATTCAAATAAACTAATTAAAAAAGTTTTATAAAAATATAAACTAACATTAAACCTATACAAAAAGTATACAGTTCTATTATAATTTGATTAACAATCAAAGGATATATGATGAAAATAGGAATATCTTCTTGCCTTCTAGGTACTATGTGCAGATACGATGGTGGTCATTCAAGAGATAAGTTCATTTTAGAACAGCTTAGTACTTATTTTGACTTTATACCCTTTTGTCCAGAGAAAATGATTTTCACAACACCTAGAGAAGCAATTAGACTTACAAAAAAAGATGGTGAATTAAAAGTAAAAACATCTAGCACAAATGTTGATGTCACAAAAAAAGTAAGTGATATCTCAAAAGAGTTAGCAAACCAAATTCAAGAAGATGAATTATGTGGATTTATATTTAAATCAAAATCACCAACCTGTGGTATGGAAAGAGTAAAAATTTATCCTGAAAATAAAAGTGGACAAAGTGAAAATACAGGTGTAGGGATTTTTGCAAATGAAATAAAACAAAAATATCCACTTTTACCCACTGAAGAAGAAGGAAGATTAGCTGATGCATGGCTTAGAGAAAATTTTCTAATGCAAATATTTTCATATAAACATATATTTGAGTTTTTAAAAGCAAGTCCCTCTTTTAAAGATTTAGTAGAGTTTCATACTACTTATAAATATCTTATATATGCAAAATCTCATAATTCATATAAATACCTTGGAAATATAGTTGCAAACCATGATAAAAAACCTTTAAATATAGTTTTAGAAGAATACAAATATACCTTTTTAGAAACAATATCTCAAAAAGGAACAATATCAAATACATATAATGTGTTACTACATATCTTCGGCTATTTTAAAAAACTAATTACAAAAGAAGAAAAGGAAGAAATTTTAGAATCAATTGACGATTTTAAAAATGAAATTATTCCATTAATTGCTGTTATAAAACTTTTAAATTTATATACAAGAAGATTTGATATTGAGTATTTAAAATCACAAAAGTTTTTAAATCCATATCCAAAAGAGTTGGCTCTTCGTTCAACTGTAAAGGCATATAAATGAGTCAAATACTTTGGTTTAGAAGAGATTTAAGAATCACTGATAATGCCATATTATCAAATGCAAAAGATAAAGTGTTACCTATTTTTATATTTGACAAAAATATCTTAAATAAACTTCCTAAAGATGATAAAAGAGTTAGTTTACTATACAAATCAGTTTTAAATTTAAAAAAAGAATTAAAAGCTATAAATTTAGATCTAGCAATCTTTTATGATAAGCCAATAAATGTATTTAAAGCTCTTAAAAATTTTGGATTAAAAGAAATACTATGCTCTTGTGACTTTGACAATTATGCAAAAAAAAGAGATAAAGAGATTGAAAAAGTATTGCCTATTAGTAGATTTTTAGACTCTTTTATTTTAAATCCAAATGAGCATTTAAAAGCTGACAAAACTCCATACAAAGTATTTACCCCTTTTTATAAATCTCTAAATATTATTACGCAATCAAATAGTATTGAAAATTTAAAAAGAAATGAGAATTTAGAAAAAATCAAATTTGAATACAACTATATTCCAACACTAAAAGACATGGAATTTGAAGCACAAGAACTGCCATCTTTTTTAAATAAAAATGCTTATGAACTATTAGAGGAATTTAAAGAAAAAATTAAAGATTATAAACACGATAGAGACTTTTTTTATAAAGATGCCACATCAAAAATATCTGTTCATCTAAGATTTGGATTGATATCACCAAAAGAAGTGTTTAACTATTTTAAATCAATAAAAAATTTAGATAGCCAGTTTTTTATAAGAGAACTATTTTGGAGAGAGTTTTATAATTATATACTATTTCATTTTCCAGATTCTGAAAATGAAAACTTCAATAATCTAAAAATCAAATGGAATGAAGATGAAAAACTTTTTCAAAAATGGTGTGATGGTCAAACAGGAGTTCCTATAATAGATGCAGCAATGAGACATCTAAACAAAACTGGAATGATGCATAATAGACTTCGTATGATAGTTGCATCATTTCTAACAAAAAATCTATTTATAGATTGGAAAAAAGGAGAACAATATTTTGCACTAAAACTTCTAGATTATGAAGCTAGTTCAAATATAGGCTCTTGGCAATGGAGCGCAAGTACAGGAGCTGACGCAAGTCCTTATTTTAGAGTTTTCAATCCATATATCCAATCAAAAAAATTTGATAAAGAAGGAATATTTATAAAAAGTATGATACCAGAATTGAAAAACTTAGACTCAAAACTTTTACATATAGAAAATGGTGCTTCATCAAATTTATTTATTAATTATCCTAAAAGTATTGTTGATATTTCATATTCTAGAAAACAAGCAATCGAAAAATTTAAAAGAGCTAAAAATGAAAACTTCTGATATAGCTGTAATTGGCTCAGGGATAGGAGGTTCATTAATCTCCGCTCTTAACAAAGATAAAAATTTAATTTTATTTGAGAGAGATAAAAATCTAGGTGGATGTGCAGGGACTTTTAAAAGATTTGGTAACCATTACAATATAGGCGCAACAACATTTGTAGGATATGAAGATAATCACCCAATCAAAAATATTTTTGATAAAGCAGGTTTTACACCAAATATTAAAAAAAGTGAAGTTGCCATAAGAACAATCCAAAATAAAAAAATAGTTGACAGAGTCAAAGATTTTGATACTTTTTTAGAAAATCTAGAAGAAGTTTATCCACATAAAAATAATAGATTTTTTTGGCAAACCATAAAAGAAATCGATGAAAAGTTTTGGAACTTCAAAGATATTTACTTTGCTAGACATAATTTAAACTCATATCTTAAAACTATAAGCTCAAATTTTAGACTTTTAAAAGTATTTGGTTTCGATTTATTAAAAAATGCAGATGACTATATAAACCAAACTCTGCCAAATATATCAAAAGAATACAAAGCTTTTATAGACTCACAACTATTAATTACATTACAAACTACATCAAAAGATATATCTTTAATTTCCCTTGCATTAGGTCTTTCATACCCTTTTCATGATGTTTTTTATATAAATAATGGGATGGGAAGTTTATTTGATGGTTTGTTAAAAGATATTGATGTACATAACAAAGAAGAGATTTTAAAAATAAAAAAAGAAGAAAACCTTTACAGAATAATTTCAAATAAAGATGAATACCTAACAAAACAAGTTATTCTAAACAGTTCAATATATAATAGTGCATCACTTTTTGAAGATAAAAAGATAAAAAAGTATTATAATAACTTTTCATTTTCTGACCAAAGTGCCTTTGTAACATACTTAACTTTAGATACAAAAGAAGATTTTTTACATCATTATCAAATTATATTAAAGGATAAAATTCCAAACTCTATTTCAAATTCATTTTTTATCTCTTTTTCTTCAAAAGATGATGAAAAACTATCAAAAAATGGATATAGCTTAACAATATCAACTCATACCAAAGCCTCTTTTTGGAAAAATCTTTCTAAAGAAGAGTATGAGAAACAGAAAAAAATCACTGAAGATTTTATTATAAATCACTTTTTGGATAATTTTGAAACAATAACAAAAGAAGATATAATTAATAAATTTAGTGCAACTTCTAAAACCTTTAAAAGATATATAAATAGATATAATTGTGGAGGTCGAGCAATAACACTTAAAAACATTCTTCAAACACCAAGTTGTAACACTCCTTTTAAAGGTTTATACAATATAGGAGATACAGTTTTTGCAGGACAAGGTTGGCCTGGTATTGCAATAGGAGTACAAGTTTTAAATAAGGAATTAAATGACTAGCGTAAAGCTAAAAATATCACTAAAAGATTGGTTATATATCATTCTAATAGGAGCTTTGTTTGGCTTCTTTATTTCTCTATTTTTCTTTTTTATAAATGTAAATTTAAAAGAGTTTGAAACCATACTTTTTGGTGTTCTTAGTGCAGTTTCTATTTCACTTTGTTCCTTTTTATTAATTACACTTTCAAATGATTACATTCTGCCAAAAGTAGATGAAAAATTTTGGTATCTAATTAGTTTTCTTTTCTCTTTTCTTTCTGGTTTTTTTGGCTTTTTAATAAGTTTTGCCCTATTCTCACTTGGAGATTTCGCAGTTATAGAATTTATATCTCCTTTTTGGTTTTATATTAGTACTATTATTGGATTTTTCACTTTTCTAATAGGTCTAATTTTACATCAGTTTGTTTCAATGAAATATAAAAATGAATCAATAAAAAATGAAGTTTTAGAAGCAAAAATAAAAGCTTTAGAAAATGAATTAAACCCACACTTTTTATTTAATGCTCTAAACTCTATCTCTGAACTTATTTATCAAGATCAAAAAAAAGCAGAAAAAGCCACGTTTGATTTATCAACCTTTTTAAGAAATGCAATTACTAAAGATACTTTGATTTCATTAGAAAGTGAAATTAAAATGGTACAAACTTATCTAACAATAGAAAATATTAGATTTGAAGATAATATAAAAGTAAAAATAGATATAAATAGCAATGACTATGAAGTTTTAGTTCCAAAATTTTCAATTCAATTACTTGTTGAAAATGCGATAAAACATGGATATATTCAAAAAGAATTAAATATAAATGTAAAAGTTAAAGGTAGTAATATAGAAGTCTCAAATGATGGTTTAGTAAGCAATAGCATATCATTTGGAACAGGATTAAGGAACTTAAGCAATAGACTAAGGCTATTAAATATAGGAAAACTAGATTATAAAATAGAAGATAATAAAATGGTCTTTATTATCAATTTAAAGGATTAAGATGAAAGTACTTATAGTTGATGATGAAAAATTAGCTCTTTCTAGATTAAATAGAATATTAACAGAAGAAGGCATCTCTAGTATTGTAAAGTGCAACAACCCAATAGATGCTATAAAAGAGTTATCTAAAACAAAATTTGACATAGCTTTTCTAGATATTTCTATGCCAACGATGACTGGTCTAGAATTGGCAAATACTATTTTAGATGTAAATCCCAATACTTTTATTATCTTTCAAACAGCTTTTGAAGAATATGCACTAGAAGCCTTTAAAAGTGGAGGGATAGACTATCTTTTAAAACCAATATCCAATGAATCTGTAAAAAATGCTTTACAAAAAATAGAAAAATATATTCAAAATATAGATAATGATAAAAAAGAGACTTCAAAGAAGATTATTGCAAAAAGAGGTTCTAAAATATACATGATAGATATTGATGATATATATTATGTAAAAGCAGACCTTGATGAAGTAATTATAAAAATAAAAGAGACTGATGCCTATGTTAGAAAAAAAATGCAAGATATGAATGAACTTCTAAAAGGTAAAAACTTCTTTAGAATACATCGTTCATATATTGTAAATGTCGATAAAATAAAATCAATGCAAAGTGTTGAACAATCAAAACTAGAAATTTCATTTAAAGATATAGATGATATTGTAACTAGTTCAAAAGATGGTGCAAAAGAATTTAGAGAATATATAGAGCAAAGAAGTTTATAATAAAAATAGTATAAAACTACATTTTTTAACTACCAAGCTTTATTAGAAAAAGTTAAAATTATAATGATATAAAATATCAAAAAATAAGGAGTATATCATGTTAAAAGAGTTTATTTATTCAGGAATTGGCGCTGCTGTGTTAGTAAGAGAAAAAGTAGAAGAAGAGATAAAGGTTCTTGAAAAAAAAGGAAAAATAAAAAAAACTGATGCAAAAGAGTTTATGAAAGCATTAGAAACAAAAGGAAAAGAAGAGAAAAAGAAAACAAAAAAAATTGTAAAATCTTTAGTAAAAGATATAATAAAAGAGTTAGATTTAGTCACAAAAGAAGATCTTAAAAATCTAAAAAAAGAATTAAAAAAATAGATTTCTAAAGGAGCTAAAATCTCATTTTATTCACCATTAAGAGTTTATAGAGTTTTTATTTTTCTACTAACTATATATTTAGTTATTAAAAGAAAAAAAAGTTTTTTATTAATTAAACCTCTTAAACCAAAAAAACTAAAACATACTATTATTAAGCTAGGCGCTAGTTTTATTAAGCTTGCTCAAGTATTAGCTACTAGGTCTGACTTTTTTAGTGAAGACTATTTAAATGAACTTAAAAATCTCCATGACCAAATTCCAGCTATGAAGCAAAAAGATTTTGATGAAATATACTCAATCTCTTTTAAAAATCAAGATATTTTTGAAAGTTTTGATAAAACACCAATTGCTTCTGCTTCAATAGGACAAGTTCATACAGCAAGATTAAAAAATAGTAAAAAAGTTGCGGTTAAACTAAGAAGAAAAGGAATTAAACAACAAGTTCTAGCTGATATAAAAATCATTAATTTTTTCAATTATATGTTTAAGCCTCTTTTTTCTACATATACAAAAAATTCTATAGAAGCTGTAATAAAAGAGTTTTCTAAAATGATTGTTGAAGAAGTAAGTTTAAACCAAGAACTAAGAAACTTAAAAAATTTTAGAAAAGTATATAAAAATCAAGATATCAAATTTCCTAAAGCATATAAAAAATATTCGTGTGATGATGCCCTTGTTATGAGTTTTGAAGAAGGCTTTAGATTTGATGATAAAGAAAATATATTTAAACATAAAATAAATTTCAAAAAAATCATCAAAAATTTAGTAGATTTCTATACTACTCAAATGCTAATAAACGGATATTTCCATGCAGATCCACATCCAGGGAATTTACTTGTAAATAAAAAAGGTGAATTAATCTTACTAGATTTTGGAATGGTTAAAACAGTACCAAATGATAAAAGAATCTCAATAATAGAACTAATAAAAGCTGCAAATGAACAAGACTATGAAACATATATTAGCGCTAATAAAAGGTTAGGAACAATCGCTTATGAGGCTCCTGTTGGTGAACTTACTGAATTTACTACAAAAATGTTTGAAATTTTTTCAAATGATAACCTAACTAGTGAATCTATGCAAAAACTTGCTTTTGAAGTACTTGAAAGTACAAGAGATTTGCCTTTTAAACTACCAAGTGATGCAATATATATTTTAAGAGTTAGTGCTATTATCGAGGGATTAGGAACTACTTATATTGAGAATTTCAATGGGGTAAAAGATATATTACCAATACTTCAAAATAATCTACCAAAGGCACTTGGTGCAAAAGAATCTGTTTTTGAAACTATCATAGATGAAATTAAAGACTTACCTTTTATAACAAAAGATTTTAAAACAATGGTAAAAAAAGCAAGTGAAGGAAGCCTTGAAGTAGAGGTTTCCAAAAATCAACTCGAATATATGCAAGAGAGTTTAAAAAAACAAGTAAAATCTTATAGCTTATCTTTTGGATTTATACTTGCAGGATTTTTTTATTTACTTTACGGTTTTGAGCCTAAAGAACTTTCAATCGCATTATTTTCAATAGGCTTTCTAAGATTAATATATAAAAGTTAAACTTTTCAACTAACATAAATACCCTACTAGTAATCCATACATCCATTATAATATTACATATATATACAAATTTCAAAGGAGGATTCCATGAAAACTGTAGCAATAACAGGTTCAAGTGGATTTGTAGGAACTAACCTTAAAAATGCATTTGAAGCAAAAGGTTTCAAAGTAATTGGTATAAAAAGAGAAGAACTAAAAGACCATGATAAATTAACTTCTATAATTGAAAAGACTAACTTACTTATAAATCTAGCTGGTGCAAATATTATTAATAGATGGACTACTAAGTATAAAAAGCTATTAGTAGATAGTAGAATAAATACTACAAAAGCATTGATTCAAGCTATTTCTAGAGCTAAAACTAAACCTGAACTTTTTGTTTCTACTTCTGCGGTTGGAATCTATAAAAATCTTAATTGTTATGATGAAGAGTATTATGATTATGAAGATGATTTTTTAGCAAAACTTTGTAAAACATGGGAAAATGAAGCACTAAAAGCTAAAGACTTTGAAATAAGAACTGTGATATTTAGATTTGGAATAGTTTTAGGCAAAGGAGGAGCATTAAAAAAGATGTTACCACCTTTTAAACTTGGACTTGGAGGTATTATAGGAGATGGAAGTCAAGACTTTTCATTTATTCATATAGATGATTTAATAAACGCTTATAAGTTTGTTTATGAAAAATCTTATTGTGAAGGTATTTATAACTTAACTGCTCCAACACCTACAACAAACTATTCTTTTACAAAAGCACTTGGAAAAGTATTACATAGACCAACTATCTTACCAGTTCCAGAATTTGTATTAAATCTTATATTTAGTGAAGGTGCGAAAGTACTTACAGACGGTCAATGTGTAAAACCAAAAAGATTATTGGACAGTGGTTTTAAATTTAACTTTAAAACTATAGAACATGCACTTGCAGATTTAGTAAACTAGGAGATTGACATGAAAACTTTTGAAAAAACTTCTTTGTTAAAATGTAATATTGAAGAATTATTTGATTTTCATCTTAATGTAAAAAATCTTAAAGTGATTACTCCACTTGATACCAGTGTTGAATTATTAAATAAAGATTTCAATCCACATGAAGGTGGAATATTAAAAATCAAAACAATCAAACATTTTATTCCTACAACATGGGAAGTAAAAATTGAAAAACTACAAAGACCAAATCTTTTAGTAGATATTGCACTAAAATCACCATTTAAATATTGGGAACATTCTCATATTTTTACAAAAAAAGGAACTCTTTGTGAACTAAAAGATGTTGTAAAATATGAACTCCCTTTAGGAAAGTTTGGGGAGTTATTTGATTTTTTTATACAAAAAGAGTTAAAAGACATGTTTGAATTTAGACATAAAATTACAAAAGGTCTTTTAGAAGAATAATTTTACACCCCTTTTTTTATTCTTGAATTGTCCAAATCAAAGGCTCTTCACTATAACCATATTGTGGAAGTTTTTTAAGTATCTCATTCTTCCTGTTTTCATCCAGTTTTTTATCTCTTGATAAAATCCAAAAATACTTTCTAGAAGGTTCTCCAATTACTGCGTAAGTATAGTTTTCATCAAGATCTAAAATCCAATAGTCCCCATAAAAAGGCCAGAAGAAACTAACTTTCAATCTTGTATTTGTTTCATCAACACTATAGGCACTTCCAATAACTTCTTTTAAACTATTTGTATTAATATTTGTACACTTATTTACAACTTTTATTTCATCATTTTCTTTTAAACTATATGTTGCAGTAACATTTTTACAATCTTTTTCAAAAGAGTGCTCATATCTTGCTATTTCATACCAGATTCCAAGGTATTTTTTAATATCAACATTTTTTACTGTATTTAATGTAGGATTTTTAGATGAACATCCAAGTAAAAGAACTAGACAAAAAAAAGACAAAAAATAATTCTTCATAATAAAATCTCTCTTTTTAAATAGAAGCCGAAATATCTTCTAATATAATATCACTTATCTTTTCTGACTTACCAAAGTGCGTTAGAAGCATAAATTCTACTGAAGTATTATTACTCTCTAGTTCACCAATAATATCAGGTAAATCAACACTTACATGTTTTCCAGAGTTTAAAAAATATGGATAAAAATATATTTTTGAAATACCATCTTTTATAAACTTCTCAACTACAGTAGCAATCTCAGGACTTGCAAACTCTAAAAACGCAGCTTCAACTTGAGAAAACTTATCATCTTTCTCTTTTATTTCATCAACTAACTTACGAAACTCATTATTCGATAAATCTTTTTTGCTACCATGGGCTATTAAAACTAAGCCATTCATTCTATTCCTTTATAATTGTTATAACCAGTTCTCCAACTGTAAAACCAAACTTTTTCATTTTTGAATGGTTAAGTATAACACCATCTTCTTGAAGATGTAGCCAATCTTTGACACTTATATCAATTGTTGAGTCATTATAAGGAACT